>OOBT01001487.1_pt1 | contig 12147 bp, 4 predicted proteins | sample 1671551 | NCBI WGS metagenome assembly OOBT01 (sample SAMN06348168, study PRJEB24527) | human gut metagenome | reverse complement strand
CACGGTCGTGTTGGATATGGTAAGTCTTTTTCCGCCTACTTACAAAGGCCGCGACAACGGTTGCCGCATCGACTTGGCGGAAAAGCTGGAAGCCATGAAACCGTCGTTCGTACGTTTCCCCGGCGGCTGCTACGTGGAAGGATTTTATGCTAACGGAAAAACCAACCGTTTCGAGTGGAAGAATACCATTGGTCCTATAGAGGAACGTCCTGGACACATGAACCAGAATTGGGGATATAGGGTGTCGGACGGTTTCGGATTCCATGAAATGTTGCAGCTCACCGAGGATTTGGGAGCCGAGCCGCTGTTCGTGGTGAACATGGGTATGGGGCATGCTTGGGTGGAGGACTATACCTGGATAGACGAATACATCCAAGAGGCTCTCGATGCGATAGAGTATTGCAACGGCGATGCCAAAACTACGAAATGGGGCGCGTTGCGGGCCAAGAACGGCCATCCCGAACCTTTCAATCTCCGTTTATTGGAAATCGGGAACGAGAACTATAACTTCAGTTCGGAAAACAATAACGACCAGAGCGACCATTATGCCGAGCGTTACGAACAGTTCCGCAAGGCCATCAAGGCCAAGTATCCCGAAGTGACGCTGATTGGCAATGTGGAATCATGGGGCACGGACAATCCCAGTTGGCGGAACCCGTATCCGGTAGACGCAGTGGACGAGCATTACTACCGGAATCCTTCATGGTTCGTCAGCCAATACAATAAATATGACACGTACAACCGGGCAAGCCACAAAATCTACGTAGGAGAGTATGCCGTGACGCAGGACTATGGTATCAACGGCCATTTGAATGCGGCGTTGGGAGAGGCCGTTTTCATGCAGGGGATGGAAAACAACTCCGATGTCTGCATCATGAACAGCTATGCCCCGATATTCGTCAACGAAAACAATTACAACTGGCGTCCGGACATGATCCGTTTCAACAGTTATACCAGTTACGGTACGCCTTCGTACTACGTGCAGCAGCTTTTCCCGAACAATGTAGGAAAACAGAATGTGAAGTGGACGGAAGAAAACAACCAACTGTTGCGCTCCGGGGGCATCGGCCTGAGCACGTGGAGCACGAGCGCCACTTTCGACAATGTGAAAGTCACGGCAGGCGACGGGGCGGTGGTCTTCCACGACGATTTCTCGTCCGTAAAACCTGAATGGAAGGCCGACCGAGGCACGTGGACCACTTCGGGCGGCGTGCTGAAACAGACGGATAAGAGTATGCAAGGCAAACTTTATGTCTGCGATGTGCAGCCGGGGCAGAACTATACGTATGAAGTGGAAGCCACGAAGACCGGTGGGGCGGAGGGTTTCCTCATAGCCTTTAATTGTGGAGACGGAGACAATTATTGTTGGTGGAACCTCGGCGGATGGGGCAATACGCAACACGGCGTGGAGGTTTGCACCAACGGGTCGAAGACTACGGCGGCTTCCGTGAAAGGGTCTTTGGAAACAGGACATGCCTACCGTATCAAAGTCGAAGTGAACGGCACGCACGTGAAGTGCTATCTGGACGGTGCGCTCTTGCATCATTTCATTTTGCCGGTGAGCCGTAAGATATACGTCTCTTCCAATATCGACGATGAGGCAGGCGTGCTGTACGTGAAGTTAGTGAATCCCGGAGCTTCGGCACAGACCGCAACCGTCAACCTGGCCCACGCGACAGTGACGGGAGGTTCCGTGGTCGTACTGACTTCGGCTGACGGCACGGATGAAAACAATCTGGAGAACCCCGACCGCGTGTCGCCGAAGGAGCGTGCGTTGGATGTGAAGGGACAACAGTTCACCTACGAACTGCCCGCCTATTCGTTGAATATTCTCCGTCTGGATGTGCGGGACGTGGAAATCGTGGCAGAGGAAAAGGCAGAGCTTCCGGAGCCGCTCGTACAGTATTCTTTCGATGGAGGGCAGGAGGCTGACGATGAGGGAAAATTCCCGGGAAAGTTGCACGGCGGGGCAGCCATCGTGGCGATGGACGATGGAAACAAGGCACTTTATACCGGCAGTAACGGAGAGCAAGGTTTTTTTGATTTAGGCGTGGATATGGCACGCCAAACTTTTTCCGGGCTGGAGGGCGACTATACCATGTCGGTGGCCATCGCATTGCCCGGCGTAGGTGCCTTGGAACAATATTGCTGGGCGTATGGGTTTTCTAACGGGACGGAGCTGTACGTCGGCTTGGTCAACAGTCCGGACAACACGGGCTGGTATTACACCATCAAGGACGGGGAGAGCGCGGATGCCCCGTCGCATGGGGGATTGTCTTACGGCGAGTGGCACCACATCGCATACGTGCAAGAAGGGAACATGGGGCGGCTCTACGTGGACGGGCGCATGGCCAGTGAGCGGCAAGTGACCCAAAGGCCGGCCGACATGGCGCAGGAGTTGACGGAGGCTTGCATCGGGCGTTCGCCCTTTGCCGCCGATGCCTTGATGACGGAGGCGTTCTTCGACGACTTCCAGATATACGACGTGGCCTTAGACGGAGGGCAGATGAAGGAACTCTACGCCCGGATGAAAGGCCGTGCGGCGAAGTCGCGGAAAGTGGACATGAGTGCCGGACGTGAAGAACTGGCACGGTTTATGAAGAAGTTCAACAGCTTGCATGCCACGACGGATTTGCCCGAAAAGATTTCCGATAGGGTGGGCGTAAGATGGTTCTTTTCTGTGAATCAGGGCTATGAGGATGCCATCGCCTTAGAAAACGAGAAACTGGTGGTGCGCCGCCTGCCGCAAGGGGATGAGGCGGTCCGTGCCGGGGTGTTGTCTGCCAAGCTGAGCTGCGAAGCCGATACGGTGGAAGTGGAGTATCCGGTGATGCTGGCACCCGACGACAACCGCTACGGTTACTTGTACTGCTTCATGAATTCCGGAAAGGAAATCACCAACTTCGCCCTCGGCACGAAGGAAGACCAAGGTCGCGTGTTCAACGTATTGTTGGACGGGGACGAGATTTTCGACACGGAGAAGATTGCGGAGATAGAACACGGTACGCGTGACGCCTATATCGGGCGCGGTGAAGCGTCGGACGGCTACTTCATCACGACCACCGACATGAAACAGCATGCTTCCGGCGTGTGGAACAACCACGGCATCAACTTGGTGCGTTCCCGGGACTTGATACATTGGGAGGGTACGACGTTCGACTTCAACCGGGGAAAATCCATATTCTCCGACCCCGATGTCACGACGGGCGTATATGACACCGACGAGGAATATGCCCGCATCAACCGTGTATGGGCGCCGCAGTTCATCTGGGACAAGGACTATAACGGGGGAGAAGGCGCCTATTTGGTGTACTATTCTATACTGTCTACCAACGAAGGCGACGACCATGACCGTATTTTTTATTCCTATGCCGACCGGGAGTTCAAGACGCTGACCCAACCCCGTGTCTTTTTCGACCCCGGAATCTCGGTAATCGACGCGGACATCGTGTATAATCCCTACGACAGCCTCTACCACATGTATTACAAACGTGAAGGGGCTTCGGGCACGGAACGGGGCATTTATGAGGCCACGAGTAAGACGTTGGTGGGAGGCACCTGGACGGAATTGATGCACGTGACGAACGAAGGTTCGGAACAGGTGGAAGGTTCCAGCACGGTGCGCCGCATCAATGAGGACGTGTACAACCTGTATTATATGCGCTACTCCGGCGGCAGTGCCTACAAGTATTGCGAGACAGACCATCTGGGGTTGAACGTGACGCATTCCTCCAATGTGGAAGGGACCGGAGCGTTCCAGCACGGTTCCGTCATGACGGTGACGGAAGAAGAATATCGCCTGTTGCAGGCATGGAGCGACGTGCGTTTGTATCTGCCACGTGTGGAGGACCTGAAGGAGGAGAGCGGCAGCCAAGTGTTCGATGCCGCCATCCGGCAAGCCGAAGAAGCGTTGGACCTGACCTCCGTGTCCGAACTGTCAATGGCTTTGCCTGCGGCCTATGAAGCCCTGAAAGCGGCGGTGGAAACCTATACGGAGGGATTGTGCGCCGGTTGGACACCCGGAGAGGAAGTAGACCTTACCTGGCTTCTGACCAATCCCGATTTTTCGGAAGGCAGCAAGGGATGGGAAGGCACGTCTTTTACGGCGGCTTCTTCCGGCGTGGCTGAGTTTTACGACAAGACTTACGACACTTATCAGGTGTTGGAACGTATGCCGGCCGGTACATACCGTCTTCGCGCCCAAGGCTTTTATCGCTATGGCGACAAGGCGGAAGCATATAACGCGCATCGGGACGGTTCGGAACAGCTTTTGGCCGGGCTGTATCTCAACAACAGCCGCCAGATGTTCATGTCTTTGTTCGACGGTTCCGCTCCCTATACGTATAATCCCTATACCTATCCCGATGATGTATGGACAGCCAACGATGCCTTCAACCGCGATGGGGAATACCGCGCCAATGAAGTGGAATACGAGTTATTGGCGAAAGGGGATTTGCGGGTCGGTCTGGACAAGACCGAGTATAGGTACCACGACTGGAACTGTTTCGACAACTTCAAGTTGTTGTATGTCGCCAAACCGACCGCCATTCGCGAAGTGACGGGCTCGGCTGCGGTTCCGGTAGATGTTGTACACCGTGAGCGGCGTGAAAGTGCGCAGTGCGGTCATGCCGCATGAAGCCGTGAACGGACTTCCGCGTGGGATTTATATCGTGGGTACGCGCAAATTTGCGATTAAGTGAGCGCAGACCGAGCTTGCTCGAAGTCTGCCGAGCATGAGCAAATTATGTAAAGTCGTGGTGGATTGACTTCTGCTTTTTAGAAAAACGGTATGGCCGGACTGGAGATAAAGGCCGGAACCAAATGAAATCTAACAGGCTTCTAAAAGTTGGGGATAAAACTTTTAGAAGCCTGTTGGGTTTTATAGCTTGGAGATGATTGGCTATATTTGCGTACAATTTCGTTTGTTTTATTTGAAAGCATTTAGGATTGGTGCGTCTTTTCCGATTTTGGACATTTGATGTCGGAATCTCTCTTTATGCCGACAGAATGTAAGCGATTTGACGATTTTTGGAGAGATAAAAGTAGCCTAAAAAGTACGTTCCGTGTGTTTTTTAGGCTATTTTGAATACATATATTCACATTTCAGCCTCGTTTTTCATGTATCTAAAGCATTTTTAGGAATCAGTTTCAGCCGAAAGATTTTCCGTTCGGCTGAAAAAACACTTTTTTTCTGCGCAGAACTTTTTGTGTTTGTCCGCATGTCGTTGGAAAAATCGGCTTCGGGCGGTATGCAGGCGTGCTCCGAGGGCCTGTTTTTTCTTTAGATGGAAGCCTGTTCCTATCCCAATCCGTGTGACAAGATGATTGGCCGGAAAGGCTCCGGGCTTACGTGGTGTGTAACGGCTTGCGCCCGGGATAATGGCTTTGTATGCAGGAAGTAAGCGTAAGGAGGGAAACGAGCGACATAAAGGATTTTGCAAGGCACGTGAGAATCGTGTTTTTTCGTCCGTGTGTGTCACTGTGTCCAAAAACGAAATGCTGAAGGTGTTGGATTGACAGATTGTCAGAATGGCGTTTGCAGATTTGTTTTTAGACATAAGAACAAAAGAACAAATTTTTTCAATTCTGCCCGCCATTAAAACTTCTGTTCTTTTGTTCTTATGTCCAATCCAGAAACCAGATTTTCCTCCGCTCACGCCATTAATACTTGTATTCCTTTGTTCTTTTGTCGAACCCGGAATACATTTTCATCCGTCCCCGTTGCCGCGCAGTGCTTTCAGGTTGCGGATGAGGCCCTCGTATTTCGCCCGTTTCACGGCAGAGCCTTTGAAGAGCATCCGGTAACGCTCCACGTCCAATCCCATCCAGTCCTCCTCCTCCATTTGCAGCAGTTCGGGACGGGGAGTGAAGGCCGGTTCCGTGGCGGGAGGCGCGGAACGCAAGTGAGGACAGGCACGCAGGCAACGGTCGCAACCGTAGAAATAAGGATACATCCGAGCAGCCGCCTCTTCGGGAATCCCGCCCCGGTTCTCGATGGTCAGGTAGCTCAGGCAGCGGCAGGCATCCAGTCCGCGTTCTTCTTCCAAGGCCTGTGTGGGGCAGGCTTCGATACAACGGCGGCAAGTGCCGCAACGGTCGGTGGGGAAAGGCGCATCGTAGGCATCCGCAGGCAGGTTGAGCATTAGTTCACCGAGGAAGAATGCACTGCCCGCCCGGGGGATGACGAGTTGGGTGTGACGGCCTATCCACCCCAAACCGCACCGCCAGGCCCAATAACGTTCCAGTACCGGTGCCGTGTCGCAGAAGGCGCGGCCTTGCAAGGTGCCTTCCGGCGTACTGTGCCGCAGGGCCTCGAGCAGGTTGTTCAGCTTCTGCCGCATGATGTCGTGGTAGTCTTGCCCGTAAGCATACCAGGCGATTTGTAGTTTATGGTCTGGGATGGGCGTGGACGGGCGGTAGTTCAGGGCCACGCTGACCACTGTCCGGCATCCTTCCACGAGGAGGCGAGGGTCGAGCCGTTTGGCTTCATGCCCTTCCATGTAAGCCATACCGGCCTGCCGTCCTTCGCCGAGCCAACGTTTGAAGAAGGCGGCGTGCTGAGGGGCGACCGGTCCGGCTGGGGCCAGTCCGCAAGCAGCCTCGGCTTTTATTTGAGTGGCAGAAAGTATGTTTTCTGTTTTTACCATCCGTTTTTGCATAAATCGCTCACGCTCGGCAGACACCGAACAAGTTCGGTCTACACTCACTTAATCGCATTTTTGTCATTAGATATACTTACTCGCGATTTTCTATCACCTTGAAAGCATATCCCTGGTCTTTCAGCCATTGCAGGGCTTCGGGCAAAGCTGTTTGCAGCTTGTCGATGCTTTTCAGCGAGTCGTGGAACGTGATGATAGAACCGTTGCGCGCATAGCGTTTCACGTTGTTTACCACGTCCTCCGCCGTCACCCTTTTACTGTAGTCGCGCGTGACCAAATCCCACATGATGATGCGGTAGTGCTTGCGCAGCAGTTTGAATTGCAGCAATCGCATCCAACCGTGAGGCGGGCGGAAGAGGTTGGTATGCAGCAGGCGGTTGGCCTTGTCGGCATTCTCCAGATATTCTTCGCTCGAATGGCGGAAGCCGCCGATGTGGTTGAACGTATGGTTGCCGACGCGATGCCCGCGTTCGACGACCATACGGTAGATGTCGGGATGCTTGCGCACGTTGTCTCCCACCATGAAGAAGGTGGCCTTGATACCGAACCTGTCCAATGTGTCCAGCACAAACGGGGTGGCTTCGGGTATCGGTCCGTCATCGAATGTCAGATAGACTACTTTCTTCTTGCGGCTCATCCGCCATATCGCGGTCGGATAGAGCCATCGGAGAAAGACTGCGGGTTGTTCTATGAACATGGGTCTCTTCGGGTTTCAGACAGGATTACAAGCTCATGCCTCTCTGGTGGCAACGTGAAGCATAGTTGTTCACTTCCATGCGATAGGTCTCCGCTTTTTTCTTGTCTATAGGTTCCCATGTCTTGGCGATATCGTTCAGTATGTATATCTGCATCAGACACTCTCTCGACGATTGTAACAGGCGCTGGGTATTCAGGCTTAAATACCATTCTATATATTCCCTTGCATTCTGTCCTACAGCGTTAAGCAGTTTCTCGGCTTCTGCCTTATGGCCTAATGCCAGCCAGGCGTCAGCCAGTTCGAGCGAATGGCCGTAAAAGGCTTCGTGCGGGACGATGCTGCCCGGGATTTCTTCTTCGGCCCGTTGCAACACTTTCAATGCCTTGTCTTTCTGCCCTTCCTTTAACAACTGTTGGGCCAGTTGGTTGAAGAGGCGACGGTGTGTGTAGCACATGCGTATCACGGTCTCGTCGAGGTAAATGTCCGGGTTCTCTTTCAATCCGCCATATTTGAACTTGTTCATCATGTTGTTGTACATTCTCTCGCTGTCGATGGTGCGGCCGCTCTGTTTGGTGTCGAACGGCGTGATGCGGCAGGCAAGGCCTTCCTGTACGAAGTTGTCGCCCAGATGTCCGTAATTGTCGGGACCTACTGTCGTAGACATGTAGAGCGGGCGTTCCCAGTTGGCCTGCGAAATCATTTCCAGCATCATCATTTCGCTCTTGTAGATGGCGCGTTTGCCTTTGAGAGAGATGTGCATCACATCGGGAATGGAATCAGCGGCAATCATCATGCCGGAGCGTTTCACGGCTTCCTTGTCCACTGTCACTACGATACTGTCGGTCGGGAAGATTTGCAAGTCCGGGTTGTCGTTCAAGACCCAGTGCCGGATGATGTTCTTCAACTCGTACGGGTTGTCGCCCAACATCTGTTTCAGGTCTTCCGGACTGTCTTTGTAATAGTCGATGACTTGCTGGAGGGCATCGGGCTGCACGGGGATGCCTTCGCGCGTACCGGTGACGTATTGCAGACGGGTCCAACTGATGGGCAACGACGGCGAGTCGTAGGCCGGACGGCGCATCTGGTCAATGTACCAGTCGGTTTGCAGGTAACTCAAGTTGCAGACACGGGCATCGGTACGCACGCCTTCCGTTTCCTGGTTATACCACAACGGGAAGGTGTCGTTGTCACCGTTGGTGAAGATCACCGGATTGCCCTTGGCGTCCATGGAGTTCAGGTAGTTCTGTCCGAAGTCGCGGCAGGTGTAGCGTCCGCTGCGGTCGTGGTCGTCCCACGTCTGTCCGGCCATTTGTATGGGGACAAGCAAGGCGAGCAGACTGACTAAGGAGGCTGCGGTTTCCGGCACTTTGAGACGTTTCAGTCCGTCTACGATGGCGGCTACGCCCATACCTACCCAAATGGCGAAGGCATAGAACGAACCGGCGTAAGCATAATCACGTTCACGCGGCTGCAATGGTGTCTGGTTGAGGTAGACCACAATGGCCAGACCGGTCATGAAGAACAGGAAGAAGACGACCCAGAACTGGCGTACGCCTTCTTGGTTCTTATAAGCCTGCCAGAAGAGTCCGATGAGACCCAACAACAGGGGTAGGCAGTAGAATACATTATGTCCCTTGTTCTCTTTCAGTTCAGTGGGCAGTTTGCTTTGGTCGCCCAGACGGGCATTGTCGATGAACGGAATTCCGGTCAGCCAGTTACCGTGTTCCAATTCGCCATTACCCTGTATGTCGTTCTGGCGGCCGGCAAAATTCCACATGAAATACCGCCAGTACATGAAGTTTATCTGGTAACTGAAGAAGAAGCGCAGGTTTTCGGCTTGTGTCGGTACCTTTACCATTACCATTTGTCCGCATTGGTCGTAAGGTACTTGCTTGCCTTCTACGCCGCCCATCCAGTCTTCGTAAGCTCTGACGTGCTCGGGGCGGTCGGAATACATACGCGGGAACACCATGTTTTGTGCATAAATAGGTTCTTTGTCGTAATACACGATGCGATAAGCGTCCTTCTCGTCGGCACTATGTTTTTCTACGCGTTGGTAAATCGGTGCCCCTTCTTTATATTCCGGCATGCAGTAGCCGTCTTTGGTCTCTAACTGAACTTTCGAAGTGTAGGCCTGCCCGTAGAACAACGGACGACTACCGTATTGTTCACGGTTCAGGTATTGTCCCAACGTGAAGATGTCCTCCGGTGAATTTTGATCCATCGGTGGATTTGCCGTGGAACGGATGACGATGACGGCGTATGTGGAATATCCGATCATGATCATCAGCATGCAAAGCAATGAGGTGTTCATGACGCGGGGGCTGATGAGCGGTTTTCCCTGTACCTTTCGGCTGAGGACGAAAGCTAAAATGCCTAAGACGATGACTCCGATGATGAAACTGCTCCATCCGTATCCGTAGAAGGGAATACCCAGCATGCCTACGGATACCAGATAAGCGATATTCATGCGGCGACGGCTTTTCTGGACAAGCGTTTCGCGGATAGCCCAAAGTACGGTGGCTATCAGGCAGAAAATGTAGAAAATGAGGCCGGTGTTAAACGGAAGTCCCAAAGTGTTGACGAAGAACAGCTCGAACCATCCTCCTACTTTCACGATGCCCGGTACGATGCCGTATAGTACGGCGGCTACCAGAATAAAGGAAGCCACCAAAGCCCAAAGTGAACCTTTCAGGTTGGCATTGGGATTTTTCTTGTAATACCAAATGAGTACGATGGCCGGCAAGCACAATAAGTTCAGCAAATGCACGCCGATGGAAAGCCCTGTCAGGTAGGCAATCAGCACGAGCCAACGGTCGCTGTGAGGCTCGTCGGCATGTTCTTCCCATTTCAGAATGAGCCAGAACACCAATGCCGTAAATAAGGATGAATAAGCGTAAACCTCACCTTCTACGGCACTGAACCAGAATGTGTCGCTAAAAGTATAGACCAACGCGCCCACCAAACCGCTTCCTTCGATGGTAATCAACTTGGCAGTTGTCATCTGGTCGTAGTCGCTACATACCAGTTTGCGCGTCAGGTGCGTGATGCTCCAGAAAAGGAACAGGATACAACCGGCACTCATCAACGCCGACATCGTGTTGACCATCAGGGCCACTTGCGAAGGGTCGCTGGTAAATTGCGAGAATAAGTTAGCCGTAAGCATGAAGAAAGGTGCACCGGGCGGGTGTCCTACTTCCAGTTTATAGCCGGTAGTGATAAACTCCGGACAGTCCCAGAAACTTGCGGTCGGTTCAATGGTGGAACAGTAAACCCACGCGGCAATAGCAAATGTAATCCATCCCAAAAGAGTGTTTACAAGTTTGAACTGTTTCATTGTTTTGCTGTTATTTGATTTTGTTCTTATCGGTTGAGTTGCAAAATTAGTAACTTTTTCCTTTCTGTACGGCTCTTTTCCGAACTTTAAAAGGTTTGTCGGCCGTTTTAACTATGTTTGTGACATTTTAATACACGGTGAGGATAGTTGCCGTGTCCTACCAAATCGATGGGGCAGTTGAACTTGTCTTCGAGCCAGCCTTCCGGCAGTTCCGTGTCCGGATGGTAGTCGAGGGTCTCGTTGACACAGGCGATGGTACGTACATTCTGGAGTACCGAACCCAAGTCGTGGCTGACCAGGATGATGGCACTTTCGCGGTTGATTTCTTCCAGTTGTTGATAGAGTTGCGTTTCGAACCGCTTGTCTATATAAGTATTGGGTTCATCCAGTATGACCACGTCCGGTTGCGATATGATGGCCCGGCCGAGCAGGGCACGTTGCAATTGGCCGCCGCTGAGACGGCCTATCGGACGGTCGGCCAATGTGTCCAGCCCCATACGGCAGAGCATGTCCCGCGTGGCTTGGTGCTGTGCCTTGGAATAACGCTTCCAAAAGCTTTTCCGCAGTCCCGACAGTACGACTTCGTAGACCGAGATGGGGAAGTCCTTGTCTATTTTGTTGTATTGGGGCAGATAGCCCATGCGGACGGAGGGGACGGGTCGGCCTTCCCGGAAGAAGGTGACTGTCCCGGATATCGGTTTTTTCAATCCGAGAATCGTTTTGATTAAAGTGGTCTTTCCACCACCGTTCGGGCCGATGACACCCAAAAAGTCATGGGTGTACACCGTCAGGTCGATGTCTCGCAGGACTTGTTTTCCGTCATATCCTACCTGGATCCGGTTTAATTGTATAAGGGGCTCTTTGGATAAATCGCTCCCGCTCGGCAGACTCGAACAAGACTCGGTCTGCTCTCTCTTCATTTCGATTTTCATTGTGCGTGTAGTGTACGGGCTATTTTCAGCATTTCTTCTTTCCACTCGTATGACAGGGGGTTGATGTCTACGAGGTGCGTGCCGGTTTCTTTGGCAATGAGTTCCGCGTTTCTCCGGTCGAATTCCTGTTGGACGAAAATGGTACGGACCTGTTTTTCTTTGCAAAGCCGGATGAGCCGGACGAGTTGTGCCGGGGAAGGTTCTTTACCGTCGGTTTCTATGGCGATTTGTGTAAGGCCGTAATCCTGTGCAAAGTAGGTGAGCGTGGGATGGTAGATGAGAAAAGCTTTGGGGTGCAGGCTGTCTACGAGCGTGTGTATGCTGTCTTCCGTAGCTTGCAGGTCGGCCAGTGTCTGTTGCAGGTTCCGGCGGAATTGCCGGGCGTGTGCCGTGTCGAGCTTGCAGAGCGAGGCACAGATGTTTTGTGCGATGGTCTTCATGTGGACCGGTGAAGTCCATACGTGCGGGTCGGTTTCGTTTTCCGGTGTGTCGGAAGATCGGAAGAGCACACGTCTGAACTCC
>OOBT01001482.1_pt1 | contig 12162 bp, 6 predicted proteins | sample 1671551 | NCBI WGS metagenome assembly OOBT01 (sample SAMN06348168, study PRJEB24527) | human gut metagenome | reverse complement strand
CGGCGGCGCCTCCATCATGGGCACCCTGTCCGGCGGCGGCAAGCTCAAGAACTCCATCGGCGAGCATTCCCTGCTCGGCGCGAACGCCGGCATCGGCATCTCCCTGGGAGACAACTGCGTGGTCGAAGCGGGCCTGTACGTCACCGCCGGCACCAAGGTCACCATCTACGACAAGGCCAAGGTCGCCGCCGGCGAACCGCTCGAAACCGTCAAGGGCGCCGAACTGTCCGGCAAGGACAACATCCTGTTCATCCGCAACTCCGTGTCCGGCCGCATCGAGGCGCGCTACCGCAAGACCGGCATCGAGCTCAACGAGAAACTCCACAAGAACTGAAAACGGAATGGCGGAGAGCGTCATCCGCGCTCTCCGCAAGAGGAAACTCGTGAAAATCACACTGATCACCGTCGGCAAGGTCAAAGAGAAGTATCTGCGCGACGCCATCGCCGAATACAGCAAACGGCTCGGCCGCTACTGCAAGCTCGACATCATCGAGGTCGCCGACGAGAAGACCCCCGAACATGCCAGCGAAGGCGTGGAACGGCAGATTCGTGCCAAGGAAGGCGGGCGCATCGCCAAGCACATCCGCCCCGACGCCTATGTGATCGCGCTGGCGATCGACGGCACGATGCTCTCCTCCGAAGGGCTCGCCGCGCACATCAACCAGCTCGGATTGCACGGCGAAAGCCACATACAGCTCATCATCGGCGGCTCGATCGGCCTGGACGACGCGATCCTGCGCCGCGCCGACTACAGGCTCAGCTTCTCGAAGATGACGTTCCCGCATCAGCTGATGCGCGTGATCCTACTGGAGCAGCTGTACCGCGCCTACAAAATCAACGCCGGCGAGCCATACCACAAGTAGGGCGGTGGCGGTCAGCTCACTCCACGGACTTGAGCGAGCTGACCGGATCGATGCGGTCGAGCACCGGATTGGTGAGCAGCTGCACGAGCAGCGCGAACGCCATCGTCGCCGCGGCGGCGATCACATAGCTGTACCAGTGCACGCTCACCTCGAAATACAACGCGGGCATGTTGAGCGCCGCCGTAAGCAGCCCGCCGACCGCGCGCCCGAGCGGCAGACCGACGACGATGCCCATGCCGGCCAGTATCAGCATCTCCTTGTTGACATACCGGTGCACCTCGCGGTCGTAGAAGCCCAGTACCTTCAGCGTGGCCATTTCCCGCACGCGCTCAGACACGTTCGTGTTCGCCAGCGTGAACAGCACGACAAGCGCCAGCCCGCCCGCGAGCGCGATGATGAGCGCCACGACGGCGCTCATCAGGTCGAACGAGAAGCTGCGCTCGAGATCGTCGGTGCTGGTGGCGCTCACGACCAACGGATCGCGTGCGAGCCGATCCGCGTACGCGATGTTCTGGTCGGCGGTTCCGTTCAGTGTGGCGATCACGGCGTTGCGCGTCACCGCCGTCGACACGCCGAATGTCTTCTTGTACAGACTTTCGCTGACATACACGTTCGAGCCGATGAGGTTTCGCGTCACCGCGGAGACCTTCACTTCGCCGTGACGCATACTGCCGTCACGTAGCGTGACGGTGTCGCCGGCCTTGACGCCGAGCGAGTTCGCCGCGGATTGCGCGACGATTATGCCATCGCCCCCAAGCTGCAGCTTGCCGTGCCCGCCGCTCGCGGACCGCAGCGTAATCATGTCTCCGAGCGCCCCTACTGAATCATCCGGCACGATCATGAGCTGAATCGTCTCGCCTGCGTCGCCCGCGTCCATCTCGCCGCTGTCGAGCCGCAGATCGAGCGAACGTTCCACGCGCCCGTCCTTGTCGAGCCGAGCGCGCATCGCATCGACGCTGTCGTCGCCGCTGACGACGAGCAGGTCGTAATGGTAGATGTCCTCGTATTGCTTGGGTCCGAGCGTGGCGACGGTGTCGTTGATGGCGAAGCCGCACACAATCAGCGCCGTGCAGCCCGCCACCCCGCCGACGGTCATCAACAGGCGGCTTTTGAAGCGGAATATGTTGCGCGCGGTGACCTTGTTGAGGAAGCTGAGCCGCCGCCACAGCGGGCGGATGCGTTCGAGCAAGATGCGCGCGCCGGCCTTCGGCGCTTTCGGCTGCATGAGTTGAGCCGGGCTTTGCCGCAGAGCCCCGGCGCAGGCGACGACCGTTGCGACGACCACGCCGACGACGAACAGTGCGATGCCTGCCGACCCGTACAGCCAATCGTATTCGAGCTGTATGCCGGGCACCGTGTACAGTCCCTCGATCACCAGCAGCAGGAACGACGGAATGCCGAGGAAGCCGACCATCAGTCCCAGTCCGCCGCCGATTAGGCAGGCGAGCGCGGCGAACAGCACGTATCGCATCGCGATGGCCGCGTTCCCGTAACCGAGCCCGGTGTAGGTGCCAATCAGACCGCGTTCCTCCTCGACCATGCGGGTCATCGCGGTCAGGCTCATCAGCACCGCAACAATCAGGAATACGACCGGGAAGGCGTAGCCGATTGATTCGATTGAGCTGATGTCGGATTTGAGCGAGCTGAAGCCGCCGATTGACGAGCGCGTCTGCACGTACCAGCGGGCTGCGGCGATGTCGTCGACGCGTTGCTGCTGCTTGGCGAACTGACTGTCGGCATCCTTGCGCTTGGCGTCAAGCTGGTCTTGCGCGTCCTTGAGCTGCCGTTCGCCGGTGTCCATCTGCTCTTCGCCGGCGGCTATCTGCTTGAGTCCGTCGCGGATCTGCTGGCGACCGCCGCGCAGCTGCTCGGTTTGCCGCTGCAAGGTGGCCGATTGCGCTTCGAGTTGGGCTATGGTGGCGTTGACCTGGCTCAGCTGGGATTGCAGTTGCGTGAGCTGTGCCGCGGATTCATCGGCTTTGGACCGTGCCTGTGTGGCGAGGTCGCGCGCGGCTTTCGCTGCCTTGCGCAATGGTTCGAGTACCGTCTCGGGCAGACCTTGCGCGCCGGCGACCGCCTGGTCTGCCGCGTCCGCGGTCTGCTCTGCGGCCCGCGCGCCCTGCGCGGCCAGGTCGTTCATCGTCTGCGCGGTGGCGATGCCCTGCTGCAGCTGCGATTGGCCCTGGCGGGCTTGGAGCAGTCCCACGTTGACCTGGTCTTTGCCGTCCTGCAGCTGCTCCGATTGGTCTTCGAGCTGTGTGAGCTGGTCTTCAAGGCTCTGCTTGGTGGTTTTCGCCTGCTCGCGCCGGGTTTTCAGCTCCTCCGTCTGCTCGGTGATCTGCATCTGCGCGTCGTCGAGCTGCCGGTAGGCGTCGGTCTTCGCCTGGTCGAGCTTCTTCTGCGCGGCGTCCACGAGAGTCTGCCGGCGTTCGTTCTGCTGCTTGGTCTGCACCGTGGCTTCGATGCGGTCGGCGACATCGCGAACCAGCGTGTCATAGTCGTCGCCGAACGCGTCCTCGTCGGTCGAGCCACTCACGGTCAGGCTGATAGCGGTGTAGATGTCTCCTGTCACGCCGTCGCTCGGCGCGAAGAACGTGTAGTCGGACGCGAGCGAGTTGCGGAATGCCGTGGCGCCGCTGTATCCGTCCGGATTGCTCAGGTCCTTGGGGTCTATCACCGTGCCGGTGATGGTCAGTTCGGTCGGGAAGCTCGGCGCCGATTGCGATGCATCGGCTTGCTCGTCCGTCGGTTCCGTGCCGTTCGCGCCGCTATCGGCGGAGTCCGTATCCGAAACGGTCGATGTCGCAGTGCCGGTGTCAACCGGGGTGACGGTCAGCGAGTCGCCGACTGCCATGCCACTGTCGGCGAGGAACTTTTTGGTGACCGCGACCTCGCCAGCCTTGCTCGGAATGCGGCCGTCCTGTAGGTACGGCTGGTCGAGGCCGTTCACGCCGATCTCGTTGATGGTGACGGTTTTGTCGGTGCCCTTGACGTCGGCTTCGACGCTCTGGCTGCGTTCCGGCTGCACGACATCGACTCCGCGGACCTGCTTCAGGGCCGCAACGTCATCATCGGTCAGGCCGTAGGTCGACAGCACCTGGATATCGTGCAACCGTTGCGCGTCGTAGAACCGGTTCGCGGCGCGGAACGTGTCACGACAACCGGCGTAGATGCCGGTCATCACCGCCACCCCAAGCAGCGAAATCACGGCGATGGACAGAAACCGTTTCCACCCGTGCAGCCACGAGCGCATCGTATCCTTGACGAACGCCCCCGACAGCGAGCGCCCACGAGACGGCCTGCCGCCCGTATCGGTGTCGGCCGCCAAGTCGTAGATTCCGGGAATCACCTCGGTGGGCACATCGGACGCGGGCGACCACCCGGCAGAATCACCGTCCGCCTTCCGACCTTTGTTCCTATGCGCATGCCGTCCCATCACAGCACCTACCATTCAATGTCGGCGATCGGTGTCGGCGCGGGATTCACATCCTCGCCCACCACCTTGCCGGAGCGGAAGCGGACGACCTTGTGCGCCATCGGAGCGAGCGCGGAGTTGTGGGTGATGATGAGCACCGTCATGTTCTCGTCACGGCAGATGTCCTGCAGCAGTTGCAGGACCTCCTTGCCGGTCTCATAGTCGAGCGCGCCGGTCGGCTCGTCGCACAGCAGCAGCTTCGGCTTCTTGGCGATTGCGCGCGCAATGGACACGCGCTGCTGTTCGCCGCCGGACAGTTGCGCCGGGAAATTGCTCAGCCGGTCGCCCAGGCCGACCTTGTGCAGGGTGTCGGCCGGGTCGAAATGGTCGGGGCAGATCTGCGACGCGAGTTCGACGTTCTCCAATGCGGTCAGATTCGGCACGAGATTGTAGAACTGGAAGACGAATCCGATGTCCATCCGCCGGTAGGCTATGAGGTCGCGTTTGCGCAGTCCGGTGATGTCGCGGCCGCCGACGACCACGCGCCCGGAGGTGGCGGTGTCCATGCCGCCAAGGATGTTCAGCGCCGTGGTCTTGCCCGCGCCCGACTGCCCGAGGATCACCGTCAGTTCGCCTCGGTCGGCGGTGAAACTGGCCTCGTCCAGTGCGCGGATCGTGGTGCGCCCGGACGGGTATTCCTTGACCACGCGGTCGAACTCGATATACGCCATCATGCACCTCCCCGCACACGCAACAGATGTTATACTCAAGTAAAACAACACTATGTCGGTTTCGCAACCAACAGTCGGATTGCCGAATGTCGGGCAGGAATCCGCCGGCGCGAGGCCATACGAGGCAAGGACCAGCCATGGCCAAGGAACTGACCGAAAGCCGCCGCACCCGTTACACGCGGAGGGCGATGCAGGACGCGCTCATCGACCTGATGCGCGAACGGCCGCTCGGCAGCATCACCATCAAGGCGCTGTGCGAGCAGGCGGACGTCAACCGCTCCACGTTCTACGCGCACTACGACAGCATCGAGGAGCTGCTACACGACATCGAGGACGAAACGATGGCATGGGTCACGACCGCGCTCGACCAGCTGCTCATGCAGCCTGACGCGGCCGGCGTCGAGCACGTCATCGAGCACATCTGCCGCTATATCGCCGACAACCGCAACCATCTGCAGGTGCTGATGAGCCCTACCGCCGACCTGGATTTCCAGCAACAGCTGCTCGGTCTGATCTACAGCCGCCGTTCCGTCGCCGAACAGATGCAGCCCGCCTCCAGCGACCCGGCCGAAGCGCAGATGCGCATGCGGTTCGCCGTATCCGGCAGCATCGGACTGCTGCAGTACTGGCTCGCCACCGATCTCGCCGCCCCACCAGAAACCGTCGCCCACATCATCTTCACCATGGGCATGCCTGGCGCCCGGTGAGACAGACGATTCCGGCCTCGGCCCACCCGGAATCATATGGCCAGAGTGTCGCAGCGGCACTAGACGAATCGGAGATGCTGGTCACAAGGAATCGACGGGGCATGACATATTCTTCGCACCGGCACAGATCGTTTGCATAATCGCGATTTAGTAAATCACGATTATGCAAACGTGATGCTAGACGCTCAATCGCAGACATGTTGCGGCAAAATTGGGCTATCTGCATCTCAAGGGGTTGATGGCGCTCTTCCGGAACATCTATCTGCGTTTCGAGGGGTTGGTAGCCGAGTATAAACACCCTCAAGACCGCATGATTCCAATGGCAATTGGTGCTCAATACTCCGGGTATCATGTTTTGGCAACCCCCTGAAACTCAGATAGATGTTCGGCGAACACGAAATCACCCCCTTGAAACGCAGATAGCCACGAAAAGTCGACGCCGCGACGATGAGGAAGGCTCAGACCGTGACCGTGGTGCCCACCGCGGCATGACGCACCCCGATGAGCCGATGCGGGAGACAAAACGGCGCACGGTGACGTCGACTCGTCAGCGGATGGCATAGAATGGCGGTCGTGCCGATATCGGCCTGCGTTGCGGCGGGTGCGGCGATCACGGCATCACGGCCCGGCCCCACCGGCGATGACGGCAATGTCGAAGACGGGCGCGAGCGGGTCAACGACGGGCAGACGGCCAATGCCGCGAGCGGTCTCCGGCGTGCGGCAACGATGGAGAGGAACCGATGAGCAAGAACACCATGCACGACGGCACGGCGACGGCCTCCCGCCCCGGCACCGGCAACACGCCGGCACCGGCGGCGTTGCGCAAATCGTTGAAGAACCGGCATGTCCAGCTGATCGCGCTGGGAGGGGCGATCGGCACCGGACTCTTCTATGGCTCCAGCGAGTCGATCGCGTTGGCAGGCCCGTCAATCCTGCTTGCCTATCTTGTGGGCGGGTTGGCTATCTTCATGATCGTGCGGGCGCTGGGCGAGATGTCGGTCGAAGACCCGAGGGCCGGTGCGTTCAGCTACTACGCGACCCGCTACTGGTCGAAGCGCGCCGGCTTCGTGAGCGGCTGGAACTACTGGTTCAATTACATTCTGGTGTCGATGGTGGAGCTGAGCGTGGTCGGCTCGTTCGTCAACTACTGGTTTCCCGCGATTCCGCAATGGGTGTCGGCCGCGGTGTTTCTCGTCGTGATTGCGGCGATGAACCTGCTGGGGGTGAGCAAGTTCGGCGAGTTCGAATTCTGGTTCGCGATCATCAAGATCGTCGCGGTGATAGCGATGATCGTCGGCGGGCTCGCGGTACTGATTGCCGGACTGCCAACGGATTCCGGCGTCAAGGCGAGCTTCTCGAACTGGTTCGCGCTCGATGGCGGCGTACTCCCCCACGGCCTGCTGCAGCAAAGTGCCGACGGCCAATGGACCGGACTGTTGATGGCGTTGGTCGTGGTGATGTTCAGTTTCGGCGGCACCGAGCTCATCGGCATCACGGCCGGCGAGACCGAAGATCCACGCAGAACCATTCCCCGCGCGACGAATGGCATCATCTGGCGCATCCTGGTGTTTTACATCGGCGCGCTCGGCGTGATCATGGCCGTGGTGCCGTGGAACACGATCGACGGCACGACCAGCCCGTTCGTGCAGATCTTCGACTCGGTGGGCGTGCACGCGGCCGCCGGCATCCTCAACTTCGTGTGTCTGACCGCGGTGATGAGCGTGTACAACTCCGGCCTGTACGCCAACTCCCGCATGTTGTACTCGCTGGCCAGGCAGGGCAACGCGCCCGAAATCCTCGGCAAGCTCAACTTCCACGGCGTACCGGTTGTCGGGGTGCTCGCTTCCGCGGCCATCACCGCGCTGGCCGTGGTGGTCGTGTTCCTGTGGCCCGATTTCGCGTTCAATTATCTGATGTCGATCGCCACGATTGCTGGCGTTATCAACTGGTCGATGATCATGGTCACCGAGATTCATTTCCGTCGCCGTGTGGCGGCCGGAGACGGGCCCGGCGAGCTGGCCGGGCTCACCGGAGACGAGGCTCTGGGACGCATCCATTTCAAGCTGCCGTTCGCCCGCGTGATGCCGTATGTAGTGCTCGCATTCCTGGCATTCGTCGTGGTGCTCATGTGCTTCTCGTCCAGCTATCGCGTCGCCGTCATCGCCGGTGTGGTGTGGCTTGCGATTCTGCTGACCGCATACCAGGTCACGCAGACGCGCAAGACCGTCCGCCCTTAGTCGCGCACATCCCGCGTATGGAGCCATGGCCGCCGCACGCGCGAACAGAGCCGGAACGGCTCACGAGCGCACAGAGCCAGCCCACCATAATCCGACACGCCGAACACAAGTCACAACGAAGTCCCCACAAACCTTGCGATCCGCCATTTTCCTTGGTTTAGCGCGAGACCACCTTTCCAGGACCCGCGAATATCGCCGGAAGCCAGGCAAAGGCCTTACTTCTCGACCATGCTGACGCCGATAATGGTGTGCAGTGTCATCGCACTGGCACATGCACAACCAAGGAGGGCTCCATCATGTTCATTCCCCGGTACTACGAGAGTCTCGGCCATCTACATGTCGGCACGCAGCCGAACCGCGCGTATTACGTGCCCGCGTCCACGCCGATGGACACGGTCGGCGAGAATCGCGTGAATTCCGACCGTTTCATGCTGCTGAACGGCGACTGGGATTTCAAGTATTATGCGAGCATCTACGACTTGGACGCCGAGGTCTCCCGACTGCGCGCCGCCGGCCGCCCGGTGTTCTATGACGTGGATTTCGGCGGGGATGACGCACCGGAGAACGCCGATCCGCGCACTGCCGCCACGGGTGCGCTGGCGGCGGACGGCTTCACGACGACGCCGGTGCCGAGCGTGTGGCAGAACCATGGTTTCGACCGCCACCAGTACACGAATTTCGACTATCCGTTCCCGTTCGACCCGCCGTTCGTGCCGCAGGACAACCCGTGCGGCGTGTACCTGTGCGATTTCATGCATACGTCCGATCCTGACGCACCCTGCACGTACCTGAATTTCGAGGGCGTGGATTCGGCGTTCTATGTGTGGGTGAACGGCGAGTTCGTCGGGTATTCGCAGGTGTCGCATTCGACCAGCGAGTTCGATGTGACCGACGTGCTGGAGGACGGCGTGAACACGCTGGCCGTGCTGGTGCTGAAGTGGTGCGACGGCAGCTATCAGGAGGATCAGGACAAGTTCCGCATGAGCGGCATCTTCCGTGACGTGTATCTGCTGGACCGTCCCGAGTATGCGATTCGTGACATGTTCGTGCATACGTCGATTTGGCGCAATGTCGATTCCGCGCTGGTTGAGGCCGGCATCAGCGATGACGAATATGATGCGTCGCCGGTCGATCACGCGACGGTCGACGTGGATTTCGCGTTCTTCGACGATGCGGATGTGCCGGTCAAGGTGCAGCTGTTCGATGAGGATGGCGAGCTGGTGGCAGAGGCGGCCTCGGAGCCGATCGATGATCCGATGGCCGGGGACGAGGACGAAGTGACGGTTCGGACACAGCCCGACGCGAGCGAAGCCGACGACGCGACCGGCACTGGCAGCGGCGACACCGCCGCGGACGACGAAGAAGAAGGCGTCATCGAGTCGATCGACGACGTGGCCGCCATCGACGATGACTCCACGGACGCACAGGCCGCACTGCGCATCGCGTCGGTGACCGGCACGCTCGCCGGCGGCGCGAACGGCACCGGATTCACCGGAGACAGCGCGTTCGCCCCGACCGCGCACGCATCCCTGGCGGTCGACGACCCGCATCTGTGGACCGCCGAGACGCCGTACCTGTACACCATCGTGTACACCACCGCGAACGAGGTCATCACCGCGCTCGTCGGCATCCGCGAGGTCAGCGTGGATGGCAATGTGGTCAAGGTCAACGGCAAGCCGATCAAGCTCCACGGCGTCAACCGGCACGACAGCGACCCGGTGACCGGCCCGGTCATCAGCGAGGAGCAGCTCATGCGCGACCTCACGCTGATGAAGGAGCACAACGTCAACGCGATCCGCACCAGCCATTACCCGAACGCGCCGCACTTCTACGACCTGTACGACCGTCTCGGCTTCTACGTGGTGGCCGAGGCTGACAACGAGAGCCACGGCGCGATGCGCGGCGTGCATCCGGACGAGAGCGACGCGGCTGTCAACAAGCGCTGGAACCGGCCTATCGCCGACAACCCCGCGTGGATCGCGCCGACCGTTGACCGCGCGCAGCGCAGCGTGGAGCGCGACAAGAACCATGCGAGCATCATCTTCTGGTCGATGGGCAACGAGTGTGCGTACGGCTGTACGTTCGAGGCGGCGCTGCTGTGGACGCAGACCTTCGACCCGAGCCGCCTGACGCACTATGAGAGCGCCCGGTATGTGGATGAGGGACAGGAGTGCGATTACAGCTATCTTGACGTACACAGCCGCATGTACCCGTCCGTCGAGGAGATCGACCAGTACTTCTCCGAGGAGGGGCCGCGCACGCCGGACGGGCTGCGCGACGGCAGCAACGGCGATGACGGCGACAACGGCGTCAAGCCGTACGTGTTGTGCGAATTCTGCCATGCGATGGGCAACGGCCCGGGCGATCTGGAGGATTATTTCACGCGCATCCAGCGTTATGACGGCCTGGTCGGCGGCTTCATCTGGGAGTGGTGCGACCATGCGATCGACCGTGGCACGAACGCGGCCGGCGAGCGCGAGTACGCGTACGGCGGCGATTCGGGCGAGTACCCGCATTTCGGCAATTTCTGCATGGACGGCTTGGTGTACCCGGACCGCGCGCCGCATACCGGGCTGCTGGAGTTCAAGAACGTGTATCGGCCGGTGCGCGTGACCGGTTTCGACGCGGCCGCGGGCACGGTGACGCTGCACAATTACCTGGACTTCCTGGATGCCGCCGACGCGGTGTTCATGACGTTCGAGCTGCTGGTGGATGGCGTGGAGACCGCATGGGCTGCGTGGGAGAGCGACCCTGCGGCGGGCGCGGCGTTCCGGGAGGAGCATCCCGGCAATTACACGCCGTCGATGCCATCGATCGCGCCGCATGGTGACGCGGTCGTCGACGTACCGGCTGAGATCCTTGATGCCATACCCGAGGCCGGGAACGTGACGATGCTGGTGAAGTACTATCAGGCGACGGACACCGAGACACTGCCGATCGGCTTCGAGCTCGGCTTCGACGAGGTCGCCGTGCCGACCGCGGATCCGCGCAATCAGACGGTCGTCGCCGCGCTGGCCGATATCGCCGATGGCATCGGCTCGGATGACGATGTCGACGACGTTGCCGATGACGGCACCGATAGCGTAGAAGGCGCCGACGATGGGGCGAACGATGCCGCGGATGCCGGCTACGACGACGTGCTGGCAGACCCGCTGACCGTCATGCAGACCGATGCCTCGATCACCGTGGAAGGCTCGACGTTCCGGTATGTGCTCGACCGCCGTACCGGCCTGTTCTCGTCGATGTCGTTCGCGAACCGGTCGCTGCTTAACAGGCCGATGGAGCTGAACGTGTGGCGCGCTCCCACCGACAACGACCAGTACATCAAGGCCGATTGGATTCGCGCCCAGTATGACCGCGCTCAGGCGCGCGCGTACGAGGTCGGTGTACTGGTCGATGAGGATGACGTCATCGCCAAGCCCGAGTCGATTGAACTGCGTGCGGACGATGAGGATGCGCCGGTCGCCTCGTTTGGAGACGATGCGATCCTCGACGACGGCAACGTCGACGCCGGCAACGTGAGCGCCATAGCGACGTCCGAGGACGGCTCGGTGGTGGTCGACGGCCAGGTGACGATCCATGCGACTATGGCGCTGGTGGCGCCGATTGTGCAGCGCATCGCCGACATCGACGCCGACTGGACCATCGCGCCCGACGGTTCGGTGGCGCTGCGCATGCATGTGATGCGCGACACCGATTTCCCGTTCCTGCCGCGTTTCGGCCTGCGCCTGTTCGTGCCGAAGCCGATGCGGCAGATCGCCTATTGCGGTCTCGGCCCGAACGAAAGCTACATCGACAAGCGCCGGTCCAGCTATCATGGCGTGTTCTCCGGCACTCCCGAATCGCTGTTCGAGCCGTATATCAAGCCGCAGGAGAACGGCAACCATCACGACTGCGATTGGGCGAGCGTCGCCAGCGATGACACCGAGCTGCTGGTGCTCCGTGCCGGTGACCACGCCTTCGACTTCCAGGCGCTGCCTTACACCCAGGAGGAGCTGACCGCCAAGGCCCACAACAGCGAGCTGAAGCCGGCGGATTCGACGGTGGTGTGCGTGGATTACATGCAGTCCGGCGTCGGGTCCAACAGCTGCGGTCCCAAGCTGCACGAGAAATACCGCCTCGACGACGCGGAGTTCGATTTCGATCTCGTCCTGCGCCCGCAGGCGCTCTGAGGCGTTGGGTACGGGTATCGGATCAGTCACATGATCC
>OOBT01001464.1_pt1 | contig 12290 bp, 6 predicted proteins | sample 1671551 | NCBI WGS metagenome assembly OOBT01 (sample SAMN06348168, study PRJEB24527) | human gut metagenome | reverse complement strand
CGCTGTCAGGAGCTGCCGAGCGTAGCGAGGCTGGGGGCGGTCTTGCCGGCGGCCCTGCACCCTGTGATAATAATGCCAAGAATGTTACGTAATTCTGGGAACAACGGTATCCAGGGACTTTCTGAGAGCTGTGATTCCAATTGAAGACACAAGTCGCCGACGGACTTGATTCTTTTAGTAAACAATGTATATATTAACATGAGCCGGCAAAGCTGCTGGCTGCCCTATAGGAGAAAGAACCAAATATGAAACATAGAGCGATGTCATCGCGTCTGATGCCACTGGTGGCGTCCTGCGCGACGGTCGGCATGCTGCTGGCCGGACTACCTGCGTCGGCCGTCGCGGTCGGCACGACGAGAGCGGCAGCGTCCGACGCCTCGTCCTCCACCACAGCAACCATCACCCCCTCCGCCGATACCACGTTGCAGACGTGGACGAGCGAGAAGAATTCCTCAATGGCGTCCAAGCCGTACATCGGCACACTGCAAGGGCCCTCGCAAGGCGTGTTCGGCGAGAAGTTCGAGTCCACGGATGCCGCGGACACCACCGATCTGAAGACCGGCCTGCTGACGTTCGACCTGAGTGCCTACGACCATGCCCCCGATTCCGCAACGTTCGAGATGACGTACCTCGGCTACCGCGGCAACCCGACGGCCACCGACACCGACACCATCAAGGTGACCCCCGTCGACACCACCGTGTGCACCAATAACGCCACAGACTGCGGCGCGAATGTCGCGACCGGCGCGACCAAGCCGAAGTTCAGCATCAACGACTCCTCATTCGTCGCCGAGTCCAAGCCGTTCGAGTACGGTACGACGGTTTACGCGGGCGACGCCATCACCGTGGTTCCCGCCAATACCAAGAAGGTCACCGTAGATGTGACCGAAATCGTGCGCCAGCAGTTCGCCGAAGGCAAGAAGGTCATCACCCTGGCCGTGGGCGAGACCAAGAAGACCGAGGTTCGTTTCGCCAGTTCCGAAGGCACGACGTCCCTGAACGGCGCGACCGCAGACATGGCTCCGAAGCTGACCGTTTCCATGTCCACCAAGGACGATCTCAAGCCCTCCGCCGACACCACGTTGCAGGCATGGGCCAGCGAGAAGAACGAGAAGAAGAACACTGCGGCCTATGTCGGCGCGCTGCAGCCGGAAGGCGATTACGGCGACTTCGGTGAGAAGTTCAAGTCCACCGACGTCCACGATGTCACAGACGCCAAGATGGGTCTGATGACGTTCGACCTGTCCGATTACACCGCGGCGCCCGAGCACTCCATCCTCACCTTGACGTATCTGGGCTACGCCGGTGCAGACAAGACCGCCACGGCCACCGATAAGGTCAAGGTGGTCGCTGTTGACACGTCGCGGTGCACCGGCACCGCTCCCTGCGACACCAACAATGCCACGTGGGCGAACCGCCCGGACTTCGAGGTGACCGATACCACGAAGACCGCGACGTCCCATGCGTTCGCTTATGGATCTAAGAAGTATTCCGATGGCATGACCGTCGAATCGGGCAACGCCAAGAAGGTTCTGCTCGACGTGACCGACATCATCAAGGCAGAGTTCGCCAAGTTCAGCGCCGGCGCCACCGAGAAGAAGATCACGCTGGCCCTGGGCGAGCTCAACAAGTCCGACATGCGTTTCGGCAGCAAGGAAGTCACCTCGCTGACCGGCGCCACCGAGGCCATGCAGCCGACCTTGTCCGTCACCAAGAAGCCGAAGGCATACACGCTGAGCATCGAAGGCCCGACCAAGGTCAAGTACCAGAAGGGCGAGGCGTTCGACAAGGCCGGACTCGTGGTCAAGGCCACCAGCACGGCCGACGGCACGGTCAAGACGCTGACCGAAGGCAACGGTGAGGATAACTACACCATCGACACCAGCGCTTTCGATAGTGCCAGCATCGGCGTATACCCTATTACCGTGAAGTACAACAAGGACCCCGAAATCGCCGCTTCGTTCAACGCCTATGTCATCGCCAGTGTTGAGGACGGCGGAGACGGCGACACCAGCAAAGACGACTGGCTGTGGTACAAGCAGCCCGCGTCGCAGACTGACGCCACCGCCACCGCCGGCGGCAATTACGGCAACCCCGACAACAACCGTTGGCAGCAGACCACCTTGCCGTTCGGCAACGGCAAGATCGGCGGCACCGTCTGGGGCGAGGTCAGCCGTGAACGCGTCACCTTCAACGAGGAGACGCTGTGGACCGGCGGCCCCGGATCCTCGACCAGCTACAACGGCGGCAACAACGAGACCAAGGGTCAGAACGGCGCCACGCTGCGCGCGCTCAACAAGCAGCTCGCGAACGGCGCCGAGACGGTCAATCCCGGCAACCTGACCGGCGGCGAGAACGCGGCCGAGCAGGGCAACTACCTGAACTGGGGCGACATCTACCTCGACTACGGGTTCAACGATACGACCGTCACCGAATACCGCCGCGACCTGAACCTGAGCAAGGGCAAGGCCGACGTCACGTTCAAGCATGACGGCGTCACCTACACGCGTGAATACTTCGCGTCGAACCCCGACAATGTCATGGTCGCCCGCCTCACGGCCAGCAAAGCCGGCAAGCTGAACTTCAACGTCAGCATGCCGACCAACACGAACTACTCCAAGACCGGCGAAACCACGACGGTCAAGGGTGACACGCTCACCGTCAAGGGCGCTCTCGGCAACAACGGCCTGCTGTACAACTCGCAGATCAAGGTCGTCCTCGACAACGGTGAGGGCACGCTCTCCGAAGGCTCCGACGGCGCTTCGCTGAAGGTCTCCGACGCGAAGGCGGTCACGCTGTACATCGCCGCCGCGACGGACTACAAGCAGAAGTATCCGTCCTACCGCACCGGTGAAACCGCCACCGAAGTGAACACCCGCGTCGCCAAGGTCGTGCAGGACGCCGCCAACAAGGGCTACACCGCCGTCAAGAAAGCGCACATCGACGATCATTCCGCCATCTACGACCGCGTGAAGATCGATTTGGGCCAGTCCGGCCACAGCTCCGACGGCGCCGTCGCCACCGACGCGCTGCTCAAGGCGTACCAGAGGGGCTCCGCAACCACCGCGCAGAAGCGCGAGCTGGAGACGCTGGTGTACAAGTACGGCCGCTACCTGACCATCGGCTCCTCCCGTGAGAACAGTCAGCTGCCCAGCAACCTGCAGGGCATCTGGTCGGTCACCGCAGACGACAACGCCCACGGCAACACGCCTTGGGGCTCCGACTTCCACATGAACGTGAACCTCCAGATGAACTACTGGCCGACCTATTCGGCCAACATGGGAGAGCTCGCCGAGCCGCTCATCGAGTATGTGGAGGGTCTGGTCAAGCCCGGCCGTGTGACCGCCAAGGTCTACGCGGGCGCGGAGACGACGAACCCCGAGACCACGCCGATCGGCGAGGGCGAGGGCTACATGGCCCACACCGAGAACACCGCCTACGGCTGGACCGCACCCGGTCAATCGTTCTCGTGGGGTTGGAGCCCGGCCGCCGTGCCGTGGATCCTGCAGAACGTGTACGAGGCGTACGAGTACTCCGGCGACCCTGCTCTGCTTGATCGCGCGTACGCGCTGCTCAAGGAGGAATCGCACTTCTACGTCAACTACATGCTGCACAAGGCCGGCTCCAGCTCCGGTGACCGCCTGACTACCGGCGTCGCGTACTCGCCCGAACAGGGCCCGCTGGGCACCGACGGCAACACGTACGAGAGCTCGCTCGTGTGGCAGATGCTCAACGACGCCATCGAGGCGGCCAAGGCCAAGGGAGATCCGGACGGTCTGGTCGGCAATACCACCGACTGCTCGGCCGACAACTGGGCCAAGAATGACAACGGCAACTTCGCCGATGCGAACGCCAACCGTTCCTGGAGCTGCGCCAAGAGCCTGCTCAAGCCGATCGAGGTCGGCAACTCCGGCCAGATCAAGGAATGGTACTTCGAAGGTGCGCTCGGCAAGAAGAAGGATGGATCCGCCATCAGCGGCTACCAGGCGGACAACCAGCACCGTCACATGTCCCACCTGCTCGGACTGTTCCCCGGTGATTTGATCACCATCGACAACTCCGAGTACATGGATGCGGCCAAGACCTCGCTGAGGTACCGCTGCTTCAAGGGCAACGTGCTGCAGTCCAACACCGGCTGGGCCATTGGCCAGCGCATCAATTCGTGGGCTCGCACCGGCGACGGCAACACCACGTACCAGCTGGTCGAGCTGCAGCTCAAGAACGCGATGTATGCAAACCTGTTCGATTACCATGCGCCGTTCCAGATTGACGGCAACTTCGGCAACACCTCCGGTGTCGACGAAATGCTGCTGCAGTCCAACTCCACCTTCACCGACACCGACGGCAAGAAGTACGTGAACTACACGAACATCCTGCCCGCCCTGCCCGACGCCTGGGCGGGCGGCTCGGTGAGCGGCCTCGTGGCCCGCGGCAACTTCACCGTCGGCACGACCTGGAAGAACGGCAAGGCCACCGAAGTCAAGCTGACCTCCAACAAGGGCAAGCAGGCGGCCGTCAAGATCACCGCCGGCGGCGCCCAGAACTACGAGGTCAAGAACGGTGACACCGCCGTGAACGCCAAGGTCGTGACCAACGCGGACGGCGCCTCGCTGCTCGTGTTCGATACCACCGAAGGCACCACGTACACGATCACGAAGAAGGCGAGCGCCAACGTGCCCGTCACCGGCGTGACCGTGACCGGCGCCAACACCGCCACCGCAGGCGACACCGTCACTCTTACGGCTACCGTCGCCCCGGCCAATGCGACCGACAAGTCCGTCACCTGGTCGACCTCCGACGCCGCCGTAGCTACGGTCAACGCCAACGGCGTGGTGACCACGAAGAAGGCCGGCAAGGTGACCATCACCGCCACGTCGAACGGCGACAAGACGAAGTTCGGTTCCATCGAGATCACCGTCTCCGCCGCGACCGTGCCCGTCACCAGCGTCACCGTTGCCGGCGACGCCGCGATGACCGTCGATGGAGAGCAGACCCTGACGGCGACCGTCGCCCCGGCCAATGCGACCGACAAGACGGTCACGTGGAAGTCCTCCGACGCCACTGTGGCGACGGTTGACGCCAACGGCAAGGTCGTCGCGAAGAAGGCCGGCGAAGTGACGATCACCGCCACGGCCGGTGGCGTGTCCGGCACGCTCGACATCACCGTGACGGCCAAGCCCGTCGAGACCGTCCCTGTCACCAGCGTGGAGGTCACCGTCGAGGCCGGCACCACCGTCTCCGTCGGCAAGACACTCCAGGCTACCGCGACCGTCAAGCCCGGCAACGCCACCAACAAGAAGGTGACGTGGAAGTCGAGCGACGAATCCATCGCGACGGTCGACGCCAACGGCGTCATCACCGCGAAGAAGGCCGGCAAGGTCGTCATCACGGCCACCTCGACCGACGGCACGGACAAGTCCGGCAGCGTCGAGATCACCGTCGCGGATGAGACCAAGCCGACGCCCGACCACAAGTCCGTCAAGGCCGATACCGGCGACGTGACCGCCGGCAAGACCGGTACGGTCACCGAGCCGAAGGACGTGGCGGGCTGGAAGAGCCGCTCCATCATCAAGCAAGGCAAGCTCGGCAAGGCCGAAATCGCCGACGGCACGCTCGTGTATGCGGCCGGCGACAAGACCGGTGACGACAGCTTCGTCGTGCAGTACACGATGGCCGACGGCACGGTCATCGACGTGACCTACAGCGTCACGGTCAAGGCCGCCGAAACCGGCAAGAACGACGGCGACGGCAAGGGCGACGGTGTCGCGAAGACCGGCGCCGCCGTCGGCGCGCTCGCCGGCCTCGGCCTGATGCTGCTCGCCGTCGGAGTGAGCGTGGTGATGATTCGCCGCAAGCGCTCCGCCTGATCTCCAGTCAGACCGGCCAGTCGTGACCGGTCGGCCTGACTGACTCTTTCTCCACCGTCCCCCGTCGGATAAACCCCGGCGGGGGACGGTGGCTTGTTGCGGCCGGTCTGCCGTCGCGCGCGGTGTGGCCTGCAGCCGGGTGCCGCACGTCACGCTCATGCGCGATACTGGAGACATGAAGATTTCCGCTGACTTCACGGTGATGCCCGACGACTTCGCCAAAGCCGCCGCGCCCGAATACCGCACCGACGGCGTGCCCGTCATCTCCTTCCCGTTCTATATCGACGAGATCGATCCCGCCGCCCGGTACCTGCACTGGGCGTTCACCGACCCCGACTCCATCCCGGTTTGCGGATTCGAATGGATTCACTGGACGGTCGCCAATCTGCCCATCGACGCGCTGATGTACGACTTCAACGATTCCCATGCACTGCAGATTCCGCCGGACTTCTCCCGGCAGCTGCCCTCCATGATTCCCGAGACCGTGCAGGGCCGCACGTCGGCCGCGAGCAAGCTGGTCGGCAGCACGAATCCGCAGGTGACGATGCGCTACAACGGGCCCCAGCCGCCCGACAAGGACCACGACTATTCGCTGCACGTGTGGGGCACCGCGAAGCCGTTGCCGGGTCTGAACCAAGGATTCTGGCTCAACGAGCTGTTCCACGCGCTGCGTGACGTCGACCACGTCACCGATCAGGGTGTGATGTTCATCACCGGAAAAGCCTGAGGGCTGATGCCGTATACTCCCGTACGGAGTCATACACTCATGTGACAGGAGGCGCGCCGCGGATGCGCGCCGCAACGTGCGCGCGACAGCGTGTGCACAGCAAGAAAGGACAGTACCGAATACTATGGCATGCACCACGATTCTGGTCGGCAAGGACGCCAGCTATGACGGTTCGACCATCATCGCCCGCAACGAGGATTCCGCCAACGGCGAATTCAACCCGAAGCGGTTCGTCGTCGTCAAGCCCGATGAACAGCCGCGCGAATACCGCAGCGTCATCAGCCACCTGACCATTGACCTGCCCGACGATCCGCTGCAGTACACCGCAGTGCCGAACGCCGACCTGAAGGAAGGCATCTGGGGCGAGGCCGGCGTCAACGAGGCGAACGTGGCCATGAGCGCCACCGAAACGCTGACCACCAACGAGCGCGTGCTCGGCGCCGACCCGTTTGTGGAATACCGGGCGGCACGCGGGCGGGAAGGTGACTCGGATTACGAGCCGGCCGTGCCCGGCGGCATCGGCGAGGAGGACTTCCTGACCATCGTGCTGCCGTACGTCACCACCGCGCGTGAGGGCGTGCAGCGGCTTGGCGACCTTCTTAAGGAATACGGCACCTATGAGATGAACGGTGTCGCGTTCTCGGACGCCGACGAGATTTGGTGGATGGAAACCGTCGGTGGCCATCACTGGATCGCCAAGCGCGTGCCCGACGAAGCGTATGTGACGATGCCGAACCAGCTCGGCATCGACGAATTCGACCTCGATGACGCCCTCGGTGAGCAGGAGAACCACATGTGCTCCGAGGATCTGGTCGAATTCATCGAGCGCAATCACCTTGATCTGGCCGTCGAATCGACGTCGCCGTTCAACCCGCGTGATGCCTTCGGCTCGCACTCCGACTCTGATCACGTGTACAACACGCCGCGCGCATGGGTCATGCAGCGGTTCCTCAACCCGTACGACGAGATGTGGGACGGCCCCGAGGCCGACCACCGCCCGGACAGTGACGACATCCCGTGGGCCCGTCAGCCCGAGCGCAAGGTGACGATCGAGGACGTAAAGTACGTGCTCAGCTCGCACTATCAGGGCACGCCGTTCGACCCGTACGGCCACCTCGGCGACGAGCACACACGCCACATGTACCGCCCGATCGGCATCAACCGCCAGAGCCAGCTGGCCGTCATGCAGATTCGCCCGTACCGTCCGCAGTCGGACCGCGCGATCCAGTGGATCGCCTACGGCTCCAACCCGTTCAACACGCTGGTGCCGTTCTACCCGAACGTCAACGAAACGCCGAAGTATCTGGAAGACACGACCACGCGCGTGACTTCCGAGAACTTCTACTGGGAGAACCGCATCATCGCCGCGCTGTGCGACGCGGCGTTCGCGGAGACCTCCAACGCCATCGAGCGCTATCAGGAGAAGACCGGCGCGATGGGCCACCGTTTGATCGCCGCCACCGACGAGCAGGTCGCGCGTCTGGGCGGTGCCGACGAGGCCGCGGCCGCCTTGGCCGACGCGGAGTTGGAGGCGGCGAACGCGGACGGCGACGTCGAGCCGATGGATCCCGAGGACATCATCGACGCGACCCGTAACGACGAGGTGCGCGACATCCTCGCCGCCGCCAACCAGACCATGGCCGACCAGCTCAAGACCGAGACCGACCAGCTGCTCGACACCGTGCTCTACACCGTGAGCATGAAGATGAAGAACGGTTTCAACCGCTCCGACAACTGATGCGCTGAGAGGCTCCCGGCCAAGCGTTTTCGGCCGCCAGCCGCTTCGACGGTAAGCAAGCGTCATACATCTACAGAAAGGTTCACCTACTGATGACTACTATCGAGGAGTTCACCAGCCAGTACGGGCTGGTCAAGAAGATCGACGCCTTCGGGTTTATGAAGTACCTGCACGACAATCCCGACGCGCCGCGCAAGCACGGCAAGGTCGTGCTCGTCACCGCCGATACGCCGCTCAAGGCGTCGCGCGGCGAAGGCAAGACCACGACGACGATCGCGCTGATCGATGCGCTGCGGGTTCGCGGCATCGACGCGGCCGCCGTGCTGCGCCAGCCGAGCATGGGCATCACCGCCGCCGGTTCCAAAGGCGGTGCCTCGGGTGGCGGCAAGGCTTCGCTGACCCACCCCGAGCTCATCGACTGGGGCCTGTGCGGTGAGATGGCCGCCATCGCCGCCGCGCAGAACCTGCTCGTCTCCTTCGCCGAGAAGGCTGTGGACGAGGGACGTATCGACACGATCCTCGTGCCGCGCGTCTCCGAAGTGCCGTCCCGCTCGCTGCGTTCCATCACCGTGGACGCGGGCAAGAACAACGTCGCCGAGAAGGTCGTGCTCACCCCGACGTCCGAGCTGATGCAGATCGTCGTGCTGTCCCGTTCGATGGATGAGATCGGCGAGCGCGTGGCCGCGATGATCGCCGGCACGAAGGACGGCGAACCAGTCAAGTTCGGCGACTTCATCGACCTGTGGCGTATCACCGATATGCTCGCCGATGCGGTCAAGCCGGCGCTCACCGAGACGGTGAACGGCTCGCCGGTGTATGTGCATGGCGGCCCGTTCGCCAACGTGTCGATCGGCATCCCGACGCTGGTCTCCGTGGAGCTGGCGTGCGCCCTGCACGATGTGGTCATCGTCGAGGCCGGTTACGGCACCGACGCCGGAGCGCAGAAGTGGCTCGACATCGCCTGCCGCGAGTATGGCGCGCAGTGGCCGTCCGCGGCGGTCGTCGTGACCCGCGCCTCGACGTGGCGTGATGACCCGGAGCTGGCGTGGCGCTACCCGTTCCACGTGGACCGCTTGGAGAAGCTCGACATTCCGGCGTTCCCGCTGGTGAACCTGTGGGACGGCGAGGACGATCAGATTCCCGAACTGCGCGAGACCGCGGCCCGTCTGGAGCTGCGCGACCCCATCATCGGCAACCTGTATCGCGACGGCGGCGAGGGTCTGAGCGACCAGATCGACGCATTCGTCGATGTGCTGTCCAACACGTCGATGCCGTCCAAGCATGACAGCCACAAGGGCATGGCCCTGCTGGAGAACGTGAAGTGGGTGGCCGAGAACGCCTACGGCGTGCCGGCCAGCCGTGTGCTGCTCAAGGACGGTTTCCTGGATTCCCTGGGCGCTGCGGATGATCTGTGCAAGGCCGCCGGCATGTCGCTGGACGATCTGGCGCTGGTCGCCGTCAAGTCCCCGGCCACGATGACCGACAATGATCGCGCTCCGGAAGACGAGCGTACGGTCACCCTGAAGAAGGTCGAAGTGCACGCAGGTGCCGGGCTGGTTCACGTGAACCTCACCACGTCCCTTACCACCCCGATGCCCAAGATCGTCTGATTGCGGCAGAGGCGTGCCGCCGGGGTGCCGGGGTACGCGTGCTGTGAGAGTGTGCGGCGGCGTGGCATGCGGAATCATGCCGCACTCGCGCTGACCGCACACCGTGACTGCATCATCACAACCCCTTTCGGATTGTCGGCCGATCATACGGGCCGACTGGCCGCAAGGGGCTCTTTCATTTATATATCGGCAACCTGTGTGCCGCAGAAAAGGCGTCACTGTGTGAGGGTTACGTCACTGTGTGCGTCCTCACACTCCGTGACGCACCCCCGCAACCCTTGCAAAATAAGGTTTTTGCGATTTACGTCACTGTGTGAGGGCTCGCAGCGTGACGGTGGTCGCACACAGTGACGTCATGCGCGACAATATAGCGGCGGATACCATCACGCCTGAGCTCAGAAGTTACCGCCGTTCCAGCCCCAGTCGGTGGTGGCGGTGTAGCGGATGTAGGTGCGGTCCTCGGGGATGCCGAGCTCGCTGTTGAGCGCGGCCATGATCGACTTGGTCAGCTTCTCCCACGCAGAACCGGGCACGGAACGGCCGAACACATTGACCTCGACGTATGCGGCCGGGGCATCGTCGCTGCCGCCGAAGTAGATCGGCATATCATCCTCGAATGGGCACATCAGCCAGCCCTCGGACTTGCCGGGGACGGCCGTGATCGCCTTGCCGTAGGCGGCCTTCAGCGCCTCGCGCTGCTCTGGAGTGGTCTTGACGGATACGTGAGTGTGGATAACGGGCATGATTCCTCCTTGATTGGGTTCGTTCCCTATCCTAATCGGTTCCGCGGCGGGCGCGGGCTGTGCGGCCATGTGTGAAATCAGTGGCGGTTCAGGAAAACCGCGGTGTGAAGTCAGCGATATGTATTAGACAATCAATGTGAGGAAATTGATTGAACAGCTGATGAAGTTCGGTATTGTCGGTGTGGTCGCGTTCATCATCGACTGGGGTCTGATGAACATTCTGCTGATGACGCATATGCATAACGTGCTGGCCACGTCAATCTCGTTCTTCGTCTCGCTGATATTCAATTACTTGGCGAGCATGAAATTCGTGTTCAAGCACCGGCCGGACATGGCGCGCTGGATGGAGATCGCGATTTTCTTCGTGGCGGCGCTTATCGGCTGGTTCATGAACGAGGCGATCGTGTGGATCAGCACGTCGTGGATGCCGCATGATTCCATGTATTCCATGCACACGAAGTACGTGCTGTGGACGAATGTCGGCAAGCTGGTAGCCACGGTAGTGGTGATGATCTGGAACTTCGTGATCCGCAAGTGGCTGCTTGACGATACGCATACCAATGCGATGAACCGTTTGAGGAAGTCCGAGAACCGTTTGAGTCAGGAAGAGCTCGAAGCGAAGTGGGAGAACAGCTTCTCGCATCGGCTTGGCCTGTGGTCGCTCGCGCATACGCCGGAGGGCTGGCCGAAGTAGCGCGGTATGCGCTCTCAAAACTCGCAGATAGAGTGTGTTTTCCTTCAAAAATGCCTTGTATCTGCGAGTTTTGAGAGCGGCATCCGGCGTATCACACGCTGACTTCGGTCAGAGTCGGGGTTTCGGTGCTGGATTTGATCTGCCGGAAGCCGACGAAGGCGATGGCAAGCGAGGTGATCGCCAGCACGGTCGCCATCAGGAAGCCTCCATGCGATCCCATGTGATCGATGAAGACACCCGCGATGGCTGAGCCGGCTGACGAGCCGATCGAGTTCATCGCGCCCATCCACGCCACGCCTTCGGTGAATCGCGTGGGAGGCACCAGATGCAGCATCAGCTGATTGCCGTTGATCCACGTGGGTGCCTGGCAGACGCCGATCAGCAGGTAGATGATCATGATCACCCACAGATGCTTGGCGAACATGAATGTGCCCACGCCGAGATTCACCACGATGAGGCAGAAGTAGAAGCGCTTCCACAGCGGGATGGTCCAGTTCTTCGCGCCGTACACCAGTGCGCCGCATAGCGAGCTGAACGAGAAGCATGCGAACACGAAACCGGTGTATTGCTTCATGTTCGCTTCGGTGGCGAACGCGATGATCGAGATGTTCGACGCCGACTGGAACGCGCCAAGACTGAACCAGGTTACGCACACGGCGATCAGGCCCGGCCCCCAGATCGACTCCTTCTTGCCGGCGCGGGAATCGGCGATGGCTCGGTCGACGGCGGCCTGCACGGCCTGCTCATCGTCGCCGCGGGCCTCGGCCTCTCGGCGGGCGCGGTCGGCGGCGTCCCTCTCGCGCATCCTCTGCGCCTTGGCGGCCTCGCGCTTGCGGTACTCCTCGCGGGTCAGACCGGCCTCTCGGGCCAGCTGGGTCTGTGATTTCGGCTCGGTCGTCAGCTCGGTCAGG
>OOBT01001463.1_pt1 | contig 12293 bp, 10 predicted proteins | sample 1671551 | NCBI WGS metagenome assembly OOBT01 (sample SAMN06348168, study PRJEB24527) | human gut metagenome | reverse complement strand
CCCGCCTGCCGCAGGACGTGCAGGCGGCGCTGGACAAGGCCCGGCAGGAAGAGCCGTGGCCGCTGGCAAAGAGCACTCTCGACCTTTTGTGGTCGAACCTTTCCGCCGCAAAAGAAGAAAACCTGCCCATCTGTCAGGATACCGGCATGGCCTGCGTGTTTGTGGAGCTTGGCACCGATGTGCACATTGACGGCAGCTTTGAAGCTGCCATCCATGAGGGCGTGCGCCGGGGTTACACCGACGGCTACCTGCGCAAGAGCATCGTGGCAGACCCTTTGCGCCGGGGCAATACCGGCGACAACACCCCGGCGGCCATCACAGTGCATCTGGTGGACGGCGAGGGCTGCCGCATCACGGTGGCACCCAAGGGCTTTGGCAGCGAGAACATGAGCCAGATCAAAATGCTCAAGCCCGCCGACGGCGTGGAGGGCTTCAAAAGGTTCGTGCTGGACACGGTGAAGCTGGCAGGCTCCAACCCCTGCCCGCCCATCGTGCTGGGCATCGGCGTGGGCGGCAGCTTTGACAAGGTGGCGTATCTGGCAAAGAAGGCCCTGCTGCGTCCGCTGGATGTGCCGAACCCGGACCCCTATTACGCACAGCTGGAGCAGGAGCTGCTTGCCGCCATCAACGAGCTGGGCATCGGCCCGCAGGGCTTTGGCGGCAGGACCACCTGTCTGGGCCTTGCCATCGAGCAGATGCCTACCCATGTGGCGGGCCTGCCTGCGGCGGTGAATGTTTCCTGCCATGTGACCCGCCGTGCAAGCGCGGAACTGTAAGGAGGGGCAAAGATGGAATACAGACTGACGACTCCCTGCACGGCCGAGGACCTTGCCCCGCTCAAGGCGGGCGACACCGTGCTGCTTTCCGGTGTGGTGTACACCGCCCGCGATCAGGCCCACAGGCGGATGACCGAAGCGCTGGAAAAAGGCGAACCGCTGCCCTTTGATCTGACCGGCAGCGCCATCTACTACGTTGGCCCCACGCCGGAACGCCCGGGCGAGGTGATCGGCTCGGCGGGACCCACCACCAGCGGCCGCATGGATGCCATGAGCCCGCGCCTGCTGGACCTTGGCAATAAGATCATGATCGGCAAGGGCAAGCGGGACGATACTGTAAAGGCTGCTGTTGTGCGCAACGGGGCTGTGTATCTGGCAGCGCTTGGCGGGGCCGGTGCGCTGATGGCAAAAAGCGTGCAGACGCTGGAAGTGATCGCATGGCCGGACCTTGGCTGTGAAGCCGTGCGCCGCCTGACTGTGAAGGATATGCCGCTGACGGTGATCCTGGATGCCCACGGCGGCGACCTGTACCAGTCCGGCCCGGCGGCATATCTGGAAGCAAAATAATTTATCGCCTTTGCACAAAACGCGGCCGACTAAAAACGGCAAAACAGCAGATTTGCGCAGGATAAATTTGGTTTGTTTTAACAAACTTCCGCGAATTGCTTGCACATCGGCAAAAAGTGTGATATAATTATAACAGCTGTTATAAAACAAGCGTTTTATAATTATTATTGGAGGACGCCATGGACTACATTCGCCTGTCACCCGAAAATCTCGAGAGCGAGCACATATGCTGCGCCATATCAAACGCCAAGGACCCGCAGGTCATTGCAAAAAAGCAGTGGCTTGCCGAAAGGCTCGGCGAGGGTCTGGTATTTTTAAAAGCCGACGCGCGCGGGAAGTGTTTTATTGAATATATCCCCGCTGAAAATGCATGGGCGCCGATAGACGCGCCCGGCTATATGTTCATCGACTGTCTTTGGGTCTCCGGCTCTTTCAAAGGACACGGATATTCAAACGACCTGCTCAACGAATGTATCCGCGACAGCCGCGAAAAGGGCAAATTGGGGCTTTGCATACTCTCGTCGGCGAAGAAGCGCGGTTTTCTCGCCGACCCGAAGTATCTGAAATATAAGGGCTTCATAAAAACCGATTCGGCAGAGCCGTATTTCGAGCTGATGTATCTGCCGTTTGATCCGTCCGCGCCCGCTCCGCGCTTTCGTGAGCAGGTAAAGAGCGCTCAGACTGACGGCAGCGGGTTCGAGATATTTTATACAAGCCAGTGCCCATTCACGGCGAAATATGTTCCGCTCATTGAAGATATGGCAAATAATATGAATCTGCCGCTGAGCGCCGTGCATATCTCATCGCGCGAGCAGGCTCAAAACGCGCCCTGCGCCTACACCGCATTTTCGTTGTTCTATAACGGGAAGTTCATAACGCACGAGATACCGAGCGAAAAGAAATTCGCGGCGATTTGTGAAGAGTTCGTAAAATAAAACACCGCCGGATTGACCGGCAGCGTAAAATATACTAATATAGAAAAGGGAAAAGATATCTGTCCGCCACGGCGGGCGAAAAGGAGATACTATGCTTAACATCAAAAATCTGACCAAAACCTACGGCGAGAAAAAGGCTGTTGACAACCTGACGCTGCATATCGCGCCCGGCGAGATATATGGCTTCATCGGCCACAACGGCGCGGGCAAGACCACAACGCTCAAATCCGTTGTCGGCATTCTGCAGTTCGACGAAGGCGAGATAACAATAAACGGCATCTCGATAAAAGATGACCCGCTCGCCTGCAAAAAAATCATAGCCTATATTCCCGATAACCCCGACCTCTACGAATACATGACGGGAATAAAATATCTGAACTTCATCGCGGATATTTTCGGCGTCAGCGCTGACGACCGCCGCGAGCGCATACATAAATATGCCGATATGTTCGGGCTGACCGCCGACCTCGCGCAGCCCATCTCGGCGTATTCCCACGGCATGAAGCAGAAGCTCGCGATAATCTCCGCATGGATCCACGAGCCCAAGTTAATTATCATGGACGAGCCTTTCGTCGGTCTCGATCCCGCCGATCTACACTCTTTCCCTACACGACGCTCTTCCGATCTGCAATATTCTTCTCGACCCATGTGCTCGAAGTTGCCGAAAAGCTCTGCGACAAGGTCGCGATAATAAAAAGCGGAAAGCTCATCCGCTCCGGCACAATGGAAGAGGTCAAGGGCGACTCCAGCCTTGAGAACGTGTTCCTCGAACTGGAGGGAAAAGAATGCTGAAAACACTGATAAAAAAACAGCTTCTCGAACTCAATAAAAGTTTCTTCGTTGACCGCAAGACGGGCAAGGGCAAGTCTGCACGCTCGGCGACGTTCTCGATAGTGCTGTTCATATTGCTCATGATTTTTGCTATCGGCGGAATGTTCTGCTATATGTCATATTCGATGCGCCCGCTGATAACCTACGGCATGAGCTGGCTCTATTTTGCCATTATGGGCGCTACCGCTGCGCTTTTCGGCGTTTTCGGCAGCGTGTTCAACACATATTCGAGCCTCTATGACGCAAAGGACAACGACCTTCTGCTCTCGATGCCCATTCCAGTGCGCGATATTATGGCGGCGCGCCTCATCGGAGTCTATCTCATGGGGCTGATGTATTCGGGCGTTGTGGTAATACCCGCCGTCGGCGTGTATTTCATAACCGCGCATCCCGGAATATCCGGCATAACCGCCGTTATAATGGCCGTTATGATGACTGTTCTCGTGCTTATACTGTCGTGCATACTCGGCTGGGTCGTTGCAAAAATCGCAGTTAAATTAAAAAACAAGAGCATTATAACAGTTATAGTTTCAATAGCGTTTCTCGGCGGCTACTACTATGTCTACTTCAGAGCGAATGAGATAATCACCGGCATCGTCGCAAATAGCGCGGCTGTTGCCGCAAAGGTGCGCACGTCCGCCTATCTGCTCTATATTTTCGGCAAGGCGTTCGCGGGCGATGTTCTGCCGACAATTATAATTTCACTCATCATTCTCGCCTTGCTCGCCGCGACATGGCTCATAATGTCGCGCACATTCTTAAAACTCGTCACGAGCAGCGGAAAGACCGCAAAGACAGTCTACAAAGAGAAGACGGTCAAGCAGCAGGGCACCGACCGCGCGCTTCTGCGCCGCGAGATAAACCACTTCCTCTCGAGCCCGTCTTATATGCTCAACTGCTCGCTCGGGGCGCTGTTTATGATAGCCGTCGCTGTTTTCTCGCTGATAAAAAGCGACTGGTTTATCGGCGTTGTCACCCGAATGGATGAGGATTTGCTGGAATATGCCCCGACCTTCGCGTGCTTACTTTTATGCCTGCTCTCTTCTATGAATATACTCACCGCGCCCGCGATATCCCTCGAGGGCAAGAGCCTTTGGATAGCCCGTTCGCTCCCCGTCACCTCGTGGCAGATTCTCAGAGCGAAGCTGAAGCTCCATATGCTCTTCACCGCCGTCCCCGCACTGATATGCAGCATATGCTTCTGTATTGCCCTCAAGCCGGAGCTTCTCACGGCGGCGGTCATGATTATCCTACCGCAGATATTCACGCTCCTATGCGCCGTTTCGGGGCTCAGAGTGAACATCAGGATGCCTAATCTCACCTGGAGCAGTGAGAGCGGAGCGGTCAAGCAGAGTCTCGGCATCATGCTCGCGATGTGCCTCGGCTGGGCGTATATCATCGTGCTCATCGCAGTCTATCTGTTCGCGGTGCAGGTGCTGCCGAATGTATTCGCGCTGATGATCGCGACGGCGGTCATAGCAATAATAACCGTGATATCCTTTTCAAGGCTCAAGCGCAAGGGCGTAAAGAGATTTGAGACACTGTAAGCAAAATTAAATATCAGCAGCCGTGGTTCGTTGAGAATCACGGCTGTTGTTTTTTGCGATAAATTAAAATATTGAAGTAAATAAATATAACAAACTACGCCGACAGCGCACAAAAAATTATCTGACATTCAGCGACTTGAGTTATCGCGGCTTCGTATCGGCTGCGCCGATATCGGACAGCCGCAAGGGCTGTCCCTACAATTTGTGCTGCAATTCGCGAGCAAAAGCGCTGTCCGAAATAAAAAGCGGCAGGCAAGCACAAAACCTGTCTGCCGCAATTTTATTTAATTATTTCTCAAGATTAGCCTTGAGGGTGTTGAGCTCGTCACTCAGAGCCTTGGGAAGTCTGTCGCCGAACTTAGCGTAGAACTCCTCGATGCCCTTTGCCTCGTCCTCCCAGAGGGAGTTGTCAACGCTCAGGATTTCCTTGAGCTGATCCTCGCTGACCTCGTCCTCGATGCCCTCAAGGTTGATGTCCTCAGCCTTGGGCACGAAGCCGATAGCGGTCTCCTCTGCGTCGACCTTGCCCTCGCAGCGCTTGATTATCCACTCAAGCACGCGCATGTTGTCGCCGAAGCCGGGCCACAGGAAGTTGCCGTCGTCGTCCTTACGGAACCAGTTGACGTTGAAGATCTTCGGAGCCTTATCCTCGTCGAGGCCTGCGCCGATGTCAATCCAGTGCTGCCAGTAATCAGCCATGTTGTAGCCGCAGAACGGAAGCATAGCCATGGGATCGCGGCGGACAACGCCGACTGCGCCGGCTGCTGCTGCGGTGGTCTCGGAAGCCATTATCGAGCCGACGAACACGCCGTGATTCCAGCTTCTTGACTGATAGACCAGCGGAGCGAGCTTAGCTCTTCTGCCGCCGAAGACGATAGCGGAGATCGGAACGCCTGCCGGATTCTCAAACTCGGAGCTGATGCACGGGCAGTTGACAGCGGGAGCGGTGAAGCGGCTGTTCGGATGAGCGCCCTTTTCCTCGCTCGTCTTGCCGTTCCACGGTCTGCCCTGCCAGTCGATGGCGTTCTCGGGCGGATTCTTGTCGAGGCCTTCCCACCAGACGGTGTTGTTGTCAAGGTTAAGCGCAACGTTTGTGAAAATGGTATTCTTTCTTGTCGCGGCAAGCGCGTTGGGATTGGACTTCTCGTTCGTGCCGGGGGCAACGCCGAAGAAACCGTTCTCGGGGTTGATAGCATAAAGTCTGCCGTCGGGACCCTTTCTGATCCAGGAGATGTCGTCGCCGACGCACCAGATCTTGTAGCCCTTGTTTCTGTATCCCTCGGGCGGGATAAGCATGGCAAGGTTGGTCTTGCCGCAGGCGGACGGGAATGCCGCGCAGATATATTTGACTTCGCCCTTCGGATTCTCGAGGCCGAGGATAAGCATATGCTCAGCCTGCCAGCTCTCTTTCCAGCCCTGATAAGAGGCTATACGAAGAGCAAAGCACTTCTTGCCGAGGAGGACGTTTCCGCCGTAAGCGGAGTTGACGGAGATGATGGTGTTATCCTGCGGGAACTGGCAGATATAACGCTTCTCGGGGTCGATGTCGCAGCTGCAGTGCAGTCCGCGAACCCAGTCGTTGCTGTCGCCCAGAGTATCCATAACCTTCTTGCCGATTCTCGTCATGATAGCCATGTTGAGAACGACATAGATGGAATCAGTCAGCTCAACGCCGATCTTCGAGAACGGAGAGCCGACAGGACCCATCGAATAAGGGATAATATACATTGTTCTGCCCTTATAGCTGTCTCTGGCTATATCATAGAGCATCTTATAAGCCTCAGCGGGATCCATCCAGTTGTTGGTCGGACCTGCCTGATCCGCGCTCTCGGCGCAGATGAATGTGCGGTTCTCAACACGCGCAACATCGTTGGGCTTGGTTCTGTGAAGCAGGCATCCGGGGAGGAGATCCTCGTTGAGCTTGGTCATCTCGCCGGTCTCGCATGCCTTGGCGCGCAGAGCGTCAAGCTGCTCCTCGCTGCCGTCGATCCACATGACTTCATCGGGAGATACAAGAGCTATCTTCTCTTCGATCCAGTCGATCACTGTCTTGTTCTGTGTCAAATGTTTCATGATATTTGACTCCTTTCGTCTAATCTATTAAGAAAGGTACCATCTTTACCCAGTATGTATTATACCCCAATAAACTCGGTTTTTCAATGACGAAACTGTTAACTTTCAGACCTTTTTTGATAAAAATTTATCAATTCCATCAATAGGCATCGAAGCTCGTGCATTGAGGGTCAGCGGGGCTATGTTTCCCGCCTTGAATTCATAGTAGCCCTGGGCGCCGACCATTGCCGCATTGTCGCCGCAAAGCGACAGCTCGGGCATGAACAGCGACCATGAATGAGCCTTGCAGATATCGGTCATTTCCGCTCTCAGGCGCGAGTTTGCGGACACTCCGCCCGCCAGAACTATCTTGTCGAAGCCGAAGTTCAGCGCCGCTTTTTCGGTGTTTTCGCGCAGGCATCTGACGACCGCCTCGATATACGACGCGCCGAGATCGGGCACGCTTATCTCCTCGCCCTTTTGCTTTGCGTTGTGGATAATATTGACGGCAGCAGTCTTGAGTCCGGAAAAGCTGAAATCATATTCGCTTCCGTCAACATGCGGACGCGGGAGCTTGTAGCTCTTCGGGTCGCCGTCCTTGGACACTCTGTCGAGGTTCACGCCGCCGGGATAATCGAGCCCCATGGCGCGCGCCGCCTTGTCCATCGCCTCGCCTGCCGCGTCGTCGCGCGTTCTGCCGATGATATGAAAATCCGTGTAGTCGCGCACCTCGATTATGTGGCTGTGACCGCCGGACACGACGAGCGCGAGAAACGGCGGCTCAAGGTCGGGGTGGGTTATATAGTTCGCCGCGATATGCGAGCGCAGATGATGCACGGGCACGAGCGATTTGTTCGCGGAAAACGCGAGTCCCTTTGCAAAATTCACGCCGACTAACAGCGCGCCGATAAGCCCGGGCGCATATGTGACGGCTATAGCGTCAACATCACCGACATTCATCTCCGCCCTGTCGAGCGCTTCGCCGACAACGCCGGATATCGCCTCCGCATGGCGCCTTGACGCTATCTCCGGCACGACTCCTCCGTAGAGTATGTGTTCCTTTACCTGCGACGCTATGACGCTTGAAATAACGCGCCTGCCGTCCTCGACGACCGCCGCAGCGGTCTCGTCGCAGGAGGATTCGATTGCAAGTATCTTCATTTCGCTCACCCTCATCTGTCAAAAAACTTTGTCATTATCTCCGCATCCTCGCGCGGATCGGAATAAAAATTTTTTCTTGTTCCGACTTCCTTGAAGCCGCGTTTTTTATAGAGTGCCTTCGCCGGGTCATTTGAAGCCCTGACCTCGAGCGTTATCAGCACGCAGCCGCGTTTTGTTGCGCCGCGCTCCGCCTCTTCGAGCAGTTTTTCCGCTATCCCGCGGCGGCGGAATTTTTCGGACACGGCGACATTGGTTATATACGCCTCGCCCACTATCTCCTGCACGCCGATATATCCGGCAATAAAACCGTCGGCGACTGCGCAGAGAAAATGAGCCTGATCGTTATCAAGCTCTTCCCGAAGCGACTTCTCGCTCCACGGATGCGAAAAGCATTCGCGTTCGAGCGACGCGACGCTGCCTATATATTCTTCCGTCATCGGGACCGTTTCAACTTCAAAAATACCGATCAGCTCCCGCTCTTTATCTTTTCGTAAAGCTCCGGCAGCGCGCCGTTTATCTTCTTTGCGCACTCGCGGTAAACTTCGATATCGCATCCGTAGGGGTCGTCAACTCCGCCGGCGAGCACATAGAGTCTCTCGTCGGGAATCATGCGGTTGAGCATCTCATACTGCTCATCGGTCATGCAGACTATCAGATCTGCCTTGCGCGCGATGCTGCGGGTCAGCATACGCGATTTATGCTCCGAGATATCGACTCCGTATTCGAGGGCGACCGCCTGCGCGTTGTCGCTCGCGGGGCGTCCGTCAAAGGTCGCAAGTCCCGCGCTCGAGCAGTCTATACCGCTCTCTCCTTTTTCTTCGAGCAGTTTTTTGAACATTCCCTCCGCCATCGGACTGCGGCAGATGTTGCCCGTGCAAACAAAAACCAGATTCATGTTTCCTCCGTTTTATCAGCCTTTCGCGTCATACCATGTGCGCCCGGAATGGACATCCGCAGTGAGCGCCACAGAGAGCTTAACAGCGTTTTCCATTTCCTCTTTGAGCAGGGCGCTCACGCGCTCTTTTTCGCTCTCCGGCGCTTCGACTATCAGCTCATCGTGCACCTGCATTATCAGCTTCGCCGCCAGATTCTCGCGTTCAAGGCGTTCGTAAACTCTTATCATCGCTATCTTGATTATATCCGCCGCCGTGCCCTGAATGGGCATATTGCGCGCCACGCGCTCGCCGAACGCGCGGGTGTTGGCGTTCGATGCGGCGAGCTCCGGCAGATATCTGCGCCGCGCAAACATTGTCTCGGCGTAGCCGTCTTTCTTCGCCTTTTCGACCACATCGTGCATATATTTGTCAACGCCGGAATAGTGCCTGAGATAGCCTTTTATATACTCATCCGCCTCGCTGCGGCTGACTCCGATATCTTTGGCGAGCGAGAACGCGCCGATGCCGTATACTATGCCAAAATTGACCGCTTTCGCGCGGCTTCTCATTATCGGAGTGACAAGCTGCGGCGGCATATCAAAGACCTCGGACGCGGTCACAGTGTGGATATCCGTGTTGTCGTTGAACGCCTTTATCATGTTTTGGTCGCCCGAAATATGGGCGAGAACGCGCAGTTCTATCTGCGAATAGTCCGCGTCAACGAGCACATATCCGTCCCGCGCGACGAAGAATTTCCGCATCTCGCGCCCAAGCGGAGAGCGCACGGGGATATTCTGAAGATTCGGCTCGGTCGATGAGATTCTGCCGGTTCTCGTCTCGGTCTGATTCAGAGTCGAGCGGATGCGCCCGTCCTCGCCGATAACCTTGAGCAGGCCGTCGCAGTAGGTCGACCTGAGCTTTGAAAGCGTTCTGTATTCGAGGATATCGCGCACAGCGGGGTGCTTGTTTTCGAGCGATTCGAGCACCTGCGCGTCGGTCGAATATCCGCTTTTTGTCTTTTTTCTCGCGGGCAGCTTGAGCTTTTCAAACAGCGCTTCGCCGAGCTGCTTGGGCGAGTTCAGATTGAACTCGTAGCCAACTAGAGCGTATATCTCCTGCTCGATTTCGGCTATCCTCCCGCCGAGCTGTTTGCCAAATTCCGCGATTCCGTCGCGGTCAACGGCAAAGCCCGTCTGCTCCATTGAAGAGAGCACATGCGCGAGCGGAAGCTCGATGTCATGAAGCAGCTTCTGCTGTCCGTTTTCCTCAATTTTTTTGTCCATCGCCGCAAATAATCTTCTCAGCGACGCGGCGGCGCAGTCGTTTTCATCGCCGTTTTCAACCGGCACTGCCGCTGAATATTCGCCTGCAAGGCGCAGCGCGTCATAGGACGAGGCGGATGGGTTGAGGACATAGCCCTCAAGCTCCAGGTCACCGCACATATTCCTGCACTGAGCCGAACAGCCCTGCGCGAATGAATAGAGCGACTTTATGTCCGCCGTGTATTTTTTTATATTTTTATCTTCGAGCAGCTTTATAAAAAACGGATAAAAATTCTCGTTTTCGCAGTCGCACACGAGCACTTTGTCCCTGAGATCGAAGCGGCACTTTTCGCCGTCCCAGAGAAAATAGCTCTCGCCGTCAGATTTAAGGCGCGTCATCAGCTGGCCGAAATCATCCTCGGCGCAGACCGGGACGGGCTTCTCCTCTTTCTGCGGCTCAGAGGCTGTGTTTGATATCTCGAGCCCGAGGCGGTCGATGAGCTTGAACATCTCGAGATCCGCGAGCATTCTCGTGACCTTGAAATTGTCGGGCGCTCTGAGAATATAGCTCTGCGGGTTATTGTCGATCGGGATATCGCAGTTTATCGTGCCGAGCTTTTTGCTCAAAAACGCCATGTCCCTGTCTTTTTTCAGCTTGTCCCGCACGCCGGGTTTGATGTCTATCGTGTCGATATTGTCGTAGATATATTCTATCGAGCCGAAGCGGGCTATCAAATCGCCGGCAGTCTTTTCGCCGATTCCCGCAACGCCGGGGATATTGTCCGAGCTGTCGCCCATGAGGGCTTTTATATCAATGAGCTTTATCGGCTCAACGCCGTATTTTTCGCGCACTGCCTCGGGCGTGTATCTGTCGGTCACAGGTCTGCCCATCTTCGTCGCGGCGAGCAGAACATTGACGCTGTCGGAGACCAATTGCAGGCTGTCTCTGTCGCCAGTGGCTATCGTGCAGACTGCGTCACCGCTGTGGCGCGCAAGAGTGCCGAGGATATCGTCCGCCTCGTATCCGGGCTTCTCGACTATCGGCACGCCCATCGCCTCAAGCAGCTCCTTGAGCACGGGCATCTGCTGCGCGAGCTCATCGGGCATACCCTTTCTTGTCGCTTTGTAGCCGCCGTACATCTCATGTCGGAAAGTCGGCTGTTTGACATCAAAAGCGACCGCCACCGCCTGCGGCTGGCACTCATCCTTGAGGCGCAGGAAGATATTCATAAAGCCGTAGATGGCGTTGGTGAATCTGCCGTCCTTCGTCGTGAGCACCTTTATGCCGTAAAACGCGCGGTTCAATATGCTGTTGCCGTCAATAACAAGAAAGTTCATGTTCAGCCTCCGAGCTTTGAGTCTAAGATACTATATTATACCACACAAGCGGCGATTTGCATACTTTTTTATATCCTTTTTCCCTTTATATAGACGCACTCGAGCTCTTTCAAATCGGACGAAAGAACAGTGAAATCAGCGCGCTTGCCGACTGCTATACTGCCCGTCACATCGTCGACGCCTATAGCGCGGGCGGGATTTATCGTGCAGGACTTCACAGCCTGGCGGACTGGCACGCCGAAGCTGATTATATTCCTGAACTCAGCAAAAATATTCGTCGTGCTCGCGGCTATCGTACCGTCGGCGAGCAGAGCCTTGCCGTCTTTTACATACACTGTCGTGCCGCCGAGCTCATATTCGCCGTCGCCGAGACCCGAGGCGCACATGGAGTCGCTGACCGCGACGCTCCTATCCTCGCCGAGTATTTTATAGAGCAGGGCGAGATACGCCGGGTGGATATGCATCCCGTCGCTTATCAGCTCCGCCGTGGCGTTTTCGGCTCTGAGCGCCGCGACTGCCGCGCCGGGCTTGCGGTTATATATCGGATCCATGCCGTTCAAGAGATGCGTCGTGTGGGTTATTCCGTTTTTGTAGCCGAGCTCCGCCTGCTCAAATGTCGCGGCGGTGTGCGCGGCGGACACCGTGCATATCTTCGACGCCTCGTGCGCAAATTCTATAGCTCCCGGAAGCTCGGGCGCCAGCGACACAAGTCTTATTTTGCAGATTTTATCGAGCTTTTTGAGCTCGTCTATGTCCGGCTCATGCAGATATTCAGGATTCTGCGCGCCGCGCTTTGCATATGAGAGGAACGGTCCCTCCATATTGATGCCGTGGATATATGCGCCGCACTCCTTGCCGAGATATCCCGCCGCATTCTCAAACGCCTTTTCTATCCTGTCATATGGCAGAGTCATCGACGCGGGGCAGAACGAAGTTACGCCGAAACTCG
>OOBT01001458.1_pt1 | contig 12350 bp, 5 predicted proteins | sample 1671551 | NCBI WGS metagenome assembly OOBT01 (sample SAMN06348168, study PRJEB24527) | human gut metagenome | reverse complement strand
TATCATGGCACCGGACTGGGTATGAGCATTGCCAAAGCGCTATTTGAACAGATGGGTGGTACCATTGAGATTTCCAGTACTCCGGGTATCGGAAGTACTTTTGTGATCACTTTGCCATTTGAAGAGGCAGAAGAAACGGATATCTCTTCTGAGCCAGAATCTGAGCGAAACTCCATTCAGGGCATAAAGATCCTGCTGGCAGAGGATAATGAAATAAACAGAGAAGTGGCACAGGTACTCCTTGAAGAGGAAGGTGCTGTGGTAACTGCAGTATCCAATGGCAGGGAAGCTGTAAAACTTTTCTCCCGTCACCCCGAGGGGACATTTGATGTGATACTTATGGATATTATGATGCCGGTAATGGATGGAATCTCTATGGTCGTAAAACTCAGGGAGAAGTATGATTTCCCGGTGATTTTTCTTTCTGCAAAATCAGAAGATGCAGATAAGATCCTTGGATTAAATGTAGGGGCAGATGATTATGTAACCAAGCCCTTTAATCCCTTGGAACTGGTGGCAAGGGTGAAGTCACAGCTTCGCAGATATACCACTCTGTCAAGCAATGATGCAGCCGGAGACAAGGTTTATGAAGCCGGAGGCCTTTTGGTAAATGATGATTTAAAAAAGGTGACTGTGGATGGTGAGGAGGTAAAGCTCACACCGATTGAGTACAATATCCTGCTTTTACTACTTAAAAACAAGGGAAAGGTCTACTCAATAAACGAAATATATGAGAGCATATGGAACGAGGAGGCGATAGGAGCCGACAATACAGTTGCTGTGCACATCAGACATATCAGGGAAAAAATAGAGATAAATCCTAAGGAGCCGCGATATCTGAAGGTGGTCTGGGGAGTAGGCTATAAGATAGAGGACAACAAATGAAGCAGTATACAATAGGAAAAAAAGCGGAGGTCATAGTTTTACATCAGCTATGCATGATACTTATGGTGACAGGAGTGTTTGCCACAGGCTATGCATTCAGGCACGATGCGCATGGAAATATTGATATATATACACTAATATCGCTTGCGGGCCTGGTAGGCAGCTTTGTGAGCCTGGCATATATGGCAAACGTGGCCGGCAGAAAATCAGAGGATGATTACACAATATACTATTTACCGATTGACAAGGTATACTCTGATGTGATGCTAGTGATATTTACACTGCTCATGGTATTTATGGGAAAAGTGATTTCAGGCGTAAAAAACCAGCATTTTGACTATGCATCACTCATTATGACGGCCGGCACATTTACTTTTTTGTTTGATCTGGCTTTTATTATTTTATACCAGAGCATTGTAAGGAAGATAAAAGGCAATATACTTTACACACACAGCCTGATGTACAAGGGCTATGAGCTTTTGAAAAGAGTTATTGAGAAAAAGGATATCCACACACAAAAAAACAAAGAGATAATGCGCATACAGGAGGCACTTGAAGCTATCTCGGAAGGAGCGCTTGACACTACACTCAATGTCAATGAGTTTCATGGGCAGCAGAAAAAGGTGGCGGAGGCTGTCAACCATATACGCCAGGGTCTTATGAGCTCGGTAAATGAGAGCCTTAAAAATGAAAAACTAAAGGCAGACCTAATAACAAACGTATCACACGATATAAAGACACCTCTGACTTCAATAGTCAACTATGTTGACCTGCTTAAGAGGGAAAATCTGGAAAATGAAAATGCCAAATACTATATACATGTGCTGGAGGAAAAGTCACAGCGCTTAAAGCAGCTTACAGAGGATTTGGTAGAGACATCAAAGATTACCTCGGGAAATGTGAAGCTCAATATGCAAAAGCTTGATCTGGTTGAGCTTTTATACCAGACCGGAGGTGAATTCAATGAGCGCTTTGAGTCGAGAAATCTGACAATAGTTACAAAAATTCCATCAGAACAGATATTTATCTATGCGGATGGGCGTCAGCTTTACCGCTCTATTGAAAATCTGTATACTAATGCCGCAAAATATGCACTGGAAAATACCAGAGTATATGTAGAGCTTGAAAAGGCAGATAAAAAGGCAGTTTTTACAATAAAGAATGTGTCTAAGAACGAGCTTGACATAGTAAGCAACGGAAATGTAGACTTGACAGAGCGTTTTGTGAGGGGAGAGAGGTCGAGAACCACTGAAGGAAGTGGACTTGGACTTTCGATTGCAAAGAATCTGACCCATTTGATGGGAGGAAAATTCGAAATTAAGGTAGATGGTGATTTATTTATTGCCACAATTACCTATAATATTATATAATAGTAAATAAAAGAATTTTGAAATACACATACGGAGGTAGAATAAGTGAAATTATATGAAAATGGTGCTTACCTTTTAAACGGTAAGGAAGTAATAATTGATGGACCTAAGGCTCAGGCAGCTGTCAAAAGCAAGACCGGCATGGACATCGATAAACAGACAGCTAAGCAGGAGACAATTGCTTACGGTATTTTAAAGGAGCACAATACATCCGGCAATATGGACAAGCTTCAGATTAAGTTTGATAAGCTTACATCGCATGATATCACATTTGTAGGTATCATCCAGACAGCACGAGCTTCAGGACTTGAGAAATTCCCTATCCCGTATGTACTTACAAACTGTCACAACAGCCTTTGTGCAGTTGGTGGAACAATCAATGAGGATGACCACATGTTTGGTCTCACATGTGCAAAGAAGTACGGTGGAATCTATGTACCACCTCATCAGGCAGTTATCCATCAGTTTGCACGAGAGATGCTTGCCGGCGGTGGAAAAATGATACTTGGCTCTGATTCACATACACGCTATGGTGCACTTGGTACTATGGCAGTCGGCGAGGGTGGACCTGAGCTTGTTAAGCAGCTTCTTGAACAGACATATGATATTGATATGCCTGAGGTAGTAGGTATTTACCTGACAGGAGAGCCAATCAAGGGCGTTGGACCACAGGATGTCGCACTTGCAATTATCGGAGAGGTATTCGGAAACGGCTTCGTAAAGAACAAAGTTATGGAGTTTGTAGGACCGGGTGTTTCTAATCTGAGCGTTGATTTCCGTATAGGTGTCGATGTTATGACAACAGAGACTACATGTCTTTCTTCTATCTGGAGAACAGATGACAAGGTTAAGGAGTTCTTTGAGATTCACGGTAGGGCTGAGGACCACAAGGAGCTTAATCCGGGTGAGGTGGCTTATTACGACAGATTTATTGAGATTGATTTAAGCCAGATCCGACCAATGATAGCCATGCCATTCCACCCAAGTAATACCTACACTATCGATGAGCTCAATGCAAACCTCATGGATATTCTCGATGACTGCGAGAAGAGAGCTGAGGTAAGCTTTGACGGCAAGGTGAAGCTTGATTTAAAGAGCAAGGTAAGAGACGGAAAGCTGTATGTAGATCAGGGAATCATCGCAGGCTGTGCAGGCGGTGGATTTGAGAATATCTGCGATGCGGCTGACATATTAAACGGACATTCAATCGGAGCAGACGAGTTTACACTGAGTGTTTACCCGGCATCTACTCCAATATACATGGAGCTTGTGAAAAACGGAGCTGTAGCAAAGCTTCTTGAGACAGGTGCAATCGTAAAGACTGCCTTCTGTGGACCTTGCTTTGGTGCAGGAGATACACCAGCCAACAACGCATTCTCTATCCGTCATTCAACAAGAAACTTCCCTAACAGAGAGGGCTCTAAGGTACAGAACGGACAGATCAGCTCAGTTGCACTCATGGATGCACGTTCAATCGCTGCAACAGCAGCAAACAAGGGCTTCCTTACATCAGCAGCGGATATTGATGTCAACTTTACAAAGCCAAAATATTTCTTTGACAAGACTATATATGAGAATCGTGTATTTGACAGCCATGGTGTGGCAGATCCTTCAGTTGAAATCCAGTTCGGACCAAACATCAAGGACTGGCCGGCAATGAGCGCGCTTCCTGAGAATATGCTCCTTAAGGTGGTTTCAGAGATTCATGATCCAGTTACTACAACAGATGAGCTCATCCCTTCAGGAGAGACATCGTCATACCGTTCAAATCCTCTTGGACTTGCAGAGTTTGCACTTTCAAGAAAGGATCCTGAGTATGTAGGCAGAGCAAAGGAAATCCAGAAGGCCCAGAAGGCTATAGAGAGTGGTGAGTGCGCAGGAAAGGCTGTTCCTGAGGTTGCTGAAATCATGGGAGTAGTAAAGAAAAAATTCCCTGAGGCAAGCCATGAGAATATGGGCTTTGGAAGCACAATTTTTGCTGTTAAGCCGGGTGACGGCTCAGCAAGAGAGCAGGCTGCCAGCTGCCAGAAGGTACTCGGAGGCTGGGCAAATATCGCAAACGAGTATGCCACAAAGAGATACCGTTCAAACCTTATCAACTGGGGAATGCTTCCATTCATCATCGATGAGGGAGAGCTTCCGTTCCACAACCTCGACTATATCTTCCTTCCGGGAATCAAGAAGGAAATCGAGGATGCAAAGACTGAGTTTGAGGCATATGTTGTCAAGGATGGTGAGTTAAAGCCATTTACATTGAAGATGGGTGAACTCACAGATGATGAAAGAGAGATAATATTAAAGGGATGTCTCATCAACTATAACCGTAAATAAGGAGAGTTTAATCCGATGGAAGAAACCGGAAAAGCTGGTAAAAAATCAAACATTGAGATAAATGCAGATAAGGGTGCGAAGCAGAATTCGCACCCGGGGCGTGAGGAATGGCCACATCTGATCAGAATAGGTGTCATGGTATTTGTCACGTTTGCAGTCAGTATACTGTTTTTCTTTGCACTGTACAGATTTGAGGGCTTTGCAGGTATATGGAGCAAGCTGCTTGCGGCAGCAATGCCTATTATAATGGGACTTGTGCTTGCATACCTGATGAATCCTGTCATGCTGTGGCTGGAAAGATGCTTTAAAAAGCTTCTTTCCAAAAAGATGAAAAGCGAAAGCAAGCTGCGAAAGGTTTCAAGAGCTCTTGCAATCACAGGCTCGGTTATTATTCTTGTAGCGATTATTTCGCTCCTCATTGCGGCTATTGTGCCTTCTGTCATAGCAAGTATATCAGGACTTATGAAGACACTGCCAAAAGATGTTGCGGCATTCATCAACATGATAAAGCATGGTAATTTCGGGGACAGCAAAATTGCTGAGCTCGCGAGCACAGGTTTACAGAATGCAACCGACTACATTGAGAATTATGCCACAGAAAAGCTAATTCCTGAGGCACAGAAGTATGTTGCACAGATTACAACCGGTGTGATTTCGGTAGTCAGAGGCTTATTTAATTTTATTATCGGAATAATCGTGATGGTCTATGTGATGAGTATTCAGGAGACTCTTGCAGGACAGAGCAAAAAGATAATATATGCTGTCTGCAAGCCAAAGACAGGCAATATCATCATTGAGACGATCAGAAAGACAAATGAGATTTTTGGAGGCTTCATAAGCGGTAAGATTATAGATTCACTGATTATAGGTGTGATTGCATATTTCGGATGTCTGATTTTAAGGATTCCATCATCGGTGCTCGTTGCAGTGATTATCGGCGTCACAAATGTGATTCCGGTATTCGGACCGTTTATCGGTGCAATTCCATCGTTACTCATAGTAGTAATTCAGAGTCCGTGGCATGCGCTTTATCTTCTGATATTTATTGTCGTGCTGCAGCAGGTGGATGGTAATATAATAGGGCCTAAGATACTTGGCTCATCTACCGGTCTTTCGACCTTCTGGGTTATGTTTGCCATACTAATCGGCGGAGGAATGTTTGGTTTTCTTGGAATGTTACTTGGTGTTCCAACCTTTGCTGTGATATACTATATTGTGAAAAGAGTTGTTAATTATGCTCTCAGGAAAAAGAAGCTTCCTGAGGACACAAGGGATTATACAAAGACAACAGGCGTAGATACCAAAAATAATAAGCTTAAATACGAGTAGGTGAAATAAGTGGATAAATACGAATACAATCTCAAGCTGGATCAGATAAAAGCCCTAAGCGCCGAGGAGGGCTATATGAGCGCAGCAGAGATTGCGGATAGCATAAATTGGAACAAAATTAAAAATGTAAATACACTCGTTAAAATCGGCGAAATCTACGAGAAGGCCGAAAGATACCAGGATGCAAGGGACATACTTTTAATGGCCTATGACCGTTCACCAATCGGCAGGATGATTATATATAGACTGGCTGAGGTCGCCATCAAGATGGGTGATTATGATGCTGCTACAGAGTATTATGATGAGTTTGTTGAGATAGCGCCTCATGATGATATGAAGTATGTATTAAGATATGCCATCAAAAAAGGGCAGGGAGCTTCATTTGATGAGCTTATCACTATTCTTGAAGAGTACAAGGATGAAGAATACACTGAGGAGTGGGCATATGAGCTTGCATATCTATACCACAAGGCCGGAAAAGCCGATAAGTGTATAGATGCCTGCGATGAGCTCATTCTGTGGTTCGGAGACGGACCATATGTGGAGCGTGCGCTGGAGCTTAAGATGCTTTATCAGCCACTTACCAAGGCTCAGGAGGAAAAGTACAGACGATTCAAGGCAGAGAAGGAAAAGCCGGCTAAGATAAATGATGAGGCTGAGGTCACTGAGATAGGTGCCATGGAGATGGTAAAGGGCGGAGAGATAGTGCATGATGACGTAACTATTCCGCAGATTACTGTAAATCAGGAGAAGTTCAATACTGTAAATTTACAGCAGGAGATTGCCAAGGGTATGCAGCAGATCATGGAGGCCAAGGGCAAGAATGAAGTTGCTGATACGATGGATACCATCAAAAAGATAGTTGAGGATATTCCTTATCTCAAGCTCGAAAAGGAGCAGGAAGAGTATGTACAGCAGCCGGAAGAGACAGAGCATATCGCTACAGATGAAGAGATAGATGGTTCACTTAAGTTGAATTTCAAGGAGCTTTTGGGTGAAGACGCTGACGGACAGATGTCTATGGTCGTGAGTGAAAAGACTCAGCTTGAGCATCAGATTACAGGACAGATGTCTATACAGGATGTGCTTGAAGAATGGGAAAAGACCAGACATGCGGCTGAAATTGCACTTAAAGAGGCTGAGCAGCAGAAGCTTGAGTCAGCTAAGGCAAGAGCACTTCAGGAGGCAGGAGACATCATGGAGAGACTAAATGATGTCATTCCAAAGCTGGATGCAGGTGTCACTCCGAAGGAACTTCTTGAGGAGGAGTATTTGAAGGTGCCGGTTGATATTATAGAGCAGAAAGCTGCCGTGAAGGAGCCTGAAGAAGAGCAGAAACCGGATATGCAGGAGCTTTATGCAGATGAGACTGTGGATGAAGTACAGGAGCCGCAGGAAGCATCGGAAGAGGCTATAGAAGAAGCACAGGAGTCGCAGGAAGCACCTGAAGAGGCTATAGACGAAGTGCAGGAGTCGCAGGAAGCACCTGAAGATGCTGCAGATGAAGTCAAGGAACCGGTTGGAGAGCCGGAGGATATAATTATGGCAGAGGAGTCTGAGAAAGACGAGATACTCATGCAGCCGACTACCATGATGCCTGAAATAACAGATGATATGTTAAATGTCGATGATGATACATCAGATGATGAGACTTCACAGGAGAAAGAAAACGTTTCTGAGAAGAGAGATTTTGATCATGTGACATCATTTATCGAGCAGGAAATAGCCAAGATGACAGCAAAGAATCCGGGACTGGAGAAGAAGCTGGATATGGCTAAGACAAGAAAAATGCCGGATATTTCATTGCCGGAGGATTTAGACAGCGAAGAAGATGACTCGAAATTGAAAGAAACAAAACATATAAAAGAGCTTACAAGCGAACAGAAAGCTATATTTTCATATTTCATACCGGTAAAGGGTATGGAGGATCAGATCTGCAAGGCATATAATGCAGTGCTTGATCATTTCAACAGGAAAGAAAACGCATCCACAGGCAACCTCATTATACAGGGAGAGCAGGGTTGCGGAAAGACAATGCTTGCTACAAGCTTTATAAAGGTATTACAAAAAGATGGTGAACAGCTTACAGGAAAGATGGGCAAGATTGATGCTGCCGCACTCAATAAAAAGGATGTGCAGCAGGTAGTCAGAAAGATAACAGGAGGCTGTCTCATCATAGAAAGAGCCGGTGATATCGACCGCAGCATAGCTGCCCAGCTATCATTTTTGATGGAGCATGATATTACAGGAACACTCTATATACTTGAGGATACATCAAAGGGTATAAAGAAGGCTCTCTCAATGGATGAGGGCTTTGCATCCAAGTTCACGGAAAAGATATCGGTTCCTATTTTTACAAATGATGAACTCGTATTGTTTGCCAAATCGTACTCTGCAGAGCTTGGGTACAAGATAGATGAGATGGCTATTCTGGCATTGCATAACAGAATCAGCAATATTGAGAGGATAGACCAGGCTACCACTCTGACAGAGGTCAAGGATATAATTGACGAGGCCATAGACAGGGAGGCTCACAGCGGACTTAAGAAGGCTATAAGTATTCTGACAGCCAGGCGATATACAGATGATGACCGAATTGTACTCAAAGAGGATCATTTCAGGGAAAAATAAATACTTATGGGGGGTATATATATGTGTAATTTTACAGCAATGGATTGTTACCTGTTTGGTCAGGCAACACACTATGATATCTACAAGAAGATGGGTGCTCACTTAGCTGAGCGTAAAGGAAAAAAAGGAGTGTGCTTTGACGTCTGGGCGCCACATGCGAGGGAAGTATACGTGTTTGGTGAGTTTAACGACTGGAATGAGACCAGTCATGAGATGAAGCGTGTAGAGCCGGAAACCATGGGAGTGTATGAGCTTTTTGTACCGGGAGCGCAAAAGGGTCAGATGTATAAGTTTATTATAGTCACTGAACAGGGTGATAAGCTGTACAAGGCGGATCCATACGCAAACTACGCAGAGCTTCGTCCGGGAACAGCGTCAATCATCACAGATATCGAGCACTTCACATGGACTGACAAAGAGTGGATGGATAAGAGAGCAGCAAAGTCAGATGCTGATGTATATTCTTCACCTATGGCTATATATGAGTGTCATCCGGGCTCATGGATGAGACATCCGGGCAGGGATGATGAGGGCTTTTATACATACAGGGAGCTTGCAAAATCACTCATATCCTATGTGAAAACTATGGGATATACACATATTGAGCTTATGGGTATTTCAGAGTATCCGTTTGATGGCTCATGGGGATATCAGGTGACAGGCTACTATGCACCTACATCGAGGTATGGAGAGCCTGAGGATTTTGCATACTTTGTTGATCAGTGCCATAAAAATAATATCGGAGTAATCCTCGACTGGGTACCTGCACATTTCCCAAAGGATGCGCATGGACTTGCCAATTTCGATGGAACAGCCACATATGAGTATGCAGACCCAAGAAAGGGAGAGCATCCCGACTGGGGCACAAAGATATTTGACTACGGTAAGAATGAAGTAAAGAACTTCCTTATCGGAAGTGCACTTATGTGGATAGAAAATTACCACGTAGACGGACTCCGTGTGGATGCAGTTGCGTCAATGCTTTATCTTGACTATGGAAAGAACGACGGACAGTGGGTGCCAAACAAGTTTGGAGGAAATAAGAACCTCGAGGCAGTAGAGTTTTTCAAGCATATCAATACACTCATACTTGGAAGAAATCACGGAACTGTAATGATAGCCGAAGAGTCTACCGCATGGCCAAAGGTAACAGGCAAGGTAGAGGAAGACGGACTGAACTTCAGCTACAAATGGAACATGGGATGGATGCATGACTTCCTTGATTATATGAAGCTGGATCCATATTTCCGTAAAAATAACCACAACAAGATGACATTTGCGATGAGCTATAATGAGAGTGAGAAATATATTCTGGTACTGTCACATGATGAGGTGGTACATCTGAAGTGTTCTATGCTCAACAAAATGCCGGGCTTAGAAGGGGATAAATTCAAGAACCTCATGGCAGGATATGCATTTATGATGGGACACTGTGGAAAGAAGCTTCTTTTCATGGGACAGGAGTTTGCACAGAAGCAGGAGTGGAGTGAGGAAAGAGAACTCGACTGGTATCTGCTTGAGAATCCGGAGCATAAAAAGATCCAGAACTGGGTAAAGGAGCTGCTTCACCTCTATAGGAGAAACCGCTGTCTGTATGAGCTGGATTCAAGCTGGGAAGGCTTTGAATGGATAAATGCAAACGATGCAGACAGAAGCATCTTCAGCTTTATCAGAAAGAGTAAGGATGGCAAGAATAATATGCTCTTTGTCATCAATTTCACACCGGTAGAGAGACCTGATTACAGAGTCGGAGTGCCAAAGCACAAGACATATCAGCTCGTTTTAGATAGTGAGGATCCTAAGTTTACCGGCAAAACGGTACAAGCGCCTGTAAAGAAGGCTGCAAAGGGCAGAGGCAAGGCAGCAAAACAGTCATATAAGAAGCTGGACTATAAGGCAGTCAAATCAGAGTGTGACGGCAGACCATTTTCATTTGCTTATCCACTTGCGCCTTACGGAGTTGCTGTATTTAAATACTAATATACCGGTAAATAGCAGGGTAAAGGACCGCGCCAATTTAAGGCGCGGTCTTTATTTTTGCGTATTATATGTCGATATATAAAAAAAGATAACTATTCAGAACCACAAAAGTACGAAGTAAGAATATCCATAAATAAAGGCTGCAGAGATGGTATATATGCAGGGCACGGAGCAGGAAATATGCAGATAGAGAATTTGATTAATAAAAGCACAGATACGAAAAATACGGACACAAAAACCATAAATGATATGACAGCGGGTATGCGTGTGTCAGACTACATAAAGACAGACAGCAGTGACAATATGTCAAAAAAGGCGGCTGTTGTCGGTTCGTCAAACTCTGTTGATATGTCGGATACGATATATGCAAGACCACAGGCTAAAAACGAAGCCGGGAACAACGATGGCACAGATATGGCAGAAAATCTGCTAAATGACATGAATCAGACCTCAGAAAACAGGCGAAATGATATGATTGTCACTGCAAGCACCACCACGAGTGATGATTACAAAGCTGCAAAGGATGACGGCTACGATGTCATTGTCACTGAGACCGATAAGATAAAAGCAGTGCTGGCAAAGGCAGGTGTAGATATATCCATATATGGAGATGATCTGAGCATGGAGCAGCTTACAGACATCACGGGAAGCCAGACTGAAGCGGCCATGCTTGTCAATCAGATGAAAGCATATGATATTCCTGCTACAGATGATAATATAAAGGCAGGTACAGATGCCATAGACCGGGCAAAGAGCCTTACAAATATATCCAATGAGACAAAGGCATATCTGGTCAGAAATAACATGAATCCGACGGTTTCCAATGTATACAAGGCTACGTACAGCAGCAGTCAGGTACAAGATTACAGGCAGAAAACCAAAATGACGGAGATATCAGATGAGCTGTTTGAGGAGCTTAAGCCACAGCTTAAACAGATATTAGAGGAAGCTCATATAGACAGTAGTGATGAGAATCTGAATCAGTGCAGATGGCTGATAGATGAAGATATAGCCGTTACACCTGACAATGTGCTGCTTGCGAATCAGGTAGACTGCATCAACGCAGCAGAAGAAAATGTGAGCAGTGATTTTTATGCAAGGGCAGTGACAGAAGCACTGGCAATGGGAAAAAAGGCTACAGATGCCACTATGTCACAAGATGGTCTGACATTTGACATGGCAAAGAAAGCCTGTGATGTATTAGGTGAGGCGACCGCAGATGACATTGTCACATTAGAGTCAGATAACATACCTGTCACGATAGAGAATCTGTCAAAGCTTATAGCTGCAAGAGGCAAGGATAGTGCAGCATCGCAAGCCTCAGCGAATAAAGCTGCGGATAATCAGATTACAGACAGCCGGGAAGCAAGGCTTGTGACAGCTCAAAGAAAGCTTGAGGAAGCGAGACTTTCCATGACAGCAGAAGCCAACCTTTCACTCATAAAAAAAGGAGTTTCAATAGACACGGAGCCTATTGAACGTGTAGTGGAGCTGCTTAAGCAGCAGGAAAATAAATACTACGGAGCGCTGTTTGGTGATAGCAGTGTAGAGGCATCTGATGATAGGGTACGTATGTACAATAATGTCTGTGATATTTTCAATCAGATGAAGCAGCAGCCGGCGTATGTACTGACCTTGGAATCTGCTGATGACACTGTGTATGAGCTGTATACAGCAGGTAAAGCAATGAAGCAGTCATTAGAAGCAGCAGCCTCAGGATATGAGACTCTTATGACATCACCGCGGGCAGATATGGGAGACAGTATATCAAAAGCATTTCAGAATGTGGATGATATACTTAAAGAGCTTCAGATAGATACATCT
>OOBT01001448.1_pt1 | contig 12413 bp, 10 predicted proteins | sample 1671551 | NCBI WGS metagenome assembly OOBT01 (sample SAMN06348168, study PRJEB24527) | human gut metagenome | reverse complement strand
CGAAAAATTTGACGACGCATCTGTCGCACAATCTTTGTGCGGTATTGCCATAGAATGAATATGGAGGCATGACAAATGCAAATGCAGATACAGCACCAGCTGCGGCGTGTCGCTGCTGCCCTGCTGACCGCGGCGGTCGCCGTGGGCACAGGAGCCTTTTCCGGTCTGGCATTGGAAACCGATTCCGGCACTCTGGAAAGCTTACAGGCGTTCCTGCTGGGAAAAGAAAATGCCGGCGGAACGGACTGCAACGGGGACGGCGTTGTGGACGGCATGGACTTGGCACTGCTGCGGCAGCAGCAATTCGACGGGGGAGAAATACAGGACGGCTATGCCGGCTTTATCCGCACCGACGGCAAACTGCTGGTCGATGAAAACGGCAAGCAGTATCTCATCAAAGGCATGGCAATCGGCAATAATGTGTGGTCGAATCCCACCACAGCCCCTGCCCAGGATCACGATGCGGCAAGCTATCAGGAACTGGCGGACATGGGCTTTGACTCCGTGCGGTTCTATATGAACTACGCCATGTTTGAATCTGACAGCAAACCCTATACCTATCGGGAAGAAGGCTTCCGCTGGCTGGACAACAACATTGCATGGGCAAAGGCGGCAGGAATCCGGCTGGTGCTGAACATGCACTATCCGCAGGGCGGCTATCAGTCGCAGGGGAATGGCACAGCACTCTGGACAGAACCGGAAAATCAGAAGCGGCTCTGTGCCCTCTGGACGGAAATTGCCAAGCGGTATGCAGACGAGCCGGTGATTCTGGGCTATGGACTGGTGAATGAACCGGTGGTAGCTGCTGCCAGCGGTGAGGAGAGCCTTGCCCTGTGGCAGTCCGTAGCACAGATGCTGACGGACGGGATCCGTACTGTAGACCAGAACCACATGATCTTTGTGGAACGCATGTGTGCGGCACAGAATCTGGCAGGCACGCAGGAACAGTGGATCAATTTCAATGACGAAAACAACTACGTGCATCTGGACGATGACAACACGGTGTACGAGTTCCACGACTATGATCCGCATGCTTTTACGCATCAGGGCTTCGACTGGGCGGGGACACTGGGCAATGATGTGACCTATCCGGACGAAAGCTATCTGGTGTCCAGCGGCAATGCCCAGTGGGGCACTTCCACCTTTGCCGGCGATCGGGCGGACACGGAGAACACCGAGTGGCAGTATCTGAAAAGCGGCAGGATCACGCCGAAATCAAACGGCACACAGCTGATTAGTCTGGTATTTCAGGCACAGAACATCGGGGACTACGGCTACGCCCGGGCAGATGAACTGCGGCTGAACGAATATGACGAGGACGGCAGCTTTGTCCAGACCATATACGCCAACGACTTTGACAGCACGTCCCTGCTGAACTTCTGGTCCAGCAACGACTCCGGCGGACAGTACTACGCTTCTTCCGAGGGACATCTGGCAAAGGGCAGTCTGATGCTCTCCGGCACCACCGATGATGCCAACACCAGTACAAGATATTTCCGTCCCACGGCAGGACACAGCTATGAGGCATGCGGTTATTTTCAGGTGAACACCAAGAATGCCGACGCCATTGTCCGTCCCCGCGTGGACGTGTGGAATGTGGATTCTGTGGAAGTGCTGAATCGGGACTATCTGGAAAAGAGCGTGGCACTGAACACGGCGTTTTCGGAAAAGTACAATGTGCCGGTATACTGCGGCGAGTTTGGTGCCGGTTCGCACTGCTTTGAGAACGACCGCGGCGGTGACCGCTGGATCGGGGACATGCTGGAAATTTTCCGTGACGGCGATGTCAGCTTCAACTACCACGCCTATCACGACGGTTCTTTCGGGCTGTATGAGGGCGGCGGTCTGCCCAGTCCCGCAGGGAGAAATGATACACTATATCAGGTGCTGGTAGAAAAACTGAAAAAATATACGGAATGACAGGATTTACGAAAGGAACTGACATGAAAGAAAAAGATACAGAAAAGCAGCTGAAAGCCTTGGAAGAAGCTGTGCGGCAGGAGCAGGAAACCGGCGGAAAGACGGCGAAAAAGCATCGGGAAAGCAGCTCTGCGGCGGCGAAAGAAGCCCACCCGCTGGCTTCGTTTCTCATCGGGCTGGTACTGCTGGGAGCAGGCATCTTCTGGGTGCTGAACTCCTTTGTGGTGTCCTTCTCGTGGGGCAGCCTGTGGGGCGGCTTCGGCATGAACACTTCGCTGGCAACTGGTCTGATGCTGGTGCCGCTGCTGATCGGCATCGGTCTGCTGTTCTTCTTGGACAGAAAGTGGATCGGCTGGGTGGTGACGGCAATCGGACTGCTGGCAATTCTGGTAACGCTGCTGACTTCGGTGCGGTTTCGTCCGGTGTCGGCTTCGCTGTGGCAGTATGTGGTCATGTTCGGCATGATCGCAGCCGGTTGCGGTTTGGTGGCGAGAGGACTGCTGAAAAGCAGAGATTAAGGGCAATACCGCACAAAGAGCGTCTGGCGACTTTGTACGCCATCTGCTTGCAAATTTTCCGTCATATTTCACAAAAATGCTCGTGAATACATCAAGTATTCACTCCGCTTTTTGTTTCATCTGACGAAAAAATTTGACGACGCATCTGTCGCACAATCTTTGTGCGGTATTGCCTAAGGGAACGCGGAAACCGGCTTTGTATGACGTTTCCTGAAAAAGGCGTGTGGTTTTGCGGAACTGCACGTCTTTTTTTGTGAGATGCACGGCTTGCCAACCATGCGAAATCATGTTATAATAAAAAAGACGGTATAAAGTTTACACATTGTTTTGCTGCGGGTGGGAATTGACACCTATTTAAGCCTATAGCTTGCCTGCATCTAAACTTTATGCAGTGCTCTCAAAAAACGATCACAGAAACAGGAGGCACATCGATGAACTATCGAATATTTCTGGTGGAGGACGACCGCAGCATTGCGGATGGACTGCGGCACCAGCTGGAACAGTGGAATTTTGCAGTACAGGTGGTGCAGAATTTCCGCGGCGTACTGGGAGAATTCACGGCGTTTGACCCGCATCTGGTGCTCATGGACATCATGCTGCCCTGTTATGACGGCTATCACTGGTGTCGGGAGATTCGGCAGGTGTCACAGGTGCCGATCATTTTTCTGTCCTCGGCTTCGGACAATATGAATTTAATTATGGCAATGAACATGGGCGGGGACGATTTTATTGCCAAGCCCTTTGACTGGAACGTGCTGCTGGCAAAGATACAGGCACTGCTCCGGCGAACCTACGACTTCGGCGGGCAGACGGCTCTGCTGGAACATCGGGACGCGATCCTCAACACCGCAGATGCCGTGCTGACCTATCACGGAGAACGCATTGACCTGACCAAGAACGAGTACCGGATCCTACAGGCTCTGCTGGAACAGAAGGGCAAGGTCGTCAGTCGGGAAACCTTAATGGAACGGCTCTGGGCAACGGACAGCTTTGTGGACGAGAACACCCTGACTGTCAACGTGAACCGGCTGCGGAAAAAGCTGGACAAGGCGGGACTGCACGACTTTATCCGTACCAAAGTGGGCATGGGGTATCTGGTGGAATAGGAGGACAGCATGAAAATTTTCGGGGATTATCTCCGCCGGCATCTGGGCGGTATCGGGATATTTCTGGCATGCTGCGGCATTTTTGTGCTGGTATTTTCTCTGTACGACCTGCCGGCGGAAGCCGTGCTGTACGGCGGTGTGCTGTCGGCGGTGCTGTATTTGTTCTGGTTTTTGATGCATTTCCGGAAGTACTATCAGAAGTGCCGCACACTCCGGCAGATGCAGCAGGAGATCGTCATTACTACCCAGTACCTCCCGTCACCGGAAGATGTGTCAGAGCAGGCGTATCAGGAACTGGTGGAACTGCTGTATCAGAAGCAGCAGGAACTGACACAGGAATGGCAGGTGCGGTACAGCGACATGATGGAATATTACACGGCGTGGACGCACCAGATGAAAACGCCGATCGCTGCCATGCGGCTGCACCTACAGGCGGCGGACACGCCGGAAAATCACATCTTGCTGGAAGATCTACAGCGAATTGAACAGTATGTGGAAATGGTGCTGTGCTATCTGCGGCTGGACTCGGATTCCACGGATTATCTCTTTGTGCGGTGTGATCTGGACAGCGTTGTCCGGCAGGCAGTGCGGCGGTTTTCCTCCCAGTTTATCCACCGGAAAATTCGGCTGGAATATGAGCCGCTGGGGTGTCGGGTGCTGACTGATGAAAAGTGGCTGCTGTTCGTGCTGGAGCAGGTGCTTTCCAATGCGTTGAAATATACCCCCTCCGGCGGAACGGTTTCGATTTTTCTGGAGGAGCCGAAAACATTGTGCATTCGGGATACGGGAATCGGCATTGCGGCGGAGGATCTGCCCCGTATTTTCGAAAAGGGCTTTACAGGCTGTAACGGCAGAACAGATAAAAAGGCAAGCGGCATCGGGCTGTATCTCTGCCGGCGAATCTGCCGGAACCTGAACCATACCATTACAGCGGAGTCGCAGGCAGAGCAAGGCACCACCATTCGCATCGGCATGTTTCGGGAAACACGTGGCATTGAGTGATGTGACAAAAATGTAAGAAAGAAAGCGGGAAATGTAAGCCGAATCGATGGCGAAGCATTTCCCGTTTGTGGTATACTGTAGTAGTCAACAAAACGGGCAACACACAAGGCTTGTGTGTTGTCAATACACGCAAAGATGAAGGAGGTCATTGCAATGGCAATGCTGGAAGTAGCACATTTGAAAAAGGTTTACACCACTCGTTTCGGCGGCAATCAGGTCGAGGCTCTGCGGGACGTTTCCTTTACGGTGGAGCAGGGAGAATATACAGCGATCATGGGGGAATCCGGTTCCGGAAAAACCACGCTGCTGAACATTCTGGCGGCACTGGACAAGCCTACCAGCGGCATGGTGCAGCTGGACGGAAACGACCTGACACAGATCAAGGAATCCCGTATCGCCGCATTCCGGCGGGATCATCTGGGGTTTGTCTTTCAGGACTTCAACCTGCTGGACACCTTTTCGCTGGAGGACAACATCTATTTGCCGCTGGTGCTGGTGGGAACGCCCTATGCGGAGATGCAGCGGCGGCTGGAACCTATTGCGAAACAGCTGGGCATCACCCAGCTGCTGAAAAAATTCCCCTATGAGGTTTCCGGCGGACAGAAACAGCGTGCCGCCGTGGCTCGTGCCCTGATCACCAACCCGCGTCTGATTCTGGCAGATGAGCCTACCGGTGCACTGGACTCCCGTTCCTCTGATGAACTGCTGGCACTGTTTTCGGCGATCCACCAGTCGGGACAGACCATTGTCATGGTAACGCACTCCACCAAGGCAGCGGCAAGTGCCGGACGGGTGATGTTCATCAAGGACGGCGAAGTGTTCCACCAGCTGTATCGGGGGAACGACACCAACGAACAGTTCTATCAGCGGATTTCGGACACTCTGACATTGCTGACTACCGGAGGTGAGGCACGATGAATATGCATCTCTATCCTAAATTGGCATGGCACGGCATTATCAAGAACAAGAAAACCTATGTGCCGTTCCTGCTGACCAGCATCGGACTGGTCATGATGTTTTACATCGTGTCCTATCTCACCTATAACAAATCCGTCAAGCAGATGCGTGGCGGCAGCGATATGCAGATGATCTTGTCATGGGGTGTACCGGTGGTGGCATTTTTTGTCGTCATCTTTCTGTTCTACATGAATTCGTTCCTCATGCGTCGCCGGAAAACGGAGTTCGGACTGTATAACATTCTGGGTATGGGAAAGGGCAATATCGCCCGCGTGCTCCTGTGGCAGAATCTCATGCTGTTTGCCGTTTCCATTGTCGGCGGTCTGGGCATGGGCATTCTCCTGTCCAAGCTGGCGGAACTCTGTGCGGCGAAAATGCTGTCCAATCAGGCTTCTCTGGCATTTGTCATTGAACCTTCTGCGGTGCGAAATACCCTGTTTCTGACAGTCCTGTCTTTTGTGCTGATCCTGCTGTATTCGCTGGGACAGATCCGTGTGGCAAAGCCAATAGAACTGCTCCACGGAGAAAAGACCGGCGAAAAGCCGCCGAAGGCACGCTGGATACTGGCACTGCTGGGCATGTTATTGCTGGGTACCGCGTATTATCTGGCGTTGACCACAAAAGATCCCATACAGGCACTGCTGGTGCTGTTTATTGCCATTGTGCTGGTCATTATCGCTTCTTACCTGCTGTTCATCTGCGGCTCTGTGGCACTGTGCAAGCTGCTCCAGAAAAACAAAAAGTACTACTATAAACTGAACCACTTCGTTTCCGTTTCCTCTATGTCCTATCGCATGAAGCGGAACGGTGCCAGTCTGGCTTCCATTTGTATCCTCTCCACCGGCGTGTTGGTGATGATCTCGTCCTCTCTCTGCCTGCGGATCGGCGAAGATGCCAGCCTGCACACCCGCTATCCCAGAGATCTGGAAGTCGGCGTTTTCACTAAGGACTACGACCAGAGTGTTGCGGCGTCATCTTACATCGAACAGCAGGTCGATGCTGTATTGCAGACGTCGCATCAGACCAGAAAGAATGAACTCGCCTACAACAATCTGAATTTCGCGGCGTTAAGGCAGGGCAGCAATCTCTCGGTAAAACAGTATACGGAAGTCAGCGGCACTCAGTATGCGGAGAGCATCGACAAACTGGTCATGTTGAATATTGTGACACTGGACACCTACGAAAAAATCACCGGCACAACAGAAACACTGGGCGAAAATGAAGTGCTGCTGTGTATGTTTCGCGGAACGTTCAGCGGAGATGCCCTGAATATCGATGACCAGTTCCAATTTCATATCAGGAAGCAGGTTCCTGACTTTCTTGAAAGCGGTGACAATGCTGCTGCGACCTATCCGACCATGTACCTGGTGGTTCCGGACGGTGAAACTATGAGCCAGCTCTACGAGTATCAGTATTCTGTCTACGGCGAAGAAATGGCATCCAGCTATCAGACCTGGCTGGGATTTGATCTGGACTGTAACGCGGACACACAGATGGAACTGGAAAAGCAACTGGAGCAGCAGTTTGCCGACAACGCACAGACACATCAGGAATATTTTTACGAAGTCAAAAGTCTGGAGATGCAGCGGTACAGCTTCTACTCCCTGTTCGGCGGGCTGCTGTATCTGGGCATTTTGTTGAGCGTGGTATTCCTGTTCGGCACGGTGCTGATCATGTACTACAAGCAGATCTCCGAGGGCTATGAAGATGCGGCACGGTTCGAGATCCTGCAAAAGGTGGGCATGACCCGAAAGGAGATCAAAAAGAGCATCAACTCCCAGATTCTGACAGTCTTTGCCGCACCGCTGCTGGCATCGGGTGTGCACATGTGCTTTGCGTTCCCGCTGATCCGAAAGCTGCTGATGATGTTCGGGCTGTCGAATACGCCGCTGCTGGTGGGCGTGACTGTGGGCAGCTATCTGGTGTTTGCAGTGCTGTATGCGGTCATGTACAAGGCAACTTCCCGCAGCTACTACCAGTTGGTAAAATGATGCGGCAGCGAATTTACCGCGGGGCAGTGCTGGCTGTGGGGCTGATGCTGCTGGCAGTCGCAGCCGTGCCGCTGGCGGTATTTCTGGGAATTGCCGGTGCGGTGTGGAAAATCATGAACTGGCTGTTGGAAAGGGGCAATGCAGAATGAAACTGCGGAAAATCTGGGTGCTGCCGCTGCTGCTGACACTGGTTTGCAGCGTGGGCTGCGGCGGGAAAGCGGACCTGCTGCACGGCTATGAAAAGGTGGTGTCCTCCATGGGCTCGCTGGCACGTACCTCGGAGCACAAGCTCATTGGCACGCGAACCTGCGGGAGCGACAACTACACCGGAGCCTATGCCGCCACATGTCGGCAGGCACGGGGAAAAGATGTGGTTTTTGGCGGGTGCAGCTTGCAGGCAAGGCGGCTGCAAGTCACGGGCTCGGTTGCCTGCCAGTCCGGCTTTGTGCAGCTGATCGTGAAAAACGGCAGCGACGAACTGTGGCTCACACCCGATGCAAACGGGAACATCTCACAGGAGATCACCGGCAGCGGCGGCGACTGGTATCTTTCGGTGGAATATGCCGATTTTTCCGGCAGCGTGACATTATGCAGTGCTTATGCGAAATGAAAAAAAGCGTATCGTCTGGGACGGTACGCTTTTTGCTATTTCACACGGACGATCGTGTTTCTTTTTGCTGAGCCTGTTGTTCGGAGAGGGTGTCGAGAAACTGCTCCAGCCTGCCCTTGTTGCGTTCGGTGAGGGCGTTGTATTTTTGCAGCACCAGCAGGGCACCGTCTGCAATGGTGATCCCGTGAGGATTTTTCGGGAGATTGGTGCGCCCGGCGAGATAGTCCAGACTGACATCGTAGAAATTCGCCAGCAGGACGGCACGGGAAAAGGGAAGTTCTCGTTCTCCCTTTTCATATTTGCCATAATACTGGGCAGTTGTTCCCAAATATGCTGCAATTTCAGTTTGTGTTTTGTCTGCATCTTCCCGCAAGTCGCGGATTCGCTGATAAAAAGCCATTTGAGCCACTCCTTTTTGCATTTATTTTATCATAAATGACTAAAAGATATTGACTTTTCAATCTAAATAGATTATAATAGATAAAAAGAAGTCAGATGTGACTACTTTAAAATTGAAGGAGTTGGTACAAATGAAAGTATACGGAAGAAAATGGTTTGTCCGGTGGGTTGCGGCGTTTGTCAGCATTGTGTTATTTGGAACATATCTGGGTTCTTTGTCAATGAATACACTGACAGTCTCTGCGATTTGCTGTCGAAAGGATGGCTTTGATAAGAGCAGATATACTCTGACCGGCAATGTTGCACAGGATGTTGCGACGATAGCGAAATCACAAGCTGGTCGAACTTGTTCTGATTTTGGGTATTCTGGGGTCGATTATGGGGCGTGGTGTGATGAATATGTTGCGGACTGCCTTGAAAATGCCGGATGTGATGATTCAATCGTTGCACACGGTGGAACGGTTGCAGATTTTGAAAAAAAGATGCGAAAAAGAGGTGCGGTTGTAGTATCTTCGCCGCAGCCGGGAGACCTGTTGTTTTTTTCATGGTCGCACGTGGAAATTGTAACAAGGGTCGAGGGTGGCACTGTGTACTGTGCCGGCGGTAATAACCAGGGGAAAACTTATCCTGGCGGAAGATGTGCCGGAGAGAGAAATGCACAGAGCGTTGCAAACAGCATGGGCGGTTCGATTCGGTTGTATTTGAGACCGAATTATCCGAATCTAAATCCGCCGAAGTGGGCAAAAGTAACATTAGACCACTATGCCTGGATGGCAGGGGAAACATTGACGTTTAACTTGTCCAGCGAAGGCGGTGTGGCTTATACAGTAGGCATTGATACAGAAAATGCTGACGGCGGAAGAACCCGAATTGACACACATGACACCAGAGATACTTCTTATTCGAGATCATTCAATAATCCGGGAAAGTATTCTTGCTATATTACCACTTATAATGAGTATGGACTGGCGGACAGTGAAAGAATCTATTTTGAAGTATACGACAAAAAGCCGGAAAATGTAAGTGTATCTCTGGATCACTACGGCTGGATGTTAAACGAAAATATGACCTTTACTTGTTCCAGTGTACATGGCTATGCTTATACAATTGGTATAGATGATGCAAACGGAAACAGAATAGATACCTATGATACAACAGGAAACACATATACAAGGTCGTTTAGTACACCCGGAAAATATTCCTGTTACATTACCACATACAACGGATATGGATATGCGGACAGCGAGAGAATCTATTTTGAGGTGTATGATGGAAAGCCAACGAATGCAAAGGTGGAATTGGATAAAGATTCTTACTATGTAGGGGAAGAACTCGTATTCCGTTGTTCCAGTGAACATGGCTATGTTTATACAATTGGTATAGATAGCGAAGATGGAGGACGAACACGAATCGATACCTATGACACGAAAGAAAGTTCATATACGAGAAGTTTTTCGAAACCCGGAAAGTATTCTTGTTATATCACAACGTATAATGGGTATGGACTAGCAGATAGTGAAAGAATCTATTTCACAATACTGCCGTCACCCGGCGACCTCAACTTCGACAACACCCTCACCACCGCCGATGCCGTTCTACTCCAGCGATACCTCCTACAGGAACGCACCCTGACACAATCCCAGTGGCAGACCGCTGACCTCAACGCAGACGGCACTGTCAACGGCTTCGACTTGGCACTGCTCCGGCAGAAGCTGGTGGGATAGTCCCGTTGCATCGCAGGGACAGATGCCCGCATCTGCCCGATAATCTTAGCCCAACAGAAAAGCCGTACCCCGGAAATGTTCCACTTCGGGGTACGGCTTCTTTGATACGATTTTGATTTTAGGAAACACTGGATAAAGCTTGTGCGTAAGATGCGTCGTCAGACTTTTCGGCAGATTGCGTGCAAAGCCGTCAGGCGGGCTTTATGCAGTGTTTCCTTTGTTTTAGCGGATCTTCGAGCCTACCGGCAGGCTTTCGTCAGGGAAGATCACCTTGACATCACCGTTAGGCATATCTGCCGCACAGATCATGCCGCAGCTTTCCACGCCGCACAGCTTTGCCGGCTTCAGATTTGCCACCAGAACGATCTTCTTGCCGATCAGGTCTTCCGGCTTGTACCACGGTGCAATGCCCGAAACCACCTGTCTGCCGCCCATGCCGTCGTCCAGCTGCAGCTTCAGCAGCTTCTTGGACTTCTTCACCTTTCCGCATTCCAGCACCTTTGCCACACGCAGATCGGTCTTGCCAAAGGTGTCGATGTCGATCTCCTCTGCCAGCGGCTGGGGTGTGAATTCCGGCTCCTGCGGTTCTTCCTTGGGCTGTGCTGCCAGAATCAGCTGGTTCAGTTCGTCGATCTCCTTTTCCACGTCGATACGCGGGAAGATGATGTCACCCTTGTGCACGGTCACATTTGCCGGCAGTGTGCCGAATACCGCAGCGGTGCTGTATGCCACATCGGCTTCCGATGCCCCGATCTGCTCCCAGATCTTCGGCATGGTTTCCGGCATGAATGCACTCAGCGGAACGGTGATGATACGAATGGTTTCCAGCAGGTTGTACAGCACCGTTGCCAGACGGGTGCGGTTTGCTTCCTCTCTTGCCAGAATCCACGGTGCGGTTTCGTCGATGTACTTGTTGGCACGGGAAACCACCTGGAAAATCTCTGCCAGCATGTGGTTCAGCTGCGTCTGATCCAGCAGACCTTCCAGCTTTGCAGTCAGACCGGTGGCTGCGGCGATGAGTTCCTCGTCAAATTCGCCGGACTGGCGTTCGGTCGGCAGGGTGCCGCCGAAGTACTTGTCCACCATTGCCACGGTACGGGAAACCAGATTGCCCAGACCGTTTGCCAGATCGGAGTTGATGCGGTTGATCATGATCTCGTTGGAGAACGAACTGTCTGCACCCAGAGCCATTTCCCGCAGGATATGGTAGCGGATCGCATCTGCTCCGTAGCGGTCAGCCAGCAGGAACGGGTCTACCACGTTGCCCAGCGACTTGGACATTTTCTGTCCGTTGAAAGTGATCCAGCCGTGAACTGCCAGATGCTTCGGCAGCGGCAGATCCAGAGCCATCAGCATTGCCGGCCAGACAATGGCATGGAACCGCATGATGTCTTTGGCAACCATGTGCACATCTGCCGGCCAGTACTTGTCGAAATCGTGGTAGGCGTTGTTTTCATAGCCCAGTGCACTGATATAGTTGGACAGAGCGTCTACCCAGACATAGACCACGTGCTTCGGATCGAAAGTGACCGGAATGCCCCATGTGAAAGAGGTACGGGAAACGCAGAGGTCTTCCAGTCCCGGCTTGATGAAGTTGTTGACCAGTTCCACTGCACGGGTCTTGGGCTGGAGATAGTCGGTTTCCAGCAGCAGCTTTTCGATACGCTCTGCAAAGGGAGCCATTTTCATGAAGTAGGCTTCTTCCTTTGCCTCGACGACTTCGCGGTGACACTCCGGACAGCAGCCGTTTTCGTCCAGCTGGGACTCGGTCCAGAAGCTTTCGCAAGGGGTGCAGTACTTGCCCTTATATTCACCCTTATAGATGTATCCCAGATCGTACAGACGCTTGAAGATCTTCTGTACGGTTTCTATGTGGTAGTCATCGGTGGTGCGGATATAGCGGTCATAGCTGACGTGCATCTTTTCCCACAGTGCCTTGAAAGTCTTGACGATCTCATCTACATATTCTTTCGGCGTGATACCCTTTGCCGCCGCTTTCTGTTCGATTTTCAGACCGTGTTCATCAGTTCCGGTGAGGAAGATCACATCATAGCCCTGCATTCGTCTGTACCGTGCGATAGAATCGCAGGCAACTGTTGTATAGCAGTGCCCGATATGGGGATTTCCCGATGGATAGTAAATCGGTGTCGTGATGTAATACGGTTTTTTCTGACACATAAAAAATT
>OOBT01001446.1_pt1 | contig 12423 bp, 7 predicted proteins | sample 1671551 | NCBI WGS metagenome assembly OOBT01 (sample SAMN06348168, study PRJEB24527) | human gut metagenome | reverse complement strand
ATCTACTACATCATCAAGGACCTGCCCGAGGACACCCGCGCTGCAGGCCGTGCCGCCGTCAAGAGCTTTGGCGTGAAGAGCCGCTTCATCCACTTTGAGTTCTTCCGCATGACCGAGAATCAGGCCAGCATGGGCAAAAAGGGCCAGATCGTGGCGCTGGAGGTCAACATGCGCCCCTGCGGCGGCTTCACCCCGGACATGATCAACTTTGCCCGCTCCACCAACGTCTACAAGATCTGGGCGGACATGATCGCCTTTGGCGGCACCGATATGCCGGTGGGCGAGCACTTCTACTGCCCGTTTGCAGGCCGCCGCGACGGCAAGCACTTTGTGTACAGCCACGAGCAGATCATGCAGAAGTACCAGCAGAACATGCGCATGGTGGACCGCATGCCGGACGCGCTGAGCGGCGCCATGGGCAACCAGATGTACGTTGCCACCTTCTCCACCCGCGAGGGCATGGAACAGTTCTACTCCGATGTGTTGGCCACCACCGACGACAACAACGCCGCTGTACAGAAGGAGCTGACCAACATTCTGGCTCTGGGCGAGCCGGAGACCGCTCCGGCCCAAAAGCCCGCCGCTCCTGCCGCTAAAAAGGCACGCACCACAAAGAAAAAGTAAGAATACGCTCAAAAAGCCCCGGAATGGCGTGCCCGTTCCGGGGCTTTTCGTTGTCCCTTTCTGCAAAGTGTGCTATACTGTTGCCAGACATTTTATTGGGAACGAGGTACATCTATGAAAATTCCTGCAAACGGCTTCACCCACGCCGGCAAGTTCCACGCCGACGATGTGTTTGCCACTGCCCTGCTGCAAATTTTGCGCCCGGACATCAAGATCACCCGCGGCTTTGTGGTGCCGGATGATTTTGACGGCATCGTGTACGATGTGGGCTTTGGGATGTTCGACCATCATCAGGAGCCCCGGGAGTACCGCGCAAACGGTGTGCCCTACGCGGCCTTCGGCCTGCTGTGGCGGGTGCTGGGCCCCGGCCTTGTGGGCGAGCGGCAGGCCCGGCTCATCGACGAGAACTTTATCCAGCCGCTGGACCTCAACGACAACACCGGCGAGCAGAACAGCCTGTGCGATGCCATTGGCTTTTTTAACCCGGTGTGGGACTCCAAAGAGGATCAGGACACCTGCTTTTTCAAGGCGGTGGCCGTGGCAAAGCAGATCTTGGAAAACCAGATCGCCAGCGCCAACGCCGTGAACCGCGCCGACGAAAAGGTGCAGCAGGCTTACAAAAACTCCCGGGACGGCATCGTGGTGCTGCCCTGCTATCTGCCGTGGAAGAACGGCCTGTACAAGACGGACGCGTTGTTCGTGGTCTACCCCAGCCAGCGCGGCGGCTGGAGCGCCCAGTGCGTCACCGACCACAAGACCAAGCGCCCCAAGCTGCCCTTCCCCCAGAGCTGGGCCGGCCAGCCGCAGGAGGTCATTGAGCAGAAGAGCGGCATCCCGGGCATCAGCTTCTGCCACGCCAGCCGCTTCCTCATCACGGCCAAGGATAAGGAGACCGCTCTTGCCGCCTGCCGTCAGGTGTTAAAGAACAATGGCCGCATCTGAGCCGTGCGCCCGGCCAAAGCCTGCCTTTGTGTATATGGTGCGGTGTACCGGCGGTACGCTGTACACCGGCTGGACCACCGACCCTGCCGCCCGCCTGCGCGCCCACCAGAGCGGACGCGGCGCAAAGTACACCCGTGCCAGAGGGGCCGGGGGCTTTGCCTATCTGGAACTGTGCGCGGATAAGCGCGCCGCCCTGCGGCGGGAGTATGCCCTCAAGCAGCTGCCCAAGGCCCAGAAGGAACTGCTGTGCGCCGCATGGACGGCGGCGGGCGGGCCCTTTGCCGCAAACGATTGATTTTACGCGCAAAATGTGATACTAATAGACTGAGGATTTATGACCACAGGGCTTAAAGATAGAGAAATGGACAGAAGAAAGGAAAAATTGCGATGAAGCGTTTTCAGGCGATGGCACAGCGGATCACGGCCTTTGTACTTTCGGCTGGCATGATGGCATCTGCGGCGGCACCCACGGTGCTGGCCGCACAGCAGGCTCCCTCTGCGCCGCTGGGTGCCGAAAACAGCGTGGACGAGCTGGGCAATGTGGATGTTTCGGACGACGACGGCACGCTGCTGTACCCGGAGTGGGACGACGAGGTGACGGCGGACTTCCCGGACGATGATCTTGATATTGAAGAGCCGGAAGAAGAGCTGCCGGACGAGGATGTGAGTGACGACCCGGAATTGGAAATTGCAGAGTATGGTATATCAATACCAGATTTTGTTACATACAGAGCCGTAAATAAGCTGGTTTCCACAGCAGAGAGCGAATTTAAAAGCGTAGATGGGCAAAATGTTCACAAAATCAGTAATGAAAAACTTGCATCCTGCACAGGTGCTTATCTTGCGGCAGATGAAGCACTTAATGCCTGGAACCCGGGATCAAGCTATAAAACAAAAAAGAATGATCTGAGGAAAAGGCTGAATAAGCTGAAAACTCGTTACAATGCATATTCAACTGAAATAGTGCAGAGAGGATGCATTACTGCTGCAGATGCCGCACTGAAGGAAGTAGAAAGTGCTATCGATAAGGACGAAGCTGATCCCGGCGCACTGAATGAGAGTGAGTTGGCAACGGTCGTCGGTTTGTATAAAGTCGCAGAGGAAGCGATAAAAAAGGTCAACGATGACCAGCCGGAAAAAGCGCGCCTTGTCAAGCGTCTGAATGCGGCAAAAGTTAAAGTAGACCATTTGCAGAAACTGCTGGGGCAGAACCTTGCCTATGATGCCGCCAAAGCGGCCATTGACGAGATCGGCAGGCAGGTGGGTGGCAAAAATTCCGACGATTTTACGGACATTACCGTTGTTATGGCCCTTCAGGCATCCTGCACCGGTGCGCAGAAATTGATCGACCAGATGGGTGCTTCCGACTCCCGCAAGGCAGAACTGCAGAACCGTCTGGACGGCTACTCTGAAATCGTGAATGCCGCCTATAACCGCCTGATGCGGGAATCTGCGAAAGAACTTCTGAAGAGCGTGATCGAGAAGATCAAAAAAGGAGACCTGAGTGCCGATGAACTGAGAGCGCTGAAAGAGAACCTGCAAAAGGTGGAGAAGTATCTCCCGGACGACCTGAAAAAGGACTATGACAACGTCATGGATGCCATTGACACCATGATCAAGGCGCTGGAACTCAAGGACGAACTGCAGAAAACGCTGGATCAGCTCAAGGACGAACTTTCAAACGGCAAGGTCAGTCAGGATACCATTGATAGGATCAAGGCTCTTACCACGGAGATCAAGGATCTGGCCGATCAGATCAGCCAGAACCCCATCTTCAAGGCGGCTCTGGATGAGATCGTCAAAAAAGCCGAGGAAGCCGTAAAGCAGGCCGTGGCAGAAAAGGCGCTGGAAGCTCTCAAGAATGCCATTGCAAGCGGCGATCCGGAACAGATCGAAAAGGCTTACAACGAAGCAAAGAAGGCCATCGACGCGCTGCGCCCCTATCTGCCGGAGGTGGCCGATAAGCTGACCGGAGCGCTGGACGGACTGAAAAAAGACCTGATCGACAGCGCCATCAAGGACCTGAACGATATCCTGAACGGCGATGGCTCCTATCAGGATAAGATCGCCGCGCTGGAAAAAGTTACCAAGAAGTATGAAGACCTTATCAAGGATATCGACGCTTCCGGCGCATTGAAAGAATTGTGGGAAGCCGCCAAGAATGAACAGCTCGTCAAGCTGATCGGAAAAGCCAAGGAAGAGATCGACCGCATTGTGAACGACGACAGCATGTCCGCCATTGAAAAGGTGGCTGCGCTGGATAAGCTCTACAACGACCTGCACACCGCACTGGAAAAAGCCGTGGGCAAGGCCAAGGCGGACGAACTGCTCAAGCCGTTTGATGACCTGCTGGAAAAGGCCAAGGACACCATTGCCCAAACAGCCGCCGCCGCAGCGGACAAGCTGCTCAAGGAAGCTCTGCTGGCCGTGAAAAAGGCCGTGAACAGCGCCGAGAGCAAAGAGGATGCCATCAACCAGATGGAGACCATCTACTCGCAGGCGTATGATCTGCTCACCCGCTCCGGCATGTCGGCAGAGGATGCGGCTTCCAAGCTGGAACCGCTGCGCTCTGCCATCGACAGCCTGAAAAAGTTCCTGAAGGATTCCTTTATCTCGCTGGATACCATTCAGGCGGCTGTCAGCGTGATCGTGGATGCGGCACTGGCCAGCGATACCACCGAAAAGGGCCTCTACGATCTGGTGCGCACCGTGCTGGACGGCAAGGACACCGACCCGGCTGTAAAGCGGGTGATCCTTGTGGTGGCCCGCGATGTTCTGGACAAGGCCGATTGGACCCAGCTGACCCCCAGCCTGCTGAATGACGTGGTAGACCTTGCGGTGGATAAGGTCAAGGACAAATACGGCAAGTATCCCTTTGTCAACGAGCTGATGGACGAGCTGAAGGACCCCCTGAACGAACTGGTGCACCGCGAGGTGGGCTGGGACACCATCAACAAGGTGCGGGAGGTGTTCTTCAACGCCATCGATAACGCCATTGCGGGCATCGATGCAGGCAAGGACAACGAAGCGTTGCTGGCGCAGGCCCGCGCCGATCTGCTCAAGCTCAGCCCGGTGGTCTCGGAGGAGATGCAGCGCATCGGTGCCAAGGCCGCAGACCTGATCAGCGACCATTTGAAGGATAAGATCACCAATGCCCTGCCCGGCATCCAGCTGCCGGAGTTCATCGGCAACTTTGTGGGCGGTCTTGCACAGGATGTGGTGAACGAAAAGCTGGACGAGTACGACCCCAAGCTGACCGCCACCATCGACCAGTATGTGCTGTACCTCACCTGCCCCGGCCACGATTACCACTATATCACCACCCGCGCCACCACCTGCACCGAGGACGGCGAGGAAAAGCTGAAGTGCTCCAAGTGCGGCTGGGTCCGCTCCGATAACAAGATCACCCACAAAAAGCTGGGCCACGTCCCAGTGGTCGATGAAGCAGCAGACCCCACCGAGACCGAGGAAGGCCTGACCGAGGGCAGCCACTGCGCCCGCTGCGGTGCCGTGCTGGAAGCACAGGAGGTCATTCCTGCCCTGCAGCCCCAGATGGATGCAAAGCTGGTGTGCAGCGCCATCCCGGAGGAAACGGTTACGGCAATGCGGTACGAGAACCGCAAAAAGCTGGATGCCGCCATGGATGCGGCTCTGACCAAGGCCGGTTATACCGCCGCCGACAGCCAGCGGTTCCTTGCACAGGTGAACAGTTCCATCGGCATCCTGCCCAGTGACCGCTACCCGGAGGAGGGCTTTACCGGCTATGTGGCCCGCCCGGCCCAGACCGCAGCGGATAAAAAGTACACATGGTACGCCGTGCAGCTGCTGACTGTGGATGCCCACGGCCACAACGCCGGTGATGTGATCATCACCCCGGTGGCCCAGACCGATAAGGGTCTGCAGCTCACCGTCTACGCGCAGGCCGTTGTAGCCCTTGCGTGGAAGGAAGCCAAGTAAGAGATACAATAAAGATATCAGATAAACAGCAGGCCCCCGCCGGATATCCGGCGGGGGCCTGCTGCGCACTTGGGGATGCTCTGGAAAATAGAAAGAAGATGTGAATGACGTTTTAGCCGGCCTTCTGCATTGCCTGCAGGTCGTTCCATGCCTTGATGACCTGCAGCCGGAAGGTGTGGCGGCTGGGTTTGAAGCTTGTGCCATCGGCCTGCATCAGGCCCTGTTCCACACACCAGCGGGCAGCCTTCTGGCTGTCGATGGCTTCCGCGCTGATACGAGGTTCTGAACTTCTGCCGCCACCGCCCCCGCGGGCACAAGGCTCAGCATCATGCTGACCGCCAGCAGAAAACTGATGAGCCGCTTTTTCATTATAATGACATCCCCTTTGCTTTTTGAACTTGCGCTGCCCCCTCCGCAATGGAGACACCACGCATATTTTAACTTGCATCCAGTATAGCAGGCGCTGCAAAAATTTGTGTGTGGGGGGTATGAAACGCCACCCAAACGACACGAATCGACCATTGTGCGCCCTGCCGGAAAGCCGGTGCCACCCATGAATACGGGATGCACACCGGGCCGAATAGATACCGCAGTGTTGCATAAAATATGAATATATTCTTCAAATAACGCATAAAGATGCAACATGAACGAAAATCAGGCACCGGAAGCAAAAAAGGTTTGTATGGTTTTGTTATTGACGAAAAAACAGCGCTGCGTATAATAAAAGCATCAACCGAAACGCAGATGCAAGAGGGTGCAAGAGGGATGCTTGCATCAGGGAACAAAAGTGTATTTTTAAAAGGAGCAATCATCATGAAAAAGGAAAACATCAAAAAAGTCGTTCTGGCATACTCCGGCGGTCTGGACACCTCCATCATCATTCCCTGGCTGAAGGAAAACTACAACAACTGCGAGGTCGTTGCGGTTTCCGGCGATGTGGGTCAGGGCACCGAGCTGGACGGTCTGGAGGAGAAGGCTCTCAAGACCGGCGCTTCCAAGCTCTATATTGAAGATCTTAAAAAGGAGTTTGTCGAGGACTACATCTTCCCGACACTGAAAGCCGGCGCCGTATACGAGCGCGACTATCTGCTCGGCACCTCGTTTGCCCGCCCGATAATCGCGAAGAGACTCGTTGAGATAGCCAAGGCCGAGGGCGCAGACGCTATCTGCCACGGCTGCACGGGCAAGGGCAACGATCAGGTGCGTTTCGAGCTCGCGATAAAGGCTTTCGCGCCCGATATGCAGATAATCGCTCCCTGGCGTATCTGGAACATCAAGTCCCGTGAGGAGGAGATAGAATACGCCGAGGCTCACAATATCCCGCTCAAGATAAACCGTGAGACGAACTATTCAAAGGACAAGAACCTCTGGCACCTTTCGCACGAGGGTCTCGACCTTGAAGATCCCGCAAACGAGCCGCAGTACAACAAGCCCGGCTTCCTTGAGATCGGTCAGTCACCCGAGCAGGCTCCCGACAAGCCGACCTATATCACAATAAGCTTTGAAAAGGGCGTTCCCGTTGCCGTTGACGGCGAGAAGATGGACGGCGTTACCATGATTGAGAAGCTCAACAAGATCGGCGGCGAAAACGGCGTCGGACTTGCGGATATCGTCGAGAACCGCCTTGTCGGCATGAAGTCAAGGGGCGTTTACGAAAATCCCGCAGGCTCCATTCTCTACAGGGCTCACGAAGTCCTCGAGACTCTGACCCTCGACAGGGACACCATGCACTACAAAGAGCAGGTCGCTCTGCGCTACGCTGAGCTTGTCTACTTCGGCCAGTGGTTCACTCCTCTCAGGGAGGCGCTCGCCGCTTTCGTTGACAAGACTCAGGAGCGCGTCACCGGTGACGTCAAGCTCAAGCTCTACAAGGGCAACATAATAAACGCGGGCACCACCTCGCCCTATTCGCTCTACAGCGAAGCTTTCGCGACCTTTGACGAGGACGATGTCTACGATCAGAAGGACTCCGCAGGCTTCATCAACCTCTTCGGTCTGCCGATAAAGGTCAAGGCCATTCTCGACGCCGAGAGAGAGGCAAAGGCATGAAGCTCTGGGCGGGACGCTTCAGCAAAGAAGCCGATAAAAAGACCAACGATTTCAACTCCTCGATAAAAACGGACAGCCGCATGTTCAACGAGGATATCGACGGCAGCATCGCCCACGCATCGATGCTCGCCGCAAAAGGGATAATCTCCGAGGAGGACTGCAAGAAAATTCTTGCGGGACTCTCGGACATCCGAAACGACATTATCTCGGGAGAACTGATGATAGACCCCGACGTCGAGGATATCCACACTTTTATCGAAGGCGAGCTTACCTCGAGAATCGGCGACGCGGGCAAAAGACTCCACACCGGGCGCAGCAGAAACGACCAGGTTGCCGTTGACATAAGGCTCTATCTCAAAAAGGATGTGCCGCAGGTCACGGGGCTCATAAACGGACTTATTGACGCACTCGACGGCAAGGCTAAAGAATACGCCCACTGTATCATGCCGGGCTACACGCATCTTCAGCGCGCTCAGCCGATAACCTTTGCGGCGCACATCGGCGCATATATCGAGATGCTCCGCCGCGACCTCGGACGCTTTGAGGACGCCGCGGGCAGGATGAACTACTCCCCGCTCGGCTCGGGTGCGCTCGCTGGAACGACATATCCCATTGACCGCGCCATGACCGCAAAGGCACTCGGGTTCGACGGTTATATGCCCAACACCCTTGACGGCGTATCGGACAGAGACTTCTGCCTTGAGCTGCTCAGCGCGTGCTCGATACTCATGGTTCACATCTCGCGCCTGTGCGAAGAGATAATCATGTGGTGCTCATGGGAGTTCAAATTTGCCGAGCTTGACGACGCTTTTTCGACCGGTTCGAGCATCATGCCGCAGAAGAAGAACCCCGATCTCGCGGAGCTCGCGCGCGGCAAGGCAGGGCGCGTTATAGGCGACCTCTGCGGACTGCTCACGACGATGAAAGGTCTGCCGCTTGCATATAACAAAGATATGCAGGAGGACAAGGACGCAATTTTTGACGGCATGGACACAGTCAAGATGTGCCTGACGGCTCTGACTCCGATGATAGCGACGATGAAGATGATTCCCGAGAACATGAGAAAGGCTGCCGCCGGCGGATTCATAAATGCTACAGACTGCGCCGACTTCCTCGTTTCAAAGGGACTGCCATTCCGCGATGCCTATAAAGCGACGGGCGAGCTCGTTGCACTTTGCATCAAAAAAGGCACGACGCTCGAGGAACTGCCGATAGACGAATACAAAAGCATCTGCCCGCTTTTCGACGAGGGCGTGTACGATGCGATAAACCTTGAAAACTGTGTGACAAGACGCGGAATGTAAAAAATAAATCAACAGCCGGAGATTTTCTCTCCGGCTGTTTTGCTTTTTGTGCCGCTGATTCAAGCTTTCATTTCATACTGCACAAACCGACCGCACCGTAAGATTTTTGCAACCTTACATCATGCCCGGTGTGTCGAGTCGTCGCACCCTACAAGTACAAAAGCAGACCGAGTCTCCCCGGTCTGCTGTTATTTTTTTGCTGTTTATGCGGGCTGAGGGAAGTATTTCTTGATAAGCTCCTGCAGCTGTTGGAACGCATCGTAATACCCCTGAGCGCCGACGCACTCATAGAGCGCATCGCTTATAAATTTGCTTATCGCCTCGCCGACTGCGCTCAGCTTCTCTTTATTCTCGTTCGGAGCCTCGCGCTCGCCGATTTTTATCAATATATTTTCGAGTCTCTGCTGCGCGTGCTCGGTCGCCGCAGGGTCGACTACGGTGTTGTCGAGCATCGCATTGCACTCTTCGAGCGCCGCGTCAAGCTCTGCCGCATCCTCTGCGGAAAGCGTGCTTCTGTCTATCTCCTGCGCCGGTTTCATCAGATTGTTCACTAAATCTTTCGTATTCCTGCCGATATTGAACTGCGGGAACCTGTCGGGCATGGAATAAACATCCTTGAACTCGTGGTTAGTCAGCAGTTCGGTCGCAAGCTTCATTATGACATCGTTGGAGCCGGTCTTTTCGTGATCCTGCCCCTTGAAATAGAAGGTGTGGTCGGGAAGCAGACCCACCGACGCATCAACAACGCTGTCGGGCGAGAGATGATTGTGCGCCGTGTTCTTGCAGTGAGTACCCTGCTGGACATAGCCCTCGCCGAGGGTCTCGCCTATCTTCGCGAACTTCGCGCCCATGGAGGTCGACTCCGCGTGGATTATCCCGTCCGCGTTGCTCTTGTCGTATGAGGGCACAAGGCAATAGAGCTGATAGTCATAGTCAACTATATCAAAGACTTCCGCTCCGGCGGCGCGCATCTTTTCGATATTCGCGAATCTGTTGACCTGCGCGCGGTGATATACTTCAACCTGCCTGCGCATCTCCGCATTCTCTTCTCCGGGCAGGACGCGCGATACTGCTTCGTCATAGTATGCCTCGGGCACGAGTGACCACATCGTGGTGCAGTTGCGAAGAATAACATTCGTCAGCCCGTCAACCGTCGCGTCGAGCGTATCGAGCAAAATCTGCTTGGGCATCATTCTTATAACGGCGTTGAGCAGATAGCCCTCCGCTCCGCCGACAAGATTCGGCAGAAGGTTCTTGTAGAGCATCTCGTCCGAGGTGCTGAGCCTGCCGAGATAGATATCGCCGACTATATTCGATCCGTCGAGCGCGGGGACGATATAAACCACGCGGTCGAGGCTCGGATAGAGCTCCGGATAGCGGTCGAACAGACTGTTTGCGATAGTGCCGCCAAGGCTTATTGCCACGACATTTATCTTGTCGTGACCCGTCTCGCGCTTTATCTGACCGATGAAATTATAGAGCTCATCGGTTATCTCGCTGTTGTTGCCGAACGAATTGTAGGCGAAATAATAGAGATGATCCTCGCCTGCGATTTTCGAGAAGCCGTCTATCGGCACATTGCCGTATATCTCTTCTTTGTCTTCGTCCGTGCATTTTGCAACGCTCTGCGGATATTTCTTGACTCTGACATCATAGATATTCTTGCCATTCGAGTCGAAAGCGTTGACATAGAGCGTGCCCTCGAGCGTCTTTCTGAACGACTCGACAAAGCCGTCGTCGCGCTGGGTGACGAGCATCTTGACGAGCGGCCAGAGAAGATTTTTTATAATATATTTAGTATTCGCGTATATCGGCCAGCCGGTTATCTGCTTGCCGTCCTCGTCGACTGCTATCTCGTCGTTCTCATAGAGATAGGTCTTTGACTGGCCTATGCCGTGGATAACGACCGTCGGGCTGTATTCGCAGGTTCCGCCGCATTCGGTCAGAGTGCCGGGCTTTTTCGCCTTCGCGGGCTCTGTTTTTTCGCTTTTCTGAGTGAGCGCCGCAGCGAGTCCCGATTCGTCGGCGGACGATACGTTTTCATGCTTTGCGCCGCCGTAAGATGCGGCGGATATGCCGGTCGAGAAAACAAGAGCCGCGCATAGTATCAGCGCGGCTATTCTCCTGACTGACTTCATTTTAAAACACCGTCCTTTAAAAAGATACGGCGAACTCCGAAGATGGGGTTCGCCGTATATTGAGATTTAAATCAGATAACGGAACCTAAAAACTTAATAATGAACCGTATAATTACGCGTGTAACGTCGGAATAGCCCTGGCTGCCTATTGTCTTGAGAGCGATGAGGCTGAGCACGCAGCAGACCTTCTCGAGCGCATAAGCCGCCTTGGAAGTCTCCTTTGCGGGCTCACGCTGACCGAGTTCGACGAGGATATTCGTCAGTCTCTCTTTCGCGGCGTCTGCCTTTGCGGGATCGGCTATAGTCATGTTGAGTGCGTCTTCGCCCTGCGCGATAGCGGCGTCAAGCTCGGCTATCTGCTCGTCACTCGGACGCTCCTCTGCGGGCATTTCGTCGATTTTCGCTGTGTAAGCCTTTGCATCGGGCAGGAGCCAGCGTCTGATCTCCTTCGTGCGGCAGGTGCCGTTATACTGTGGCCAGACATCGGGCTTGGAGTGGACATCCTTGAGCTCGGAATCGGTGAACAGCGCGCAGGCGAGGGTCAGAACAACATCGTTGTTGCCCGCCTCGTGATGCTGGCCGATGAATATCCATGTGTTGTCCGGGAGAACTGCCGTGGAGGCGTCTATCGAGCCGTCAACGGACATATATCCTCTCTTTGCGGGCTTGTAGCTGTCGGGCAGCTTCTGTCCGGGAGCGGCGCCTGTTGCGCCCATGGTGGTCGATGAGAGCTGGATGATACCGTCGGAGTTGGTGTCAAGCGCACTCTTGATGATGCTGAAGTAGCTGTATTCGATATCACCGAAAGCGAGGTTCGCGCCGGCTATTGAGTCTATCTTAACGCCCGCCGCGTGAGCCGCGAGGACATTCTTTCTGAGGTTGAGCTGAGCCTGATGATAGCGGTCGGTCTTCGCCTTGAGGACTGCGTGATCCTTGTCGGTCAGATACTTTTCGCAGAGAGCGTCATATCTGTCGGACGGGACGAGCGCCCAGAACTGCGGGCAGTTTACGAGCAGAGTCTCGGAGAGACCGTCCATGGCGGCGGTCAGGGTGTCTCTGAACACCTGACGCGGGATTATTCTGATAACAAGATTGAGAAGATAGCCGAGGGAGGCGGTGTCGCTGCCCTCCGCGATTATTCTCGGGATATACTCATGATAGAGGAACTCGTCGTCGATTCTGAAGCCTGCTTCGCCTCTGGTGAGGAAGTCGGCGATTATCTCGGAGCCGTCGGTCGCGGCAACGGCGTTGACGACCTGGTTGATATCTTTGTAGCCGTAAGCGTCAAGATATGCGGTGAAGATAGTTCCGCCGAGGCTGACGTTGAGAAGATTTACCTTGTCGTGTCCGGTCGCCTTCTTGACCTGCTGGATATATTCGTTGAGGTTCGCGGCGGAGTCCATGGGGCT
>OOBT01001443.1_pt1 | contig 12434 bp, 9 predicted proteins | sample 1671551 | NCBI WGS metagenome assembly OOBT01 (sample SAMN06348168, study PRJEB24527) | human gut metagenome | reverse complement strand
CGACCACCGAGATCTACACTCTTTCCCTACACGACGCTCTTCCGATCTTCGAGGATCGTGTCGAACGTGTACACGTGCTTGATGCCGTATTTGCGGGCTTCCTGGTTCACGTAGCGGATCGTGGCGTATGTGTTGCCGCACCAGGTCGCGCCGAAGAAGATGTAATGGTTGCCTGGCGACCGCAGCAGCTTCTCCAGTTCGCCGTACGTCACCGATATGAGCGAGAAGTCCTTGTCCTCGCCCTGCTTGAACACGCTGGCCGCGCCGGCCGAGACGTTGTTCAGGTAGTAGTTGGTGTAGAACTGGCCGTTGGTGCGGGTCGCGGCGTTCTTCGCGGTGCCCAGCACGCGGGTCAGATCGGCGCTGTCGGCAACGTTCGCGGTGGATGCGAGCACCTTGTCGCCGGTGTTGTCCTTGTTGTAGGTGAACAGGGTCGGCAGGTCGACGACGTTTGCTGTGTTCTTGCTCTGCAGGTCGGTCAGGCCGAATTCGTCGATGGTCTGCTGGAACCGCTTGGCGAATGCGTCGACCGCGTTGTTCTTGTCGTTGATGTTGACGAGCGTGTCGGCTCCGGCGTTGTCGAGGTGCGGGTCGAAATTGTAGATCTTCTCGATGCCCTGCGCCTTGGCGGCGGTGTTGATGGCGGGCAGTGCGGCCGTCGTCGCGGAGTCCCACGTGCCGCCGATGAGTATCACGAAGTTGCCTTTGCCGTAGCGCAGGATGTCTTCGAGACGTTCCAGCGTGATGTTCTCGAACACGTGATCCGAAGGCAGGTTGGGGATGCCCGCGTAGTAGTCGAATGGCGTGTCTTCCTGGGATTGTGCGGCTGTTGCCGCCGTGGGCGTGGTTTCGGCGGCGGACGCGGCGTTCCCGCCCGTCAGCGCGAATCCGGTGAGACCGAGCGCCGCCACGGTGAGCAGCGCCGCGGCTTTAGCGGCGATGGAGCCTCTCGTGAGGCTGTGGTTGGTGTTGGACATTGTTGTGGTTCCCTTCTGTATTTCTTCCGTATCGAATTGCGTTGGTACTGCTGCGCTGATGGCTCAGCGGGACGATGGTCTGTCGACGAGGTTGAAGTCGTACCGTGCGGTAGGAGCGCCACCGCTATCGGCCACGTTGAGACTCGCCGATGGCCCGGCGGATGGCCCGTTCGCCGGCGATGCGATGGGATGCAGCACTTCGGTCGGCGCACTCGCGTCGGCACGGGCTTCGGTTGCGGCAATGGCGTTCGCCGTCGTCGCGGGGGCCGGCGTCGCGCCGTCTGCGATGTTGAATCCGTCGTCGGACCGGCCGCCGTTCGCTCCGGCGAGCGCGGGAGCGCGGCGCTTGTTGCGCACAATCAGCGCGGCGCCCAGCGTGCCGATGACGGCGAGCGCGATGACCACGCCGGCGACGATGCGCACCACCGGGCTGGTGGTTTCGGCCCGATCGGTGACCGGAGAGGCCTGCGTGGTGGTTTCCGCCGTATCAGTGCCGCTGTCGGTGATGCCGGCTTCGGCCGTGGTGGTCTCGCCGCCAGCGGTGTCGGCGGTGTTGTCATCGCTGTTCTTCTGGGAGGCCGCGTCCTTCGAGGTCTGAGTGGCGGTGGCATCGGCGTTCGCGTTCGCGGCCGTGTCTCCTGTGATCCCGGCTGCGCTGCCCGTCGTGCTCTGGCCGGACTGTGTGCCGGTCGACTGCGCGGGCTGCGACTGCTGCGCGGTGGTGTTGCCCGTGGAGGGCTTCGCCGGGGCCGGGGCCGGGGCCGATTGCTTCGGGTTGCTCGGCTTCGTGGCGGGGGCGGGCGTCGCCGGCTCCTCCTTCTGGGCGTGCTCCTTCTTGTAGTTCGCGCAGTAGCTGTCGAACGCGGCCTTCTGCGCTGAGACGTCGATGCCGCCTCCGGGGTTGGAATCGTAGGCCGAACCGCCACTGGAACAGCAGGCGACCGGATTGTAGTTGGTCGAGCACAGGTCGCACACGTCGCCGGCCGCGTAGGCCGTGCCGAGCGCGAATTGCAGGCCGCCGACCGCCATAGCGCCTATCACGGCCGAGCCGGCGAGCACGCGGATAAGCCGGCGCTTCACGGGCCGCCCGTTGCGTGGCGCTTCATGACGAGCTGATGATGTGGACATGGATATTCCCTTCTTCTTGTTCCGCGCCGTTTTTGGATACGGCGCGGCGGTACAGTTTGGTGGCGGCGAATCGCGATATACGAAAACCTGCGATGCGGCAGAATCCGCATCTCCGCGAATGATCCGGCAACCGTCGGCGTAATCTGCCGGGAGTGTGAGGAATCATGCCGGACGGCGAATCACAATCATCACGATCGCGCCGGCAAACATCCGAAACGGACTATCGAGCGGTCTCTCACCGCTCGCGCATGATCGGCAGTCCGCCCGACAGTGAGCTGACAGCCGATGCCTTCACGCCTTCATTGACACACATAACGTACTCCTTGCTCGGATAAGACACCTGACCGGGGTGCCGCCCCATCATCCGGGGCCGGGCCTGTTCGCGGGTTCCCGTGAACGTTGACATCATCGTAGGCTCCGCGTCGCCGCGTTGGCAAACCCGCGGTTATACATAGTTGTTATGGCCTCGTATCAACCCTATATTTGTCCACGATGACAGCGGCGACAACCGTTATGGCGAATATCACGACATTGCCGATGATCAGCAGACGGTTCATCGTGTACAGCAGCCATGCGATCAGCAGCAGGTCGACGAGCAGCGCGACGATGCACAACGCCGCGAGCCCGGATTGCGGCACGCGGCCGAGCAACGGCAGCGAGCGGAATGCGCAGAGCGATGAGCCGTCGCGCAGTATCAGGCGCAATGCGGCGACGGCGACCATCGCCTGCACCACGATTATCAGAATCGTGACGCTCGACGACACGGTTTTCGTGGAATTCCCGGCGATCAGCGGGCACTCCGCGGCGATCATGCCCACCGAAAGCAGGCGCACGGGAGCGCCGGTCCGAGCGGAACGCTCTCCCAGTTCGCGCGGCAACCATCCGTCCGCGCAGGCCGAGGCGACCGGATACGCCACGCAGCCGACCGCGGCATTGAGCGTGGTGAGCAGGGCGAACGCGGAGCCGCCCACCACGAACGCGACCGTCACCGGAGCCGGGACGAATGCGGACAGGCTGACGGCGAGATCCTGGTTCGCGACCTGGGCTATCGGCAAGGCGCCGGCATCGGCCGCGCAGATCAGCGCATACGTCACGACGACCAGCAACAGCGAGACGCGCATCGCGCGGGGCACCGTCACCCGCGGACGGTCCGCGACCGCGGCATAGTTCGCCACGCCGGCCACCCCGTTCATCATGAACGTCATGTACACGCATGCGAACAGGAACGCCAGAGGCGAGCCGAGAAACGTGTAATGCGCGAGATTCGCGAGCCGCACGTGCGGCATTGTCACCGCAACGTACGTGCCCAACGCCGTCGCGAGCAGCACGGCCATCACCAGTTGGGCGATGGCGGCGATGCGGGCACCCAGCATGTGCACGCCGAGGAACAGCGCGACGACCAACGCCGCGGTCAGGCGTGTCGGCAGCGTGGGCAGGCCGAGCAGCTGCGCCGCGGACAGCGCGTACGCGGAGATGTCGAACACCAGAAAACACAGGATATAGGCGACGATGCCGCCGAAGACGGGCGGTAGCAGCGTGCCGACCTGCTGGTACTGGCCGCCCGGGTAATCGCCGGACGAGCTGGCCAGCAGCTGCGGCACCAGCGCGAACGCGCCTCCCAGGCCACCGACCAGCGCGGCGAGCCACAATCCGGTGCCCGTGATGCCGATGCCGATACCGGCCATCGACATGACCCCCAGACCGACGACATTGCCCGCGCCGAAAGCGACCAGATGAACCGTGTGCAGTGAACGTGATGATGCCATGATGCCCCTCCCCGGCCGAAACCTTCATGACAACTGAACCACATCATGCCGGCGATGAGAACGCCGTTCCCATATGAAAAATCTATACTGCGTTCAAGCGCCACATTGTTCGATCGCGGATGGCGGGGCCGGGGCTCGTGTCCGACGACCCTATCTGCGGCGCATATCGCCCGTCGCGCGTCAGCTGCTGGTCAGGAACGTCTCGTTGCCGCGGGTGAAATCAAGCACCGCGCCGGCAAGCTCGACCTCGCCCGACAGATCGGGGTCATCGGCGAGCAACCGCCCCGCACGTTCGCGCGCGTCGGCGATGATCTTGGCGTCCTTGACCACGCGCAGCAGTTTCAGACCGGACTTGCCGCCCGACTGCGCGTCGCCGAGCACGTCTCCGGCGCCGCGGAACTCCAGATCGGCCTGCGCGATCTGGGCGCCGTCGAGCGTGCCCTGGATGACCTGCAGCCGCTGCTGCGCGGGACCGCCGTCCTCAGCCCGCGAAATCAGGAACGCCCATGAATCCGTGCCGCCGCGCCCCACGCGCCCGCGCAGCTGGTGCAGCTGCGAAAGCCCGTACCGGTCAGCGTCGAAGATCACGATGCAGCTGGCCTGCGGCACGTCCACGCCCACTTCGATGACCGTTGTCGCCACCAGAACCGGCGTGGCCCCATCCGCGAAATCGGCCATGACCTGCTGCTTGGTCGCGTCATCGTCGCGGCCGGTCAACGTCGCGAAACGGACGCCACGGAACTGCGGCAGCGATGACAGCCTGCGCTCGATCTCGGCCACGGAATGCAGCGGCGGCCGTGACGGAGCACCGTCACCATCCTCCTGCGATGGCGCGCTGGCGGCTGTGTTGGCGGCCGCGGTGGCGGATTCGCGCCTGTAGGCGTCGGAATCGTCGTACACGCCGATCTGCGATGCCCCACTTGTATCGTCATCGCCGTCCGATTCATCATCGGCATCGATACGCGGGCAGACGACATACGCCCGCTCCCCCGCGTCGATGCGGCCGCGGATGTGAGCGAACATGGAGCCCATCATGCGGCCGTCGTCTTCAGGCACGATGAACGTGCGGATGGGCTTGCGCCCGCCCGGCAGCTCGGTGAGCCACGAGATGTCCAGATCGCCGAACCAGGTCATCGCCGCCGTACGCGGGATCGGCGTCGCGGTCATGACCAGCAGGTGCGGCACGACATCGTTTTTGGTGCGCAGGGATTCGCGCTGCTCCACGCCGAACCGGTGTTGCTCGTCGATGACGACGAGCGCGAGGTTCGGGGCCTGGAACGTCTTGGAGAACGCGGCGTGCGTGGCGACGATGATGCACGGGTCTCCGCTGGCCGCGAGCGCGAGAGCACGGCGGCGGGCGGCCAGTTTCATGCCGCCGGTCAGCAGGATGACCGGCACGTGCCGCGTGTTCGCGTCCGACTGCGCGTGCGCCGCGCCGTCTTGTTTCCCACTGCGCGCCCCACTGTGTTTCACGGGATGTTTCACGGCCGCGCGCCCCTTGGCATCTCCGTCATCGGCAGCGGATTCGGCGGCCTTGATCAGGTCGGCCGGGTCATTGGGAGACAGGGCATCGCGGGACGGGTCATCGCCCGTCTTGACGCCGTCAATCGCGCAGAGCATGGCGCTGATGGTCGCATGATGCTGCTCGGCGAGCACCTGAGTGGGCGCGACAAGCACCGCCTGATGGCCGGAACCCGCCGCCTGCAGCATGGCCGCGACCGCGACCACGGTCTTGCCGGAACCGACCTCGCCCTGCAGCAGGCGCTGCATCGGATATTCGCGGGCCATGTCCACGCCGATATCATCGATGACCTCCCGCTGGCCGCCGGTCAGCGGGAACGGCAGTGATTCGATGAACCGGTCACGCAGCGCCACGCCCGCACAAGGCAGGGCCACATCCTTGCGGACATTGCTACGCGACTGGAGCAGCGCCGTCTGCGAGACGAACGCCTCCTCGTAGCGCATCGTGCCGATGGCCCGTTTGAAATCCGCGGTGCTGAGCGGGTCGTGGATGGCCAGGAACGCTTCCGCGCGATGCAGCAGATGATTCGATTCGCGCACCGATTCGGGCAGGACGTCCGGGATCGCGCGGGCCAGGCCGACGGCCACGGCGTTTCCTGACCGAGACTCGGCACCCGCTGGAGCGGTTCCGGCGCCGCTGATGCCGCCGTCTTCCATCGGTTTCATTGTTTGCGGGGCTTCCGTTGCCGCATCGCCCGGGAGATCCTGCCCGGTTCCGGCCAGCAACTCGATGCATTGCACTATCGACTCATGAATGTGTTCGCTGGAGATACGAGACGACGCGTGATACACCGGTCGGGGTCTGCTGATGCGACGCAGGCCCGCTTCGACGGTGTCGGCGTCGTATTTCAGAGCGCTCATCTGCACGACACCGGAGTATTCGCCATCAGCCGGACCGGAGCCGGGAGCGACCGTCATTATTTCGGGATGGGTGAACTGCAGTTGACCGTTGAACTCGCTCGGCTCGCCGGCGATCACCACAATCGCGCCGGAACGCAGCCGCATGCTCAGCCAATCGACATACTGCTTCTTGTACGAGAAGAACACCAAACGGGCGGCGGCCCCCGCGACATGCCGGGAAACCGCGAAATCCCCGTCATCCACCACGGCCTCGAGCCGGTAGCCCCGCCGAACGTTCATCGGCACGACCCGCATGCCGCGCACCGACGCGGAGAACGCCATTCTCTCGCCGATACGGGCCTCGCGCAGTGCCCGCAGGGGCACCGGATCGGCGACGCGGAACGGATAGTAGGTCAACGCATCGCCCACCGTCACGACGCCAAGGCTTTTGAGCGCGCCGACACGCCGCTTGTTCGTCATGATCGACGACATGGTGGTGTTCAACGTGATGCTCATACGTCCCTATTGTGGTGTGCCGGCGGGACGGCATCGCATTGTCCCCTCCGCCAGCGGATATAAAGAGGCCCCGGAGTCTTGCGACTTCCGGGGCCTCAGTGAAACGTTATCGCGCGATGTCACGCAACCACACGCTGAACCTTGCCGGCCTTGAGGCACTTGACGCACACGCGGACGCGAACGTTCTGGCCGTCAACGGTGGTACGAACCGGCTGCAGGTTCGGGCGGAAGGTGCGCTTGTTGCGGATATGCGAGTGAGAAACGGTGTATCCGACCTGCGGACCCTTGCCGCACACTGCACAACGAGCTGCCATGATGGACTCCCTTAATAACCTTGATGTTCAAGTCTTCCGTGTTCCAGCACGGATGCTTGAACACACAACTTCACAATAATAGCGCCAAATACAAACAAATGCAAATCAAGCGTGTATCATTGCGGCTTTCACCTACACATCCACACAATATCACCCGTCTTGACTATTGCCGCATCCAGCAACTCTTCATAAAATCACGGTAAAACGGTTACTGTATGGCATACGATACATGCAACGCGGCAATCGTCAAGGAGGAATGATGCTCAATTCACTTAAAGGCCTGCTTTCACGCAAAAACGACGTGCCCTCCCCCACAGTGATCTCGTTGGGACAGGTGTGGGTCGACATCATGATGGACATCGACGCGATTCCCCAACCGGGCGGATTCGCCGTCGCGAACCATACCATGCCGTCGGTGGGCGGCAGCTTCCGCGTCATGCAGGCGGCCAGCCGGATTGGGGCGGCGACCAAGCACGCAGGCGTCATCGGCAACGGGCCGTGGGCGTCACTGATCCGCAAGGCTCTCAACGACAACGGCATCGAGCACATCGGCCAGGACCGCATCGACGCCGATTCCGGTTTCCGTCTGGTGCTCAACGACAGCGAGCGCAAGACGTTCGTCGCCACGTATGGCGCCGAATCGCAAGGCAACGAGAACACGTTCGACTGCGTGGAGCCCGGCGAGGGCGATGTGGTGCACATCAGCGCCAACACGCTGATGGATCACAGCGCGTCAGGCATCGACGCCTTCCTGCATCGCACCGCTTCGGACCCGACGACGCGCGACTACAGCATCGTGCTCAATCCGACCAACACGCTGCACATGGTCAGCGACCACCTGCTGGAGGATCTGGTGCTGGTGCGGCCCATCTGGTCCTGCAACCGTCAGGAGGCCCGCACGCTCGCCGACCGGCTTGGCGTGTTCGTGGACGATTCCCTGTCGATGACCGTCGGCGGCGGGTTCGACGACTCGATGAAGGCGCTGTGCAACAGCCTCGGCGCCACGCTGCGCGCGCCGCTGGTGGTTCGTGCGGGGTCGCGCGGCGCGTGGGTGCGCACGCCGGGCGGCGAAGTCATCCATGTGGAGGGGTATCCGACGAAGGCGACGCACACCCGTTCGGCGGGCTCGTGCCACACCGGTGCCATGTGCGCACTGATCGCCCGCGGCTGGTCGCTTGTCGATGCGGTGAAGATCGCCAACGCGGCCGCTTCGCTGGGCATTCAGCGTTCCATCAACGGCGTTCCGGACTGCCCCGGCTATGACGAGGTCATCGCCAAGCTCGAGGAAGACGAGACTCCGGCCGAGGCCGCGAAGTAGCCATTCCCCGCAGCGTCGCCCGGCCGATATGGATTGTTGCGCAACGCTGTCGTTCCGTTTGCGTCCTTAAGTGCGCGCCGAACGGACGACTCTGCGCACATAGGGACGCAAATCGGGTGTTTTGCGTCCCTATGTGCGCGCACTTGTCGTTTCGGCGCGCACATAGGAACGCAAAACAGCAGTTCGGCAATCCTCACGGGTAGCAGGGTGCGGACAACTGCGAAAAAACGGCCTGTGCACTGCGCAGACGGATATGCAAAGAGGGCCCCGACCTGCATGGTCAGGGCCCTCCCGTCAAAGAAGACAGCGAGATGTTACTCAGTCTTCGGCATCCGGGTCGTAGTCGACGCCGGTCTCGGCACGCTGCTCGTCACTGATCGGAGCCGGGGCGCCGGTCAGCGGGTCACGACCGCCACCGGCCTTCGGGAAGGCGATGACGTCGCGAATGGTGTCGGCACCAGCGAGGATGGACACGGTGCGGTCCCAGCCCAGAGCGATGCCCGCGTGAGGCGGGGCACCGAACTTGAAGGCGTCGAGGAGGAAGCCGAACTTCTCCTTGGCCTCTTCGGGAGCGATGCCGAGGACGTTGAGGACGCGGTCCTGAATGTCGTCGCGGTGGATACGCACGGAACCGCCGCCCATCTCCTCGCCGTTGCAGACAATGTCGTAGGAGTCAGACATGGCGTGCTCGGGATCCTGATCGAACTTGTCGATCCAGTCCTTGCTCGGCATGGTGAACGGGTGGTGCATGGAGGTCCACTTGGAGTGGCCGACGGCCACATCATCGTCATCCGGGTCGTCGGTGGGCTTGAACAGCGGGAAGTCCACGACCCAGGTGAAGGCGAACTTCTTCGGATCGAGCAGACCCGCGCGACGGGCGAGCTCCACGCGCACGGCACCCAGCAGCAGCTGGGAGGATTCGCGGGAGCCGGCAGCGAAGAACACGGCGTCGCCGGACTCGGCACCGACGGCGGCCATCAGGCCCTCGCGCTCGGAGTCGGACAGGTTCTTGGCGACGGGTCCCTTGAGCTCGCCGTCCTCGGTGAAGGACACGTAGGCGAGGCCCTTGGCGCCGCGCTGCTTGGCCCACTCCTGCCATGCGTCGAACTGACGACGCGGGGTGGCGGCACCGCCCTTGAAGACGACGGCGCCGACGTAGTCGGCCTGGAACACGCGGAACGGCGTGTCCTTGAAGTATTCGGTGAGCTCGACGAGCGGGTTGCCGAAACGCAGGTCCGGCTTGTCGGAGCCGTACTTGTCCATGGCATCCTGCCAGGTGATGCGCTGAATCGGCAGCTGCACGTCGTAGCCGGCGGACTTCCAGATGGCGGCGATGACCTTCTCGGCCATGGCCATCACGTCCTCCTGGTCGACGAACGCCATCTCCATGTCGAGCTGGGTGAACTCGGGCTGGCGGTCGGCGCGGAAGTCTTCGTCACGGTAGCAGCGGGCGAGCTGGTAGTAGCGCTCGACGCCACCGACCATGAGCAGCTGCTTCAGGAGCTGCGGGGACTGCGGCAGCGCGTACCAGGAGCCAGGCACCAGACGGGCGGGCACGACGAAGTCGCGGGCACCTTCCGGGGTGGACTTGATGAAGGTCGGGGTCTCGACCTCGGTGAAGTCCATCTCCTCCAGCGCGTGGCGGGCGGCCTTGGCCATGTCGGAGCGCAGCTTGAGGTTGTGCTGCATGGACGGACGGCGAAGGTCGAGGTAACGGTACTTCAGTCGCACGTCTTCGCCGGGCAGCTTGTTCTCGGACTCGTTTTCGAGCGCGGTGGACACCTGGAATGGCAGCGCATCGGACTTGGCGAGCACATCGATGGTCTCGACGACGACTTCGATCTTGCCGGTGGCCAGATGCGTGTTCTCGTTGCCGACCGGGCGCAGACGAACCTCGCCGGTGACCTGGATGACGAACTCGGAGCGCAGCGGGCGCGCCATCTCCTCGTCGTAGATGACGATCTGCACCAGGCCGGTGTTGTCGCGCAAATCGATGAACGCCACGCCGCCGTGATCGCGGCGACGATCGACCCAACCTGCGAGCGTCACCTTCTGACCGACGAGTGCTTCGGTCACCTCGGTGGCATGATGTGTTCTGTAAGCCGTCTGGCTCATGCTTCCTCTTTCTTATGCAATCTATGCAATGGTTTCCCTGCAACGCGCGCCCGTCCCCGGCAGAGGACGGGCGCTGACGAAAATCAGTCGATTACAACGGTTTGCCGGGCATACACAGTATCCGGTTGCCACGACTTGGGATCGGCCGGCTGCTGATCGCCGGTGACGATGTTCTTGACCTCGTCGGATGCCGTGTCGTCGCCGTCCGTCGCGCCGGCCGGGAACCACACATACGGGATGCCAAGCTTGTCGGCATATTTGATCTGCTTGCCAAGTTTGGCCGCAGTGGGCGCGACGTCCGCGGCGATGCCGCGGGAGCGCAGCGTGTTCGCGATGAGATTCGCGGCGGAGCGATCCTGCTCGTTCCACACGGCGACGAGCACGGATGCCGGGCAGACGCGGCTGGCGTGCGCTCCGGCGGAGTGCAGCATGTACGACACGAGACGGCTCAGGCCGATGGACAGGCCGACGCCCGGGTACTTGCGGTTGCCCTGCGAGGCGAGGTTGTCGTAACGGCCGCCGGAGCAGATCGAGCCAAGCGACGCCGCCCCGTCGAGGAAGGTCTCGTATACGGAACCGGTGTAGTAGTCGAGTCCACGGGCGATCTTCAGGTCGGCGATCACCGCGCCCGGGCGGATGAGGGCGGCTTCGTCGACGATCATCGCGAGCGTGTCCAGTCCCTGCCGGGCCAGCGCGTACGCGTCGGAATCGGCCGCGATGCCGTGCGCGGCGCACAGCGCGTCGAACTTGTCGGCGAGCTCCTTGCCGTCGGCGGCGGTGAGTTCGGCCAGTTCCAGGCAGGCGCGGGCCTGCGCTTCATCGGCGCCGCACGTGTCGACGAGCAGCTTCGCCACTTCGTCCGCGCCGATCTTGTCGAGCTTGTCGATCTCGCGAAGCACTCCCTCGATGTCGGTCAGGCCAAGTCCGCGGTAGAAGCCTTCGGACAGCTTGCGGTTGTTCGCGTGCACGGTCGCCTTGGGCAGGCCGAACGCGCGCAGCTCCTCAAGAGCCGACACCATGACCAGCGGCAGCTCGACCTCGTAATGGTCGGGCAGGTCGCCGTTGCCGATCACGTCGATATCGGCCTGGACGAACTCGCGGAAACGTCCTTCCTGCGGACGTTCGCCACGCCACACCTTCTGAATCTGCCAACGCTTGAACGGGAACGCGAGGTCGCCGGAATGCTCGACCACATACCGGCTCAACGGCACGGTCAGATCGAAGTGCAGACCCAACCGGTCATTGACCGGCGTGTCGGATTCGTGCCCGACCTCCTGCAGACGGGACAGCAGGTAAATCTCCTTGCTGGTCTCGCCTTTTTTGAGCAGACTGGAGCCCTGTTCCACCGCGCGTGTCTCGATGCCGATGAAACCGTTGAGCTCGAAAACCCTACGGAGCGTGTCGATGACACGCTGCTCCACAACACGTTCAGAGGGGAGCCACTCTGGAAATCCTGATATTGATGCGCCTTTAGCCACGATTCCCTATAATAGGGGAGGTTGCGGAAAAATCCATTCGGATTTTTCCCCAGCCAACGACTACCTTCAAGCTTATAAGGAGCTGGCCATGGCCGACGAGACTGCCACCATATCCGACAACACCACCGAACCCACCGAGCAGGCAACGACGCCCACACCGGCACCGACCCCTGCATCCGCGCCGAAACCCCACGCCCCTTCGCCGGCCGCATTCGCCAAGAAAGCGGTCAAGCGCCCCGCCCCCGCCGCTTCGGCATCCGGCTATTCGGACGCCGAGGTGAAGGCGGCCGAAGCGTTCGGCCGCGTCGACGACAACGGTACCGTGTACGTCAGGGAGGGCGACTCCGAGCGTGAGGTCGGGCAGTTCCCCGACGTCTCCAAGGAGGAGGCGCTGTCGCTGTACGCCCGTCGTTACCTTGACCTCAAGGCCAAGTTGGATCTGCTGGCGAGCCGCCTGCATT
>OOBT01001428.1_pt1 | contig 12546 bp, 10 predicted proteins | sample 1671551 | NCBI WGS metagenome assembly OOBT01 (sample SAMN06348168, study PRJEB24527) | human gut metagenome | reverse complement strand
CTGTGGGCAACGTGCCCTTTGGTCAGTACAAGGTCAACGACAAGGCGTACAACAAGCTGGGATTCAGCATCCACAACTATTTTTTCGCCAAGGCCATCGACCAAGTGCGTCCGGGCGGTATCGTTGCCTTTGTCACATCTCGCTACACCATGGACAGCAAGGACAGCACCGCTCGCAAGCACATGGCAGAGCGTGCTGACCTGCTGGGTGCTATCCGTCTGCCGAATAATGCGTTTAAGGCAAATGCCGGTACGGATGTTGTCAGCGACATCATCTTCCTGCAGAAGCGTGACCGCCCCATCGACCATGAGCCTGCATGGGTGCAGCTTGGCAAAACGGAAGATGGCTTTGCCATCAACCAGTATTTTGTAGACCACCCGGAGATGGTTCTGGGCGTACTCTCCACCGAAAGCACCCAGTATGGACGAGAGGAACTGACGGTTGCGCCCCTTGAGGGCACCAGCCTTGCAGACCAGCTTGCCGAGGCGGTGCAGCACATCGAGGGCAATTACACTGCGGTGGAGATTGCTGCCCCGGACGTCGCAGATGCGGAAGCACAGCGCAAAACGCTGCCTGCAGACCCCGCCGTGAAGAATTTTAGCTACACCGTGGTAGATGGTGACATTTACTACCGCGAAAACTCCATCATGACGCAAATCGAACTGTCCGACAACGCCAAAGGCCGTGTAGCTGGTATGGTGGAGTTGCGGCAGATCGTCAACGAACTGATTGACCAGCAGCTGAACGACTTCTCGGACGAGGACATTAAGGCATCGCAAGCAAAATTGAACGCCGCCTACGATGCCTTTACTGCAAAATACGGCCTGATTAACGACAAGAAAAACGCCCGCCTGTTCGATGATGACAGTTCCTACTATCTGCTCTGCTCACTGGAGAATCTGGACGAGAATAAAAATCTCAAGTCCAAGGCAGATATATTCACCAAGCGGACGATTCGGCCAGAGCGTGTTGTCACCAGTGTGGATACCCCCAGCGAAGCGTTGGCGGTGTCCATCGGGGAACACGGTAAAGTAGACCTGCCTTATATGGCAGAACTGCTGGGCACTCCCGGTAACTATGAGCGCATCACCACCGAATTGTCCGGCGTGATTTTCAAAGACCCTGCTGCGGATGCTGACGACCCGGAAGCAGGCTGGCAGACTGCGGACGAATACCTTTCGGGTAATGTACGCGATAAGCTGCGGATAGCACAGCTTGCTGCGGAAAGTCACCCGGAGTTCAAGGTTAATGTGGACGCACTGACCAAGGCACAGCCCAAAGATCTGGAGGCATCTGAAATTGACGTGCGGCTGGGTGCCACATGGCTTGATCCCTCTATCGTGCAGCAGTTCATGATGGAAACTTTTCAGCCGCCTTACCGTATCCGCTACAACAACTCCATTACTGTCCGCTATTCTCCCTATACCTCCGAATGGCGAATCAGCAATAAATCTGCTACTGGCTTCGGTGACATTATGGCTACCGAAACCTACGGTACCCGCCGAGCCAACGCTTACAAGATTTTGGAGGATACCTTGAATTTGCGTGACAGCCGCGTTTATGATACCATCGAGGAGGATGGGAAAGAAAAGCGTGTGCTGAATCAAAACGAAACCACCCTCGCCCAGCAGAAACAGCAGGCCATCAAGGACGCATTTGCTGGCTGGGTCTGGAAAGATCCACAGCGACGCGCCCTACTGGTAAAAAAGTACAACGAGCTTTTTAACAGCACCCGCCCCCGTGAGTATGACGGTAGTCACATTCATTTTGTGGGCATGAACCCGGAGATCAATTTGCGAGAGCATCAGCGCAATGCGGTTGCCCATGTGCTGTATGGGTACAACACCCTTTTGGCGCACGAAGTCGGTGCTGGCAAGAGTTTTGAGATGGCGGCTTCCGCTATGGAACTGAAACGTCTGGGCTTGTGTCAGAAAAGTCTTTTTGTCGTGCCAAACCATTTGACGGAACAATGGGCCAGCGAGTTTTTACGCCTGTACCCCAATGCGAAGCTGCTGGTTACCAGCAAGAAAGATTTTGAACCCGGTAATCGAAAAAAATTCTGTGCGAGAATTGCGACCGGTGATTATGATGCGGTTATCATCGGACACAGCCAGTTTGAAAAGATACCCTTGTCCGCAGAACGACAGGAGCGTCTGATTCAGGAACAGATGGATGAAATCGAGGAGGCCATCGAAGAAGCGAAAGCACAGGTTGGCGAGCATTTCACAGTAAAGCAGCTGGAAAAGTTGCGCAAGTCTCTGAAACAGAAACTGGAAAAGCTGCAAGGCGCAGACTGTAAAGATGATGTGGTTACGTTTGAACAATTGGGCGTAGACAGGTTGTTTGTGGATGAGAGCCAAGCGTTTAAGAACCTCTACTTGTACACGAAAATGCGTAATGTCGCAGGTTTGAGTACGAGCGAGGCACAAAAATCCAGCGATATGTTCGGCAAGTGTCGCTATCTGGATGAAATCACCGGTGGCCGTGGCGTGATTTTTGCAACGGGTACACCCCTGAGCAACAGTATGACCGAGATGTACACCCTCATGCGCTACCTCCAGTACAACACCTTGCAGCAGAAAGGGTTGACCCATTTTGATGCGTGGGCTTCTACTTTTGGTGAAACTACTACTGCCATCGAACTTGCCCCAGAGGGCTATACTTTAATAGGACGATAAACTTGATTGTCCTAAATTGAAAGATTCCATAAGAAAGGAGGTAGAACAAATGCCTAAAGAACCAAAAATTACCGCACTCTATGAGCGTTTGTCAAGAGATGATGATCTTGCTGGTGAATCGAATTCCATCACCAACCAAAAGAAATATCTGGAAGATTACGCCCAAAAGAACGGCTTCAAGAACGTCCGTCATTTTACAGATGATGGCTTTTCAGGTGTGAATTTCAATCGTCCCGGCTTTCAATCGCTGATAAAAGAAGTAGAAGCAGGAAATGTCGAAACGCTTATTGTGAAGGATATGAGCCGCTTAGGACGAAATTATCTGCAAGTCGGTTTTTATACGGAAGTTCTGTTCCCACAGAAAAACGTCCGATTCCTTGCAATCAACAACAGCATCGACAGCAACAATGCTTCAGACAATGATTTTGCTCCATTTTTGAATATTATGAACGAATGGTATGCCAAAGACACGAGCAATAAAATCAAGGCTGTGTTCGATGCCCGGATGAAAGATGGAAAACGTTGCAGCGGCTCTATTCCGTATGGATATAACCGTTTGCCGAACGACAAGCAGACACTTGTTGTTGATCCGGTGGCATCCGAAGTCGTAAAGCGCATTTTTCTTCTTGCGAACGAAGGAAAAAGCCCACGGGCAATCGCAGAACTGTTGACAGAGGAAAAAGTCCTGATTCCTGCTGCATACGCAAAGAAATATCACCCGGAGCAGTACAATGGGACAAAGTTCTCCAATCCGTACCTGTGGGGCACCTCCTCCGTAAGAACAATTTTAGGTCGGCAGGAATATCTGGGACACACTGTTTTACGAAAATCTGTAAGCACAAATTTCAAACTTCACAAGAGAAAAGAAACAGATGAAGATGAACAGTACGTTTTCCAGAACACGCATGAACCGATTATATCGCAAGAACTTTGGGATAGTGTTCAGAAACGCAGATGCCGAGTGAATCGTGCTTCTGCTTGGGGAACGCACACCAACCGTTTAAGCGGGTATCTGTATTGTGCCGACTGCGGCAGAAGATTGACCTTGCAAACGCACTACAGTAAAAAAGATGGGTCTACTCAATATTCTTATCGTTGCGGTGGATATGCAAGTCGGGTGAATGGCTGTACTGCCCATTCAATCAGTGCCGATAATGTTGAAGCCCTGATATTGGCATCGGTCAAACGCTTTTCGAGATTTGTTCTAAAAGATGAAGAAACCTTCGCTTTGGAACTGCAATCACTTTGGAAAGAGAAACGTGAAGAAAAGCCGAAGCAGAACCAATCGGAATTGAAACGTTGCCAAAAACGCTATGATGAGCTTTCTGCCCTTATTCGTAGCCTGTACGAAAATCTTATGTCTGGACTGTTGCCCGAACGACAGTACAAGCAGCTGATGGCACAGTATGATAGCGAGCAAGCAGAATTGGAATCGAAGATGGAAACAATGAAGTCCGAAATTGCCGAAGATAAATCAAGTTCTGCTGATATTCGGCATTTCATTTCGCTGATTCGCAAGTGCAAAAATCCAACAGAAATCTCCGATTCAATGTTTAACGAACTTGTCGATAAAATCGTTGTTTATGAAGCCGAGGGTGCAGGCAATGCCCGCACACAAAAGGTTGACATTTATTTTAACTATGTCGGCCAAGTCGATATTGCTTATACCGAGGAAGAACTTGCCGAACTGAAAGCGCAGAAGGAGCAGGAAGAACGGCAGCGCATGGAAAAACAGCGCAAACGTGAAAAAGCCTACCGAGAAAAGCGAAAGGCAAAGAAAATCACTGAAAACGGTGGCGAGATCATTAAAACCAAAACGTGTCCGCACTGCGGGAAGGTGTTTACACCTACGAGCAACCGACAGCTTTTCTGCTCAAGGGAATGCTGGAATAAGGCAAGACAGGAGCAAAAGAAAGCGGATAGAGAAGCCGAGAGAGGAACTCACTACTACAGGCAACGTGCCTGTGCCGTATGTGGGCATTCCTACTGGCCTACACACAGCCAGCAGGAATTTTGTTCCGAGGAGTGCAGGAGAATTAACCACAACAGGAAAACCTTGGAATTCTATCACAAGAAAAAAGGAAATCCAAAACCTGACCCAGAAGCAGTCCCAACGCCGAAACCAAAGGAGGATAATGTAGCATGACTACCATGAAAAATTCCATCCATGACAACGCTAACGGTCTGGACTACACCCTTGTCAATGACCACTATCTGCCGAACCTGACCGCAGCAGCCCCGGCAGAGCAGCACCCCACCGGGCGGTGGGGCCGCTTACATAAAATGTATCTGAAGGAGCAGCATCCCATCCGGTATAATCAACTGCTCCTGTCCGGGAAGCTGGGTAGCTACCTTGCCAAGCTGGACAAGCAAGCCGAGGAACAGCTTGCATTGACCGTCCAGCAGATGCAGGAAGCCGAGGGCGTGACCGAAGCCCTGAAAGCTGCCAATCAACTGGAGTGGGTGCGCCGGATGAACAGCATCCGCAACCGTGCCGAGGAGATCATCAAGACCGAGCTGATTTTTGTATAAGGAGGTGCCCACGATGGCTGTGCTGAAATGGATGCTGAAACTTGCCCTTTTTCCGCTGCTTTTGCTGCTGATTCTGGCGCAGTGGGTGGGCATCTTCCTCACGACCTTCTCCACGATCCTGACGAATCTGCTGGCGGGACTGTTCTTTTTCGTGGTGCTTGCAAGCTGGGTCATGAAGCTGGCAGACGGCGGCGAAGTCCTGAAAATGCTGATTACCGCATTTGTGGTTTTCGTCCTGCCTTACTGCTATCGCAAAAATCTCCTTTTTCGCTGAGGAACTCCGGGATTTTCTCCAATCCTGAGTTCAAGACCGTCCTGCGCAATGCACGGCGGTCTTTTTGTTACATCGGGTCTGCACAAGGCAGACCATTTTTTAATACGGAGGTACAAGCCTATGAAACTGACGTTTGAAGAAAAGAAGCTGCTCTACACCTATGGCTGCGCCAATCTGGAGTTGACCCGCAAGCGGCTGTACGAGATTGCCGGGCTGACGGTTGACCCCAATCAGAACAAGCTGGTGTATGACTTCTACCGGAAGCTGGAGGACGAAACGCTGGCAGACTGGTATGACCAGATGTTCTACTTCGTCCGTGCTGAGATGGAGTGCTACACCAATATGCTGCTCCTGATGCAGGACATCGAGGAGGACGAGGACTGGGGACCGACCATCTTTGACGAATCCGAGGAGGGAGAACTGATTGACGATGTTTAAGCTGGAAACCATGATTTACGCCAGCGAGGACGGAACAAATAGCGTGTTCACGCTGAATCTCGCCTTGCAGAAGCAGCTTGATGCCCTTGCAACGCAGCACCCGGAGGTGTGCCAGCGGAAGGCAAGGGGCGAAGCTGGCGGGGTGACGTATCAGGTCAGGAATGTGAACGCAAATATTTTATGTGTGTTTCGCTACTCTCTTGAAATTAGCTTAAAGCCAAAAAGGCTTTAAGCTATACATCTTAATTTGAAATTCTCAATTATAATTTGAATTTTTCAAGCATCCCTGTTATAATATATCATGTATCTACACTTGATTTTGAGGGAGAGTTAGCATGGGCGTATCTTATGATAAGCTATGGCATCTGTTAATTGATCGCCATATGAGCAAGACACAACTAATAAAAGAGGCACACATTAGTACAAATGCAATGGCTCATCTCAGCAGAAATGAGGATGTACGAGTCGAAGTGCTGGTGAAGATATGCAATGCTTTAAATTGTGAAGTTGACGATATAATAGAAATTGGCCATGGGTGAATGGGCTTTTGTCATTTTATATTGAGTAATCAGTTGATTTGAATTAGGAGGAACTAATTTGTTGAAAGACAAAAGTCTTACGTATGTTAGTCTGTTTAGCTGTGCAGGCGTTGGGTGCTATGGTTTCAAACAGGAAGGATACCATTGTATTGCAACAAACGAACTTGTTCAGAGAAGATTGAACGTGCAAAAATTCAATTCGAAATGCGAGTATGATTCGGGATATATCTCTGGTGACATTACAAGTATCGAAACAAAAGAAAAAATATACGCCGAAATCGATAAATGGAAAAAACTTGGTAACGATAGAGTGGATGTTGTGGTTGCAACGCCGCCATGCCAAGGAATATCAGTGATCAATCATAAAAAAAACGAGCATGACCTAAAAAGGAACAGCTTAGTAGTTGAATCTGTAGAAATCATCCAAAACATTCGACCGCGTGTTTTCATTTTTGAAAATGTTCAAGCATTCCAAAAAACTATTTGCACAACTAAATCTGGAAATAATATTGCTATTGGCGATTATATCCACAATGCCTTGGGTGAAGAATACGTCATCACAGGAAGAGTTCTCAACTTCATGAACTACGGTTCAAATTCATCTCGTACTAGAACACTTGTCATTGGAGTGGATAAAGAATACAAGAATCTTTTTACTCCTTATGAGCTGTTTCCCTCGTATCGCACTGAGCGAACACTTCGAGATGTAATTGGAAATGGAAAATTCAAATCATTAGCATGGGGAGAAATTTGTGCAACGGATTTTTATCATGCTTTCCGGACATATGATTTGAAGATGCGTTCATGGATTCATGATTTAAAAGAAGGAGAATCTGCATTTAACAATAAGGATCCTCAAAAAAGACCTCATCGAATTGTGAATGGAAAAATCGTTGAAAACATTCAAAAAAATCGAGACAAATATACTCGGCAACGTTGGGATCGCTTTATTCAATGCGTTCACACGCGTAATGATCTTTTGGCAGCGCAAAACACTATTCATCCCATTGAAGATCGCGTTTTCTCTATTAGAGAGCTAATGGAAATGATGTCTATTCCTTACGAGTTTAGATGGGTTGATTATTCGATTGAAAAGCTCAATTGTCTTTCAGACGAGCAGAAGCGTAAGCTTTACAAAGAAAACGAGGTCAATATTCGTCAATGTCTAGGCGAGGCTGTTCCTACAGAAGTTATGAGGCAAATCGCTCAACGGATAAAAGAGGAACTTCAAGTAAAAAGAACACCGCCTACAGAACTTGCCAAGATAATTTCCAGCCATGATTTAAGTGACGAAACATCTATTTCTTGTTTTGTAAGGGAAAATCCTTTGGATTTGAGCGTGTCTGATCTTCAGCGTATTGCAGAATTGTGTAATGCAAAAAGAGAAGAAAACGCAGCCTATTATACTAACAAGTTCATAATAAACGAGGTGATGAACCAGCTTCCAGATTTTACAAAAGATGAATTGAGAATATTGGAACCTTCTGTTGGAGCAGGTGCTTTTATCCCATTTATATTTAAAAAATATGATGGAGTCAAGCATGTCACTCTTGATTTGGTTGACATTGACGCCAACAGTATTTCTATTTTAAAAGCGATACTATCAAAAATCAAAAAGCCCAAAAACTTCACCATCAATATATATACTGAGGATTTTTTGAAATTTGAAGTAAAAAGTCGTTACGATTTAGCAGTGGGAAATCCTCCATATTCAAAGGCAAAGAGTATCTCTGAAAAAAAGACGATTAACTTGGCGGATGCGTTTTTAAACAAGTGCCTTATCATTTCGGATTGGACAGCACTTGTTCTAAACAAAACTGTATTATCGTCAGGCGAATTTGATGCAACAAGAGATATTTTAAGAAATTTAAGAATATCAAGTATTTCCGACTTTGGCCGATATGGCTTTACGGGGTTATCTATTGAAACTATTTGCATGGTGCTTCAATCACAACAAAAGCCAAATCTGACAAATATCTATAATATGAAATATAACTTTAGATTAACACAAAAGCAAAGTTATATTACAGATTCTCAATATCCTTATTTCCTAATCTACCGCAACAATGAATTTGATAACGTATCAAAAAAATTGACATTTAATGTTTTTTCAGTTATTAGAGATCGGCAAATAACAAAAAAGAATACAATAAATGAAAAAAAAGAAGGATATATTCGAGTAATTAAAGCAAGAAATATTCAAGATGACGGTTCAATCGTAGATATAGATGGATATGATACATATATTTCACCGGTGATTTGTAAAAAACTTTCGATAGCAAGCTACATTGGAGATGCGTCTGTATATTTAACGCCTAATATGACGTATAATCCTCGCGTTATTTCAAATGTTTCTTATGCAGTTCCAGATGGATCAGTAGCAATATTAGTTCCCAAAAAGCCCATGCATTTAACTCAGCAACAGTTGAATTTCTTCTCGAGTAAAGAATACAGATCTTTTTATTTGATTGCCCGGAATTTTTCCACGCAGTCGATTAACGTTGACTCAAAAAGCGTTTTCTTTTATGGGGTGTTAAAATGACGAGTAGACTATTGCAGGAATTTTTAAATAGACACTGCTATGATATTCGACAATCAGGAAATGGCAGATGGATTGACCAGAAGTGTGCATTTGATACAGTTTGCTTTGTTGCAGATTGCATTGTTGATTATCTTCATGAGGGTGGAAGTGAGCCATTTGAATCTCCACAAATCTGGCATAGAGATTATTCAATTGAAAATGTGATGAGATTGTTTGGAAAACCTGATCCAACCACACGTTCGACTCTCGATGAATATAATAAATTCTTTAGACAACCACTTAAAATGCTTTCGGCCGCAGGGGTTCTTTCTGAAATGCGAAATGGTTCAAAAATTGAATTTTACGTAGAAGATTTGGATGTGCTGGAATTTATTGCATTACGTGAAAGAAATGCGCTGGATTTTATGTGTCTATACATTGAAAAGACACTACACGATAGTGGACTATGGGATCCTTTTGCATCTTTTTTTGATGAGCAGACTGCTGAGTGGTATGACAATGTAAAGTCTCGTTTTGAAAATTTTTGTTTTCAATATACCCCTATTAATACAAAAATTGAAGCGGATCGTATTTTTATAAAAGTATTGAATCAACTTGCATTTAAATATCAAAAGCGCGGAACCGCACGTGGAAGAATCTCTTCAAATATTATTACGCTTCAAGATATTGTTTACAATAAAACAAACTGGTATGATGATTTAACCGGAAAAGATAAAAATATAGCTCGCGGTGATTACGGCGGAGTTGTTCCTGCAAATAGCACTTACGACTATCAAGTCACTCGTGCAATGAAAAACCTTAAGTATTTTATTGACAACTACTTTGACGGTGAACCCGAAGTTAGAGATAGATTCTCTATAGGAAATCGTGTTTCTGCAATACATCACATATTTCCTAAAAGCCGTTACCCAGAACTTGCTATGTATTACGAAAATTTAATAGCGCTGACAACTGCTCAACATATGCAAGAGGCGCATCCTGGGGGAAACACAAGACAAATTGATACTGCGTTCCAGTATACATGCTTGATTGCTAAAACAGACAGCATCCGTAAAAACTTGCTTCGGTTGGACCATGCACCTGTACTATACAGCTTTGATGATTTTATGTACGTTCTTGATACAGGGTTACAAACCGATTATTTTTCAAGAATTCCAGAGGGTGACTTCAATGCTGTTGTCCAAGGAATCGCAATGAATTACTAATTTGCAAATAGAAATATAAATGTTTCGAACAAAACAGTGCAAGATTCTAACTTGTACTGTTTTGTTTTAATTCTAGTTGCCGCTTCACCTCATTGGTTGATACAATTTTTACAATTCATTATATCAATTAAAAAGGAGCGTGATGCCATTGACCCAACCAAAAACCGACCTTGCCTACCTCCGCAACGAAAAAGCCAAAGCAGAACAGAAGCTGCGCTCTTGCCAGCACCGGGAGAAAATCCTTGAACGCCAGATGTCAGAGCTGAACCGAAAAGAGCGCGTGCATCGTCTTTGCACTCGTGCCGGAATGCTGGAAAGTTTTCTGGTCTGTCCGGGAGAATTGACCGATGATCAGGTGATGGAACTGCTGAAAATCTCGTTCCGCCAGCCTGAAGTCGTGCTGGCACTTGCAAAGATGGTGCATGATGTTCACGAACGCAGCAACGTCCAAAACCCTTTAGAATAAAGGGCGCAATTATACACCGTTCCGGTGAAATTGCGGTCTTGCAGACGGCTCGATGAAATCGAAGCTGGCGTTTGTGCGCCAGCCCGATTCCATCCCAAGGAAAACTGCATTTTCCTTGCGCTGCTTTGCAGCTATCCTTTTGCGGCTCCCGCCTGAGATCGAAGCGCATGGCACTCCGTTCTAAGGCGGCGAGCAAAACCGAATACAATTCCAGACCGTTCACCAAGAGCAATCTTGCTGGGCGGTCTTTTTGTTTGGGGGTGATGCCTATTCCGTGTCCGCATTTCAAAATTACCATCGTCAAGCGCAGCCAAGGGCAGTCCGCTGTTGCCGGGGCCGCTTACCAAAGCGGCGAACGGCTGTTCAGCGAGTACGACCAGAGAACAAAATTCTACAACAAGAAGAAAGAGCTTGTCCACGCTGAGATCATGCTGCCATCCTATGCGCCGCCCGGATATGCAGACCGGGCGACCCTCTGGAACGCCGTAGAAGCTGTGGAGAACCAGTGGAACTCCCAGCTTGCCCGGCGCATCGTGCTGGCGTTCCCGGTGGAGGTGCCGAAGGAGCAGTATTTGTCCATGATAAAAGAGTTTTGTCAGGAGCAGTTTGTTTCCAAAGGGATGATTGCCGACTTTGCCATCCACGACAAGGGAGATGGAAACCCACACGCTCACATTCTGCTGACGCTCCGGGCAATAGATGAACACGGCAAGTGGCTCCCGAAAGCCAGAAAGGTGTACGACCTTGACGAGAACGGTGAGCGCATCCGGCTCGCTTCCGGCAACTGGAAGTGCCACAAGGAAAACACGGTGGACTGGAACGACCAGAAGTATGCCGAGGTCTGGCGGCATGGCTGGGAGACCATTACCAACCGCTATTTGGAAGCGGCTGGCCGCCCGGAACGTGTTGACCTGCGCTCCTTTGAGCGACAGGGCATCCAGCAGATACCGACCGTGCATCTCGGTCCCGCCGCACACCAGATGGAAAAGCGTGGAGTGGAAACTTTTCTCGGCAACCTGAACCGGGATATTCGCGCCGCCAATAGCCTGATGCAGTCCATCCGCAGTGCGATTCGTGGGCTGCAACGCTGGATCGCAGACCTGAATGAAAAGAAGCAGATTCTTTTGGATGCACTGGAACAAGCCAAGGAGCCAATGCTGTCCGACCTGCTGGTGGATTACTTCAACCTCCGCAACGAGCAGCGCAGCGATTGGTCTGGCAAGGCAAAACTGAAATGCACTGTCCGAGACTTTGAGGAAGTCAAACGGGCGGTGGACTATCTGAAAGCCCATTCTCTGAACACCATCGAGGATCTGGATACCGCAATTTCTAACCTGAACCAGACCGCCGCCCCTCTCCGTAGGCAGTTGAAGCAGAACGAAAACCGTATGCGGGCAATCGCCCAGATCAAGGATGCTGCCGCCGCCCATGCCAAGCTGAAGCCCATCCACGACACCTTTATCAAGAAGAACTTCAAGTTGACCAAGGACGCTTATGCCGCCCAGCACAAAGAGGAGCTGGACACCTTTAATAAAGCTGTCCGCACTCTGATGAAACTGAACGGCAGCACAGCGGTAGATTTTTCGGCATTGGATGCCGAATTTTCTGCGCTGCAATCCGGCAGCGCAGAACTGCGTACCAAACTGGAAACCTTGCAGCCGGATGTCTCTGCCCTGAAAAATATCCGCAAGTATATCGACATGGTGCTGAATAAGCAGCAGCTTTCCACACCGGGCGGCAAGCCCCCGGAGAAGGAATCGGTGCTGAAACAGCTGGAGCAGCTTCAGCAGAAAAAGTCCAACTACAAAACGATTTCTACCACCCCAAACCGCGAAGAATCGCTCTAAACGATCTTTCTGTCACCGATATGCC
>OOBT01001427.1_pt1 | contig 12547 bp, 7 predicted proteins | sample 1671551 | NCBI WGS metagenome assembly OOBT01 (sample SAMN06348168, study PRJEB24527) | human gut metagenome | reverse complement strand
CAGGCCGCCTATGACCGCGTCCACACCCAGTACGTGAGCGCCCAGGAGGCTCTGTCCGACTATGACCGCGTCCTGCTGGAATACCGCACCTACTCCATGGACTGGATGACCGCCGCCGGCAGCGAGGACATCCCCGCCGCTGTGGACCGTCAGGCGGCCCTGGACCTGCTGGAGCAGGAGATGCTCAGCCATGGCTCCCTCACGGCGCTCCAGATCACCCAAAACACCATGAACGTGGATATGTCCGGCATGACCCTGGACCAGATCTCCGCCATGTTCGCCCGCCTGCGCCTCTCCCCCATCGTGGACAGCGTCTCCCTCAGCGTCGCCTCCACGGAGGAGGGCAAGGCCGCCACCATCATGGATTTCACCGTCCGCATCGAACTGCGCCAGCCGGAGGAGGTGTCTCAATGAACCGCGAGCTTACCAAGCGGGAAAAGACCCTGCTGCTGGTCCTGGTGGTACTGGTGCTGGTCCTGGGCTACTGCAAGCTGTTTCTGGAGCCCATCGACCGCCAGATAACCTCCCTCCGCACCAACACCGACATCGAGCAGGCTGAGCTGGACACCGACCGTGTCCGTCTGGCCCAGCTGGAGCAGATGCAGCAGGCCATTGCCGCCATCAAGGCCTCCGGCCAGGAGCGTGCCCTGCCCCAGTACGACAACGACCAGGCCCTGATGACCGAGCTGGACAAGCTCATGGCCGCCACCCTGCAATACGAGGTGGACTGCACCGAGGGCACCACCCAGGAGGGCTATCTCGTGCTGCGCCCCGTGACGCTTACCTACCAGACCGCTTCCTACGCCCAGTCCCGCCAGATCATCGACGCGCTGAGCGCCAGCGCCAATGTCAACTTCCTCTCCAACGTGGACGTGCAGTATGATGCCGACAAAGCACAGTACAAAACCGTGCTTCACCTCATCTTTTTCGAGCTGATGCCCTGACTGCGTCCCCACCATTTTCCGCCCGCGTCCCTTTGCGGGGCAGCGTATCGATTGTGTTATGCAAAAAAAGCTCTCAAAACAGAATAATTCCGGCTTTACGCTGTCCGAAGTCCTCATCGCGGTCGCCATCCTGATCGTGCTGATGGGCCTGGCCATGATCCCCATCACCCGCCATCAGCGCGACCTGCGCCAAACGGAACTGGACGCCAAGGCGGAGATCGTCTACCACGCGGCCCAGAACAAGCTGTCCGAGCTGCTGGCCAATGGCCGCATTTCCGACTGCTATGCGGAGGATCTGCAGCCCCTGAACAACACACCGCTGGACGCCGCCGAGAGAAAAACCTCCCTGCACTATGTGACCTCCGCCGCCAAGACCGGCGAAGGCTCCGCCGCCGCGGCCATCCTGCCGAAGGACCAGGCAGACCGCCAGCTGTGGGACAACCATTGGGTGATCGAACTCGACCCCGCCAGCGGCAGCGTCTACGCCGTGTTTTACAGTGAAAAACCCCTGACCTACGACTTTGACAGCTTCAATCCCCTGCGGTTCCGTGATGGCCGGCTGAGCGCCGGCGCCACCGTGGGCTATTACGGCGGCGACAGTGTGCAGTCCGAGATCACCGGCAAGCTGACGCCCCATATGGAGATCATCAACAAAGAGCAGCTTCTTCTGCGCGTCACCTGCGACACGCCTATGGAGCCGCTGCACTTCTATGTGACCGTCTCCGACGGCGTCCACAGCACCTCCCGCATCGAACTGACCGGCAGCGAGGTCAAGACCGACTATCTCACCTACACCGCCACCATGGTCCTGGACTCTCTCACGGACGGTATGCGCTTCGGCCAACAGGCCCGCTTCAAAAACAAAAACCTGACCCCCGGCGCGGACCTGACCATCACCGTGGAGGTGACGTGTGAGAACCGTCTGGTGGACTCCGCCTCCGGCACGCTGACCGCCAACAGTCTGTTTGCCGAGGTTCGCGGCGGCGACACCGCCGTTGTTACCTACGCCCGCCACCTGCAAAATCTGGACACGGCCTCCCGCTTGCCCGACAGCATCACCCGCGCCGTGCAGGAGCAGGATATCCAATTTGTCAACGAAAACGCCGACGACGGCTGGGACCGCCTGTACGGCTCCCGCACGTTCACGCCCATCACCAACAGCCGCCTGACCTACTGCGAGAGCAAGGCCACCGTGAACGGCCAGGTCTACCACCCGGTCATTTACGGTCTGACCGTGAACACCACCGGCGACGGCGGTCTTTTTGCCGCCTTCTCCGGCACGCTGAAAAACCTGCGCCTTTGCGGCGCCGACATCACCACCTCCGGCAATGCCGGCGGCCTGGCCGGCCGTCTCAGCGGCAAGACCGAGATCCTCGACTGTCAGGTGTATCTCAGTCCCACCCGCAACAAACTCAGCACCAAGACCGAACAGGACATCTGGCTCCGCGGCAGCACGGCGGGCGGTCTGGCAGGCCGCTGCGACGGCACGCTGACCATCCGCCGCAGCTTCGCGGCTACCGTGATTCAGGGCGTCCGCTATGCCGGCGGCCTGGTGGGCAATACGGACAGTGCTGCTCTGACTGTGGACCATTCCTACGCGGACTGTTACCTGTACGCCGCCGCCAATAACGGCGTCGCCGGCGGCCTGATAGGCGCCTGCAACGGCACCGCCAATATCGCCCTGTCCAACTGCTACGCCGCCGGCTTCCAGAGCGCCGGCACCACCGCCGGTCTCTCCGGCGGCGAGCTCTCCGGCGGCGACAGTCTCAAGGCCTGTTACAGTGCCTGCGTCCGCCTGGGCACCGACATGAAGCTGACCTGCTCCACCGTCAAGCCCCCCGCTGCCGGCACGGCTCCCGCCGACATAGACGCTGTCTATTACCTGTTCCCCGGCCGGAACGATCTGTCCGGCACCAGCTTCGTCAATTACGCCGAATGGAGCGGCCAGAACCGCGCAGAGGGCGTAAAGGTCCTGGGCTCCGCCTTTACCACGGAGACAAGCGACACCGTGGCCTACAACCTCATGGACAACATGGGCCTGAGCACCTACTCCTACCCCCGGCTCACCGGTCTGCCCCACTACGGCGACTGGCAAGCGGATTTCGAGTCCGGCGCACTGGCCTACTATGAAAAATACAGCGACGGCACCTACGGCTTCCTGGGTGCCAACCGCTCCACCCTCCGTTCCGGCGGCACCGTCGTGGACGACGGCTACGGCATGGTCTACCGCACCCAGCCCACAGACGCCATCACCGTCGCCTATACCCTGGGCGATACGGCACGCACCGCCACCCTGCGGAATTCCATCAAACTCGACAGCGAATACTGGCTGGTGCGCCCGCCCGACGAGTTGGTCTATACCAGTGAGGTGTCCCCCACCTTCTACCGTCAGGTAACGGTGGATGACATCTCCTACTTCTTCAATCCCCACTTCGCCTGCCGCGTGATCCAGGGCGCCGCCCTGCCCAGCGCCCCGGCGGAGGTTGGCATCCGCACGGCCCGTCATCTGCACAACCTGAGCCTGTATTACGATACCTACCGTACCCTGCTGGACAAGACAGCCGTCTTCCGGCAGGAGCGCCCCATCGACTACAACAGCTACGCCCGTCTCACGGTGCACACGCAGCCGCCTATCGGTGCCGCGGACGGCAAGCCTTTCATCCACACCTACGACGGCGGCGGCTATACCATCGCAGCGCCCTCCTTTACCGGCACCGTCAACACCGACGGCACCAGCTATGCCGGTATGTTCGGTCTGAACCAGGGCACCCTGCGCAATATCATACTGCTCACCGCCAATAAGGATCGTACCGTTTCTCTGGAAGGCCAGCTCTCTCTGCAAACCGCCTGCATCGGCGCCCTGACCGGTTGCAACGAGGGCACGGTCTACAACTGCGCCGCCGCGGGCTTCTCCGTGAACGGCGACGCCCGTCACGGCAGTATCCTGTATCTGGGCGGCCTGGTGGGGCGCAACAGCGGTACGGTCCGCGCCTCCGGCGTCAGCGCACCGCGCCTTTTCGCCAATAGCCTGTACGCCACGCTCTACGCCGGCGGCTTCGCGGGCGGCAACAGCGGCGTCGTCCAGCAGTGCTACGCCATGGCCGACATTGAGATCGGCACGATCAACGGCGGCGGCGTGACGCTGGGCGGCTTTGCCGGCAGCAACACCGGCTCCCTCCGCGCCAGCTACTGCGCCACAGCCATGACTTCACCCAATGCGGATATTCACGGCTTTGCCCCCACTGCCGGCGGCGTATCCGGCTGCTGCTACCTCAACGGCGGCACATACCGCTTTGTAGACGGCGTTCACCTATACCAGTACACGGACAGATCCGGCGCGGCTCCGGTGAACGAGCCGGCCCTGCGCGGCATGAGCACCCGGCTGGGCGGCTTTGGCGCCGTCTCCGCCGCCAATACCTTCCAGCACGATAAGACCCTGGACTCCGCCGGCAAGGCCTACCCCTATCCCGGCATCGTCGCCGGCCACGACGGCAGCCGCGTCCATTACGGCGACTGGGTGACCCCTGCCGATATGGGCGTTCTGGGCCTGCTGTACTGGGAATATGAGTCCAAGCCCACCGGCAGCGGCGGCTACTATTTCTCCTCGATCGGTGTCGAGGACGGCGAATACAAGGCCAACAGCAGCCTCTGTGTCTCCCATGACGACGGCGGCACCGTTACCGCTTACGGCTACGGTTACTATTGGTCCGCCGGCAGCACCACCGAGCCTGTGCTCTCCACCGGCATCACCGTGACCGGCACTCGCTATACCGAGGCGGCCGATGACCTGCACCGGCAGATGCAGGGATTCAATTTCGTCACCTACAAGACCTCCGATGACGGTCTGCACCTGACCAGCGGCACCCAGGCCAACGATGCCTGGACGCTGACCCACGAGGACGCCGCGCTGACCTACACCGTCAGCCCCTTCTTTGCCGACGCCTTCGCCCTGTCCTCCAACAATGCGCCGGGAACGGCCTCCAAGCCCTACCAGGTACGCTCCATAGAGCAGCTGCAATACATTAACTGGAGCTATATCGACAGTCAGGGAAGCACGACGCGCGATGTCACAGGCAGTAATAGTGACTACAAGTATTATCCCTATCTGCAATACACCAACCGCCGCGGCAATGCGCTGCAGACAAAGGCGATGGCGCTGGCCGGCGACAGCACCGGCGGCCCCCGTCCTATCCTCACCTGGCAGCAGACCCACGACCTCAACGGCGCAGGACGCGGCACCGCCGCCGACGGCACGGCCGCAAACTACGACTTCCACCCCATTGCCGGCGCGGTAAACAACGGCCAGTTGAACGACAGGGGCAATGAAACCTATGATCTGACGCTGTACAACTGGTTCGGCGGTATCTACGACGGCGGCAACTACTACATCAAGAATGTGAACATCACCTCCCATTGCTACAACGTGGGTCTGTTCGGCACCACCGCCGGCGCGGAGATCAAAAACATCGTGCTCTACAGCGACAACGACGCCGTTATCCAGCGCAAGACCGACGCCACCCCCGTCTCCGGTGCCACCGGGCCGGAGAATTACGCCACCTCCTACGCCCTGGGCGGTCTGGTAGGCATTGCCTACGACTATGATGAAAACCTGAAGGACAAGACGAAGGTCAGCACCATCAGCAACTGCGCTATCGCCGGCTACACCGTGACCGACAACAGCAAAAACCGGCAGTTCTTGGGCGAAGCCGCCATCGGCGGGCTGGTGGGCGTATCCAGCGCCAATCTGAACAGGTGCTCCGCCGTGGTCAAGCTGAATATCAACTGTACCCACCGCTACGCCAGTGAAACAAACACCGGCGCCATGAACAAGGCCCAGTGGGGCAACTATGTCCGCGTGGGCGGCCTGGTGGGCGGCGTCCGCTATGATGTGTCGGACTGCTACACCGGCGGCAGCATCACCGTCGCCAGCGATCTGCTGAACGAGCGCATCCTCACCGGTGAACCCAACACCTCCTTCGTGGATCGCTATGAGAAGACGCCTAAATCCGTCAAAATGACCCAGGGCGGCGCAGAGGCCGGCCCGGACACCTACGTGTACATCGGCGGCATCGGCGGCAGCGGCTTCTCCGCCACCTTCTCCAACTTCTCCGGCAGCAAGGACGGCCAACCCACCTACAACAACTGCTACACCTACATGACCTTCCCTGCCATGGAGGGCACCATCACCGGCATCTCCCTCATCGGCAGCATCGCCGACCGTGCCGGTGTGAACGGCGGCACCGCCCGGCTGACCATCAACAACTGCTACTACCTGGACAGCAGCGCCGCGATCTCCTTCAACAGCCTCCCCACCTTCTACAGCAAGTCCACCCAGTCCAATGGCCAGTACACCTACTACTCCCTGTCCACCCTGCTGAGCACCGATACCGCGCGGATGGATATGCTCCGTGGCAAGCTGAACTATCTGTCCAAGTACACCTGGAACACCGGCAGCAGCACCTACACCATCAACGGCCTTACCGCCCTGACCTACGACCAGATGTCCGCGCGGACCTCCGCCGGCGGCAAGACCTTCACGGAAATGCTCAACGGCGCCGGCGGCACCAGCTACCACTGGGTCACCACAGAGGAAAACGGCCAGGCGGCCCATGGCAAATACAGCTTCCCCGGCAGCGCCGCAGCCCTCCGCGGACAGGACTACCCCTTCCCCACCGTATTGACCCAGGGCACCGCCTGCCTGCACTACGGCGAATGGCCCTCCCGCGGTCTGTACTGGAGCAGCGGTATCCTGTCGCTGGACCGTATCACAACCCCCAGCGCCACGCTGTCGCTGCACTTCACCCAGGACATCGGTACTGACGCCACACCCGCCATCACCTGCTCCCGCGCCGGCATCGTGGAGGTCTCCCAGCCACAGGCACAGACGCCCCCGACGGACGTCCGGCACAGCTACACTGTGACCCTCACCGGCCTGTCGGTCGGCTCTACCGAGGTCTTCGCCACGCTGGGTGACTATACCGCCCGACTGCTGGTGAGCGTCACCTCCACGCTGGACATCTCCGTGGACGGCCTGCCCGGCGACGACTTCTTCGTCGGCGACACCGCCACCCTGACCCTCTCCGCCTCCGACAGCAAGGGCAGCACCCTCTCCGGCGTTAAATGGCGGGTCATCCCCAGCGCCGGCAGCAACTACATCACCGCCTCGGCGGCCACCGACGACCAGAAGGTCACCCTCACCGCCGCTGGTGAGGGTGAGGACCGCACCCTGGTCACCGCCACTTACACCGCCGGCGGCGAGATCTTCACCAGCCAGCTGCCCCTCATTATCCCCGTCCGTATGCAGGGCGTGCTGGGCATCGCCAACGTCTCCTCTCCGGAAACACCGGCCTATAAGCAGGGCATTATGACCCGCGCGGGCGACGCCTTCCTGGCCGACACCGATGCCTCGGCTCCCCCCTACAACGGAGCCCCCTACACCGACACCCCCGCCTACACCGGCGCGCCGCTGTACCTGTACGGTCAGGGCAGCGCCGCGGACCTGACGGCCGCCAACGAGGACGGAAGCTACCGCTTCACCCTCTCCGCCGCAACCGTCACTGTGGGCGACGGCACCGACGCCGTGACCTGCGACGCCCTCTCCGGCACGGCGGATTACCGCATCTTTGAGGGCCAGCCCCAGAGCCTGCCGGACACCCTGTTCACCGTCCGGCCCCTGACCGTCAAGGGTAGGCAGCCCGGCCTCGTGACGCTCACTGTCACCCTCATGGACACCGAAGGCCGCACCTTCACCCTCTCCATTCCCTACACCCTGACGGAGGAGGACACCCGGGTGACCGCCACCCTCCAAGTGGATGGGCAGGCGCTCGCCCTGTCTGTCCCCTACGGCACAGCGCCTACGGCGGAGGACGTGGCCCGGCTTCTGACGGAAAAGGGCATCTCCCCGGACACCATCGACAGCTGGACCCCGGACATCACCCAGCCGTTATATGCCGACACGGCCTTCACCGCCGTGCGCAAGCTGTATGCCGCCCCGGTCTCCCCCTCCGGTAAGGAGGAGCCCTCCGGCGGCGACGGCGGCGAAGATTCCGGCGGCAGCGGCGGCACTTCCGGCGGCGATTCCGGCGGCACCGGTGACTCCGGCATCACCGGCGACTCCGCCGCGTCCGGGGACGCTCCCGCGCCGGATACCCCCACCGCATAACACTTCCACGGAAAGGAGGCCCTCCCGTGCACAAACTGAAAAACCAACAGGGCGCCACGCTGATGATGGCCCTCCTTCTGCTGCTGGCGGCCAGTATGGTCAGCGCGGTGATCCTCACCGCCGCCACCTCCTCGGCCCGCCGTCTGGAGAATGACCGGGCCGCCCGGCAGGCGTATCTGGCGGTCAGCTCTGCGGCCCGTCTGCTGCGTGATGATATCCTGAACGCCTCCTTTGTCCAGGAGACGGTGAAAACCACCTATACCAATGACACCTCCACCGAAACGAGCCGCGAAACGACCTCACCCACCGGGTTTACGGCCGCATGGCTCAAGGCCGGCAAGGCCGCCGTGGACAGGGACAGCGGCAAGAGCTTTACCGACACCATCACCCTCTCCGTGGACGGGCTGGATGATGTCTCCGCCGTCTTTACCATGGCGCCCAATTACGACATCACCATCGTCCTGCACCTGGCCGGCGGCGGCGACAGTGACTGCCGCCTGGTGCTGACGCTCCGCGAAAACAAGGCCGATCCCACTGTCAGCACCGTCAGCGGCGGCGGTCTCTGGGTCCGCGACGTCACCACGACCACAACAACGATCTCCTGGTCGCCGGACAACGCCACCATCGAAAAGGAGGCGGTCGTATCAAAAAGCTGAACAGCACCCGCGGCGAAACGCTGGTAGAGACGCTGGTCTCCATCCTGATCATCGTACTGACCTTCGTGTTTCTGACCACCGCCGCCGTTTCCGCCGCCAAGATCAACGCTAAGGTCCGTTCCGCCGACATCTCCTTCCACTACAGCAGCGCGGTGTCGAACGGCACCGCCGCCCTGACCGCCTCCGGCGGCGGCACCCGCAGCGGCCGCACCACCGTGCAGGTCTATGAGGACAACGGCTGCCTCTATTACGAGGAGGTCACGCCATGAACAAGCTTCGTGACCGCCGCGGCTTCACCCTGACGGAGCTGCTGTGCGCCGTTCTCATCGTCCTGCTCGTCAGCGCCCTGCTGACCGTGGGCGTCCGCTTCGCCGGCCGCACCTACAACAGCTCCATGCAGCTGTCCGAGGCCCAGGAGCTGTGCTCCACCCTTACCAGCGTTATCAGCGACAAGCTGCGCTTCTGCGGCACCGTGACCCCCGGCGCGGACGGCAGTCTGGACCACATCTTCATTCAGGACCTGGGCAGCGTGGAGGGCGAGGGCGCCGCCTTTCAGGTGGATGCCGACGGCCAGCTCACCCTGGGCAGCACCAAGCTGCTCAGCAGCGCCGCCTATCCCCGGGGGCTCCGGGTCCGCGATGTCAGTCTGCGCTACGACAGCGCTTCGGGCATCTTTACCGTGACCCTTCAGGTGGGCACCGCCGACAACACCCTGGCCGAGACCTCCTTCGAGGTCCGGCGCTTAAATCACACATGAAAAAAAAGCACCCCCGGAGGGGTGCTTTTCTTCACTTCTTAAAGCTGTCCTTCAGCGACACACTGCGGTTGAACACCATGTGCTCCGCGGAGCTGTCACGGTTGTCCAGGCAGAAATAGCCCACACGCATGAACTGGAACGTGGGCGCGTTGACGCCGGTACGGTCGGCCTGCTTGTCGAATGCCTCCGCCACCTTCCGCATCTCCGGCTCCACCTTGCAGCCGGTGAGCACCGTAAGGCTCTCCGGGTTCAGGCAGTCCAGGAAGTCCTTGTCCGGGCCGTCGGGCTGCTCGTCGGAAAACAGGTTGTCGTACAGCCGGACCTCCGCGTCCATGCAGTTCTCCGCGTCCACCCAGTGGAGCGTGGCACCCTTGACCTTGCGGCCGTCGGCGGGATCACCGCCGCTGGACTCCGGATCATAGGTGCACAGCACCTCGGTGACGTTGCCGTCCGCGTCCTTCACGCAGCCGGTGCACTGCACCAGATACGCGCCCTTCAGCCGGCACTCCGGACCGTTGGGGGTCAGTCGCTTGTACTTGGGCACCGGGACCTCCATAAAGTCCTCCGCCTCGATCCACAGATGGCGCGAGAAGGTGATCTCATGGGTGCCCTGCGCCGGGTCGGTGGGGTTGTTCTCCACCGTGAATACCTCGCTCTTGCCCTCGGGATAGTTGGTCACCGTCAGCTTCACTGGGTGCAGCACCGCCATGGTGCGCTCCGCGTGGGCGTTCAGGTCCTCCCGCAGGCAGTGCTCCAGGAAGCCGTACTCAATGGTGTTGGGGGACTTGGCCACGCCGATACGCTCGCAGAAGCTGCGGATGGCGGCGGCGGTGTATCCCCGGCGGCGCAGACCGCACAGCGTGGGCATCCGGGGATCGTCCCAGCCGGAGACATAGTTCTCCTCCACCAGCTTACGCAGCTTCCGCTTGGACATGACCGTGTGGTCGATGCCCAGCCGGGCAAACTCGATCTGCCGGGGATGGGCAGGCAGCTCACAGTGCTCGATGACCCAGTTGTACAGGGGCCGGTGCGCCTCGAACTCCAGCGAGCACAGGCTGTGGGTGATGCCCTCCAGCGCGTCCTGAATGGGGTGAGCGAAGTCGTACATGGGATAAATGCACCACTTGTTTCCCTGCCGGTGGTGGCTCATGTGGTTGATACGGTAGATGACCGGGTCACGCATATTGAAGTTGCCGCTGGCCAGATCGATCTTGGCCCGCAGCGTCATGGCGCCATTGGGGAACTCCCCGGCCCGCATACGGGCGAACAGGTCCAGGCTCTCCTCGATGGGCCGATCCCGGTAGGGTGATACGGCGGGGATGCCGATGTCGCCGCGGTTGGCCTTGAACTCCTCCGGTGTCAGCTGGCACACATAGGCCAGCCCCTTTTTGATCAGCAGCACCGCCTGGCGGTAGTCCTCCTCAAAGTAGTCGCTGCCGTAAAAGAAGCGGTCGCCCCAGTCAAAGCCCAGCCAGTGGATGTCCTCCTTGATGGCCTCCACGAACTCCTCGTCCTCCTTGGTGGGGTTGGTGTCGTCCATGCGCAGGTTGCACAGGCCGCCGTAACGCTCGGCGGTGCCGAAGTCGATGCAAAGGGCCTTGCAGTGGCCGATGTGCAGATAGCCGTTGGGCTCCGGCGGGAAACGGGTGTGGACGGTCATTCCCTGGAACTGACCACCCTCTGCGATGTCCTCGTCGATAAAGTTCAGAATAAAGTTTTTGCTCTCGGCACTCTCCTCCGTCAGAGGGGCCTTCACTTCCTCGGTCATTGTCTCACACTCCTTGTTCGGTCGTAATCCCGTGTTTTCACACTGAACCTATATTATACGGTTCCCGTCCTCTGATTGCAAGAGCTTTTGAAGGGGCGGGACAACTTTTTTTGCGGGCATTGCAAAAAGAGGGAGGAGAGCGGCGCTCTCCTCCCTCTTTGGAAGCTGCTTGGGTTATTTCCGCTCCGTCAGCTTGCTGTTGCACTTCTGCAGGAAGCGGTCGTTGGCAATGACGGCCCGGGTGTGAGTCCCCTCGCCGATGGGGCCCCAGTCGTCGCTGGCCTCCACCCGGAAGGTGATGAGCTTGCCGTTTTCGGACACGCCGGTGACGGTGGCCGTGGCCCGGACGGTCATGCCCACAGGGGTGGGCGCCAGGTGGCTGGAGTGAATGTCCACGCCCACGGTGCCCTTGCCCTCCGGCAGGTCCGGCTGCACGCAGTCCATGGCGGCGTGCTCCATCATGGCCATCATAAACGGGGTGCCGAACCCCTCCAGGCCGCCGGAGCCGATGGCCCGGGCGGTCATCTCCGGGGTGACCACCTGCTCAATGGTATAGGATTTGCCGATTTCGATCATATCCGTTCCTCCTTTATACGCCCAGCCTGGTCCACAGCCGGTCATACAGCCGCAGGGTGTCCTTGGGCAGGTTTTCATAGATCTCGCAGCGGTCCAGGGTCTCCGCCGGAGGCGCCATAATTTCGTAGATCTCCGGGTCCAGCTCCTCCTCGTTGACCTCCGCATAGTAGGCCGGGTACTGCTCCAGGGCTTCCCGGTTGGGGGAGGCGTACCAGATATAGTCCATGTTGGCCAGGTTGGAGTCCGTGGAGGCGATGAAGTTGATCCACTCCTCCGCCTCGGCCATGTGCTGGGTGTCCTTCAGGACGCACATGGCGTCCACGAACCAGTTGCTGCCCTCCTCCGGGATGACGAAGGCCAGGTCCTCGTTGTTCTCCAGCATGGTCAGGTAGTCTCCGGCGTAGTACATGGCGATGGCGGCGTTGCCGCCCTCCATCTTCTGGAACACCTCGTCCATGACGAAGGCCTGATACACGCCGCTGTCCTTGGCGTTTTTCAGCAGGTTGAAGGCCTCCTCCAGCTGGCCGGGGTCCGTGGTATTGATGCTGTAGCCCAGGTCCAGCAGGGCCGCGGCCAGAGCGTCCCGGGAGTTGTTGATCATCAGCACCTGTCCCGCATACTGGGGATCGAACATGGCGTCCCAGCTGGTAATAGGCCCGGACACCATGGTGGTGTTGTAGATAA
>OOBT01001423.1_pt1 | contig 12562 bp, 8 predicted proteins | sample 1671551 | NCBI WGS metagenome assembly OOBT01 (sample SAMN06348168, study PRJEB24527) | human gut metagenome | reverse complement strand
GGTATTTTTACTATGGGGTATAGCAAAAACTATATATAATGTATTGGGGGGTTTTACGAGAATTATAATATCATACTCTCTCACATAAGTGTTCACAAATGTTACAAAAATTCACTTCTATTTTTGTGCATATTGTACATATTCAGTCTCTATTTTGAAATTATGCCACCAAAATACTTTCTCAAGAAGGCAACGTATCATTCTGAAAAACCCTGATTTTTGTTTTGATGCGCTGCAGTGCATTGTCGATCGCTTTCGGGGATTTCTTCATTTTTTCTGCAATCTGCTGGTAATTTAACCCCGACAGATAATCATCTAACACCTCACACTCCATTTTACTCAGGCTCTGGCGTACTTTTTTCAGAAACAGTTCAAAGTTTTCCTGATCGATCATGCGCTGTTCCGGATTATCTGAACGCTCCGATTCGAGATACTCTGCCAGCGGCTGTCCCTCTTCACTCACCTCCGAATAAAAAGAAACATAGGAGTTTAACGGTGCATGTTTTTTCCGGTTGGATGCCTCTATGGCACTGTAAATCTGTCTTGTGATGCACAGTTCTGCAAAATGGAAAAACGAAGTTTCTCTCTCTTCCCGGTAATCGCGGATTGCTTTAAACAGACCGATCATCCCCTCCTGGATCAGATCATCGGTATCGCCCCCGATCAAAAACATGGCATTCGCCTTTTTCCGCACAAGTGGTTTGTACTTGTCCAACACATAATCCATGATTGCAGTATCCCCAGCCCGAAGCTGCCGTAAAAGTGCTTCATCACTTAACCTGTCATAGGCTGTCTGCCCTTTTCCCGGATCATTGTCCCTATATTTTTCCATACCTGATCTCCCTGCACAATCGTTCCAAACCGCATCCACGCCCTGCGGATGCGCCATATCCAGAAGTTACTGCAGACGCTGTCTCACGATCTCATATGCCAGCACGCCTGCGGCTACCGATGCATTTAAGGAATCAATATCCCCTTTCATCGGAATGGATGCGATAAAATCACAATTCTCTTTTACAAGTTTGCTGACACCCTCGCCCTCGTTTCCGATCACAAGACCGATCGGTCCTTTTAAGTCGAGTTTGTACATCTCGGTTCCGCCCATGTCAGCGCAGACAAACCATAAGCCTTTTTCTTTCAGCTCCTTGATGGCTGCAGTCAGATTTGTCACTTTTGCGACAGGCGTATAGTTGATCGCACCTGCTGAAGTCTTTGCAACCGTTGCAGTCAGTCCCACTGCCCGGCGTTTTGGAATGATCACTCCATGCGCTCCTGCCAGATTTGCGGTACGGATGATCGCACCAAGATTATGCGGATCCTCAATATTATCCAGAATAAAAATAAACGGTGGTTCCCCTTTTTCCTCTGCATTTTTTAAAATATCTTCCACTTCCGCATACTCATATGCTGCGGCAACTGCAATGACACCCTGATGCTTTTTTGTCTCGGATAATTGGTCTAAACGTTCCTTATCCACAAAATTAATAATGGTGTCATGTTTTCTCGCCTCTCTGACGATCGTGCGCACCGGTCCGTCCTGACATCCATCTAAAACAAACAATTTATCTATTGTTTTTCCGGAACGGAATGCCTCTAGCACCGCATTACGTCCCTCTATTTTCTGTTCTTCATATCCCATGAAATTCTTTTTCCCTTTCTCTTATCGTGATCTCATCACGCAGTCATTTTGCTGCTTGTCAGACGCGACTATAATTTTAGTTTCATCTCCTCGACACCGGTTTTTACCAGCTCGACCAGACGCTCAAATTCGTCTTTCAGATACAGATATCCCATGAGTGCTTCAAATCCGGTTGCCTTACGGTAATCCGACATTGTGGCATTTTTTGCCATGGTAAAAGATTTGGCGTTGCGCCCTCTCTTATACACGGCTGCCTCCTCCTCTGTCAGGATCGGAAGCAGCACTTCCATCATCTCCGCCTGCGTATGTGCCTTTACGATCTGACTGGTTCGTTTATGAAGTTCACTCGCTCTTGTGTTTCCTTTTGCCACCACAAGCGAGCGGATCACGAGATCGTAAATCCCATCTCCGATATAGGCCAGAGTCAATGGTGAATAGGTTCTGATATCTATATCTGCAATATGAAATTGTTCTTTTAAATAAGAATCGATTCCTTTTTCCATCTCTCTTTACTCCGCTTTATGCCATACCACACCTTCGCGGGTGTCTTTGATGACAATTCCTTTTGCAAGCAGTTCGTCACGGATGGCATCTGCCTTCGCAAAATCTTTTGCTTTCTTTGCTTCTTTTCTCTCCTCGATTTTGGCAAGGACAAAGCTCTCAAGTTCAGCGTCAACGCCTTCCGTTGTCTCTGTGCTCTTTGCATTTTCCAGATTCAGGGAAAGAACTTTGTCAAAATCTTTGATCAGCTTGTATTTTGTAATATCGTTCGTGTCTGCTTTTAACAGATCATATAAAACAGTGATCGCCATGGAAGTATTCAGATCGTTCGAGATCGCATCCACGAATTTTGCCTTGTATTCTGCAAATACGTTCTGGTCTGTCTCGCCCTCTTTTTTCAGTCCGGCAACACGTTTTACCAGTTTGTTGTAAGCGGCTTTGGTGTTATCCATGATCTCATAAGAAAACTCAAGCGGTTTTCTGTAATGGGACTGTAAGCAGAACATCCGGTATACGATCGGGTCGTACCCTTTTTCCTGTAATAAGGAAACAGTGAGGAAATCTCCTTTGGATTTACTCATTTTACCGGATTTGTCATTCAAATGCTGTACATGGAACCAGTAATTGCACCATTTGTGTCCGAGGTAGCTCTCAGACTGTGCGATCTCATTGGTGTGATGTGGGAAAATATTATCCACACCGCCACAATGGATATCCATGTACTCGCCAAGATGCTTGATACTGATGCAGGAGCACTCAATATGCCATCCCGGATAACCGACGCCCCATGGGCTATCCCATTTCAATGCCTGGTCTTCAAATTTGGATTTGGTGAACCAGAGCACGAAGTCTGTCTTGTTTTTCTTATTGGTATCCTCATCGACATCATCCCTTACACCGACTAAAGTCTCAAGTTCTGCCTGTGTGGAGAAAACATAGTAATTATCCAGTTTGGACGTGTCAAAATAAACATTTCCTCCTGCCTGATATGCATAACCCTTTTCCAACAATCCCTCGATCATTTTAATAAATTCAGGAATGCAGTTGGTCGCAGGTTCCACAACGTCCGGTGTCTTGATGTTTAATTTTTTGCAGTCCTCAAAAAATGCGTCTGTGTAGAACTTTGCGATCTCCATAACTGTCTTATGTTCACGCTTTGCACCCTTTAACATTTTATCTTCCCCGGTATCTGCATCGGAAGCCAGATGTCCTACATCAGTAATATTCATGACACGTTTTACATCATATCCAACATAACGGAGTGATTTTTCCAGAACATCTTCCATGATATAACTTCTCAGGTTTCCGATATGTGCAAAATGATACACCGTAGGTCCGCAGGTGTACATTGCGATTTTGCCGTCCTCATGAGGAATCACGGTCTCGATTTTCTTTGTGAGCGTATTGTAAAATTTAAAATTATTTTCCATTTGTGTTCTCCATTTTCCTTCTATATTATTTTAACTTTGTAGACAATTGCGAAACTCATAAAAACCTAAATTGAATTGTGAGAAATTGACAAAAGACATGAAAGACACTGGGGAGCGGTCGGTACTTAGAAGGCAGGTGCGATGTTAATCGTGCCTGCCTTCTTAGTACCGTTACCAGCGACACGTAGCGAGAGCGTGTCTTGAATGTTTTTGTTAATTTTTCACAATTTAAAGAAGCCTACAAGGAGTTTCGCAATTGCCTAACTCTGTTTCTTAAAAAACGCTTTTGTTTCCCTGACAACAACCCCACTCAATGCGAACAGTGCGATCATATTTGGCAGAGCCATCAGTCCGTTGAAAATATCAGCGATCGTCCACACTGCGCTGACGGTCATATACGGTCCGATAAATACTGCAAAAATATAAATCCAGCGGTAGACTTTCACATGTTTTAAATTGCCGCCGCTTAAATATTCAAGACAGCGTTCGCTGTAATAATCCCAGCCGAGAATTGTTGTAAATGCAAAAAATACAAGGCAGAGCATTAATACAAAAGAGGACACGGCCGGAGGGAAAGGAAGTCCCTGCTGGAATGCGTAAGTGGTGACTTCCACACCTTCTAAGCCTTCGACCTGCCATGCGCCTGTTAAGACGATGGAGAGTCCGGTCAGTGTACAGATTACGATCGTGTCGATAAAAGTTCCGGTCATGCTGACAAGTCCCTGACGGACAGGTTCTTTTGTCTGTGCAGCAGCTGCTGCGATCGGGGCGCTTCCGAGTCCTGCCTCATTTGAGAAAATACCGCGGGCAACACCTTTTTGCATAGCGACAAACATACTTCCGACAGCACCGCCGGTAACAGCTTTCGGTGTGAAAGCAGCGGTTACGATCACTTTAACAGCTGCAGGAATTTCAGTAATATTGCAGATGATCAGGATAACGGCAAAAGCAAAATAAAGGATCGCCATAAATGGTACAACGATCTGGCTCACACTTGCGATCCGTTTTACACCGCCGATCAATACGGCTGCGACACAGACCGTCAGGATCAGGGATGCGATCACGACTGACCAGGAATATTCTCCGAGGAAAGGAAGGATCTTGACACAGTGTGCATTGTCCGGATCAAAGAAACCGTTGATCGCACTTGCGATACCATTGACCTGGCTGAAAGTTCCGATACCGAAAAGTCCGACACAGACGCCGAAAAATGCAAAAAGCTTTGCAAGCCATTTCCAGTTTTTTCCCATTCCCTGTTCAATATAATAGAAAGGACCGCCAAGGCTGTGGCCGTCAGGAGCAACGACACGGTATTTGACAGCTAAAAGTCCTTCGGAATATTTGGTAGCCATTCCGAGAAAAGCGGCTGCGACCATCCAGAACAGAGCGCCCGGACCGCCGGCGCCGACAGCGGTTGCAACACCGACGATATTACCGGTACCGATCGTTGCGCTCAGAGCAGTACAGAGAGCTGCAAAACTGGAAATTTCGCCTTCTGCCTCTTCCTCATTCTGGATCATCCATTTCAGCGCAAGGGGAAGCTTCCGGATCTGTAACAGACCGAGGCGCACCGTAAGCAGCAGACCACCCGCCATGATCAGCACCATTAATGGCACACCCCAGACAAAATTGTCAACATTGACAAGAAAATCATTAATTACACTCCACATGTTTCTAATCCTCTATCTTTCTTTCAATATATACATCGAGTGCATGCAGTATCACAGAAAAATATCTTGCAATGAAAATGGGATGATGACCGGAAACAGGATGAACTGACAGAAAAATATCCCATATAAAAATATATGGGATAGGAAGATACATAATCAGAAAACTTCATATAAAATGAAATCTTATGTGTGCAATTAAGATATCTTCTCTGTCCGCTTGCCTGAGAGATTCATACGAAAACGTATGTTGCACCTTCGGCCCCCGGTTCATCCGGGCGTCTCCAGAGAGTCGATCCATTTACAGTTGCACCGGTATGACCGGCACCTGAGAGTGTTACTCCTTCGGTAGACTTGCGTCGTTTTCCTGCAAACTTCATCTCGAAATTGTTGATTCAACTATATCGTGTAAGAATACAAATTGCAAGGAGGTTTTTCCTGTTTTCCTGCATTTATGCAAAAAAATAGGGAGAAAAAAATGATTCATAAGAAACGCTTATAAAAGAAAACAAGTATACGAAAATATAGGCAGAAGAATAAAACTGTCAAATTCTGAAAAAAATATAAAAAGTGTGAAAATGCCTTGATGTTTCGGAAATTTTGAGAGAAACTAAAAGAAGAATGACAACAGAGTAACAGGCAGAGATCCGTGCTTCTTCGGAACATGATCGCGGAGATATGGATTGATGATGAAAAAGTGTAAGAGAAGGGAGATTTTTTTATGCTGCAGGAATGGAAAGCAATGGAAAAACCGGAGGAGGAAGAGATCAGGGCGCGCCTTGCCGCTGCAAAAGAAAAGTTAGCAAAGCAGCAGCTTTTGATCAAAGAGCAGAAGATACCGGTACTTGTGCTCATGGAAGGCTGGGGAACCGCCGGAAAAGGTTCTGTGATCGGTCAGGTGATCCAGAATATCGATCCGCGTTTCTTCAAGGTGGAATCGATGGGGGAAAAGAGTGAGGAGGAGTGCCGGAAACCGTTTTTATACCGCTATTTCAGACGGATCCCGGAAGAGGGAAAGTTCGTATTTCTCGATTCGGGCTGGATGGATGAGATCGTAAAAGACGAGCTGCACGGAAAACTTTCCGATGAGGATTATGCAAAACGGATCGAGAGTGTGAGACGTTTTGAGCGCCAGCTTACCGATAATGGTTATCTGGTCATGAAATTTTTCCTGCATATCTCGGAGAAAGAACAGGCAAAACGGATCGAACACTTGGAGCATGAAAAAGATACGGTCTGGCGTGTCAGCAAAAATGATCTCTGGCAGAACCGGCATTATGAGAAGTGCGAAGAGGCATTTTCTTCCTATATGAAAAACACAAATATGCCGTCTGCGCCGTGGTACATTATTGATGCAAAGTCAAGAAAATGGACGGAACTTCAGGTTTTAGAGACATTGACACAGGGAATCGAGATTGCGTTGAGTAATCAGAAACTGGCAGTGCCTCTTTTGCAGAATGTTTTCCCGTTAGTCCCAATGCCGCTTTTGTCAGAAGTGCCGTTAGACAAAGAGATTGAGACGGACGAGTACCGCAAAGAACTGAAAGAACTGCAGAACCGGCTTGGAGAACTGCACAACCGTCTTTACCGGAAAAAAGTACCGGTCATCATCGCTTATGAGGGCTGGGATGCAGCAGGAAAAGGCGGCAACATCAAGCGGATTGCAGGAGCACTTGATCCGCGCGGTTACGAAGTTCATCCGATCGCAAGCCCGGAACCTCATGAGAAAGCAAGACATTACCTGTGGCGTTTCTGGACGAGACTGCCGAAAACAGGACATATTGCTATTTTTGACCGCACATGGTACGGAAGAGTGATGGTGGAGCGTCTGGAGGGATTTTGCAGTGAAAATGACTGGATGCGTGCTTACAATGAGATCAACGAATTTGAAAAAGAACTTCACGACTGGGGTGCTGTGATCATTAAATTCTGGGTGCAGATCGACAAAGATACGCAGCTTGAGCGTTTTAATGAGAGACAGAATACACCGGAAAAACAGTGGAAAATCACAGACGAGGACTGGCGTAACCGTGACAAATGGGATGCGTATGAGACAGCGGTCAATGAGATGATCCAAAAGACCAGCACCTCCTATGCTCCGTGGTATATTTTAGAGTCTGTCGACAAGAAATATGCCCGGATCAAAGCTCTTAAGATCGTTGTGGAGGAGCTGGAGAAGGTGTTGGGGTAAAGGATAATATTAAGCCAGTTCAGCTTCCAGCTTATTAATATGTTTAAATTCAGCGATCACCATGCTAAGACCGACTGCAAAGGACAGAAGGTCGGCGATCGGTCCTGCATAAAGTACGCCCATAATGCCGAAAAAATGCGGCAGTGCAACGATAAGCGGCAGCAGGAACATGATCTGTCTGGTCAGGGAGAGGAAAGTTCCCTTGTACGCTTTTCCGATGGAACTGAAAAACATCGAGGAGATCGGCTGCAAAAAGTTTAACCAGGTGAAGAACAGGAAGGCTCGGAAATAGTTGACACCGAACTCAAAATATTCTTCGCTTCCGCTTCCGAACAGACCGAGGATCTGTCTCGGGAAAAGCTGGAACAGTAAAAAGGAAATAATGGATACAACCGCACCGACTGACGCTGCGAGAAGGAAAGCGTCCTTCACCCGTTTGTATTGCTTTGCACCGTAATTAAAACTTTCAATTGGCTGGCTTCCCTGGGCCAGTCCGATAATAATAGAAAAATAAAGCTGGTTTACCTTCATGACAATTCCGGCACAGGCAATCGGGATGGATTCGCCGTAAACGGACTGTGCGCCGTAGTGTTTTAACAGGTTGTTCATGACGATCTGCACGATCATCATGGCAATCTGGTTAATGCCTGAGGACATGCCGAGGGAACAGATCTGTGCGAGAACTTTCCCGGAAGGGATAAAATGCTGTTTTTCTAATGTCACAGTGTGGTAATGCATGAGGTAACGGATCGCGATCGCAGCGGAGATGATCTGTCCGATGACAGTCGCCCAGGCAGCACCGTACATTCCCCATTGGAAACCGAATACGAACAGTGCGTCTAAGACAATATTAATGACAGCACCTGAAACTGTGACAAACATTGCCATTTTCGGGTTGCCGTCCGCACGGATCAGGTGACCGCTTCCGATGGTTAAGATCAGAAATGGAAAACCGACCGCTGTGACGCGGACATATTGCTCTGCCAGTGGGAGTACATCTGCCGGGGAACCAAAGAGCACTAACAGCGGATTTAAAAACAGTTCGGTGATAAGCAGTAAAAGAAATCCGAGTGAGAGCAGCATAGTGATGGAGTTGCCGATATAATAAGGAGCTTCCTCTTTTCGTCCAGCGCCCATATGAAGGTTAAAGCTTGCTGCTCCGCCGATCCCAAAAAGCAGTGCCAGCGAAGTGCAGAGCATAGAGAGTGGAAAGGCGATATTGGTTGCAGCATTTCCGAGCGTGCCGACTGCATTTCCGATAAAAAGCTGGTCAGCGATATTGTAAACGGCGCTGACAAGCATTGCGATAATGCTTGGAACAGCAAAACGTGCCACCAGCGTGGAAATTCTATCGGTACCAAGTGGATTTGTCATTTGTTTTTCCTGTGTCATGTTGATAAACTCCTTTTTTATAAAATTCAGGTGTCAAAATGTCTGTATTTTCATTTATAATATCAAATTGTACATCAAAAATTGTGAATCATTTGAAACCAGAAAAATTGTAAGCCTGCTAACATTTTCTGTCAAGAATAAAAAATTATAAAATGTCTCTGAAATTTTTATGAAAGAATCACGGAAAGGCTTTACCAAACCGAAGAACGCAGATAAAATGGAACTCATAAAGCAAGCGAAAAACAGGAGAAGCAGATATTGAATACAACCAAAATCGCACTGGAAGCGTCATTGAAAGAGCTTTTGAAAAAGAAACCTTTTGATAAGATCACCATCGCAGATCTGACAGAGGACTGTGGGATCAGCCGTATGGCATTTTACTATCATTTCAAGGATATCTATGATCTGGTAGAGTGGGCATGTGTGGAAGACGGCAAAAAAGCCCTGCGGGATAAGAAAACTTACGATACCTGGCAGGAGGGGTTTGCCCAGATCTTTGAGGCAGTGCTAGAAAACAAGCCGTTTATTATGAACGTCTATCATTCGGTGAGACGTGAAAAGATCGAGAGTTTTCTATACAAACTGACATACCAGCTGATTGCGGATGTTGTCGAGGAAAAATGCTCCAGAGATCATCTGCCGGAAACAGATAAACAGTTTATTGCAGATTTTTACAAATACGGTTTTGTCGGAATCATGTTAGACTGGATCGACCGCGGAATGAAAGAGGATTATCAGAAGATCGTAGATCTGCTCGCAGTGACGTTGCATGGTAATATTGCCAATTCCATCCGTAATTTTGAACAGGTGAAGGAAAAAATGTAATTTGCGATAAAGAAGATTTGGGCAATTGAAAGAATATTATGGGGCGTTTCGCAGACACCCATAGGATTTTTTACAAAAAAGGTGAAGTGATAAAATTTTTATCATTTCACCTTTTTTGTAAATTGGCAATCATTTTGGGGCAAGCTATCATAGAGACATCAAAAAACAGATTAGACAATTGCGAAACTCCTAGAAACCTAAATTGAATTGTGAAAAAATAACAAAAGCTTGAGAAAACACTGGGGAGCGGTCGGTACTTGAAGGCAGGTACAACAATCGTTGTGACTGGCTTCTTAGTACCGTTACCAGCGACACGTAGCGAAAGCGTGTTTTCGAAAATTTTGTTGATTTTGAACAATTGAAAGAAGATTATGAAGAGTTTCGCAAACGCCTAAAAAAGAGGATCGATGAAAGGAGAAATGAACCATGGAAAAGAAAAACATTGGACTTGGAGTAGCTGCACTTGCAGCAGGAGCAGGAGCCGTGGCACTTGCCGCAAAGAATCATAAGAATAACGTCAAAAATGAGGTGAAAAAAGCGGCAGCAAATGCACCTGAGCAGGAATACCGCAATACAGAGCGCGGAAAAAATGAAAAAAACAGCAAAGGCATTTATTATACCAACGGTAACTATGAAGCTTTTGCAAGACCAAAGAAACCGCAGGGGGTTGACGAAAAAAGTGCATATATAGTAGGAAGCGGCCTTGCTTCTCTGGCAGCAGCCTGCTTTCTGGTAAGAGATGGACAGATGCCGGGAGATCACATCCATATTTTGGAGGCAATGGACATTGCAGGTGGAGCATGTGATGGCATTTATGATGCGACCAGAGGTTATGTAATGCGTGGCGGACGTGAGATGGAAAATCATTTTGAGTGTCTGTGGGATTTATTCCGGAGCATTCCATCCATTGAGACGCCGGGAGTTTCTGTTCTGGATGAGTATTACTGGTTAAATAAAGAAGATCCAAACTACTCTCTCTGCCGTGCAACGGAAAAACAGGGAAAAGATGCGCACACTGATGGAAAATTTAACTTAAGTCAGAAAGGCTGCATGGAGATCATGAAACTTTTCATGACAAAAGACGAGGATCTTTACGATAAGACGATCGAGGATGTATTTGATGATGAGGTATTTGATTCCACATTCTGGCTGTATTGGAGAACCATGTTTGCGTTTGAAAATTGGCACAGTGCATTGGAAATGAAACTTTATTTCCAGCGTTTTATTCATCATATCGCCGGACTGCCGGATTTCTCAGCACTGAAATTCACAAAATACAATCAGTATGAATCACTGATCCTTCCAATGCAGAAGTATCTCGAGGAAGCAGGTGTTGATTTTCAGTTTAATACAGAAGTGATCAATGTTATTTTTGAGATCAAAGATGGAAAGAAAGTGGCAAAAACAATCGAGTGTAAGGTAAAAGGTGTGGAAGAGGGCATCACATTAACAGAAAACGATCTCGTATTTGTCACAAACGGAAGCTGTACCGAGGGAACTATTTACGGAGACCAGAATCATGCACCAAACGGTGATGCAGAGGTTCGTACAAGCGGCTGCTGGAATTTATGGAAAAATATTGCAAAACAGGATCCGTCCTTCGGACACCCGGAGAAATTCTGCTCTGATATTGCAAAAACAAACTGGGAATCTGCAACCGTCACAACATTAGATGATAAGATCATTCCTTATATTATGGATATCTGTAAGAGAGATCCGAGAAGCGGAAAAGTCGTGACAGGTGGTATCGTGAGCTGCCAGGATTCCAGCTGGCTGTTAAGCTGGACGATCAACCGTCAGGGACAGTTCAAAGAGCAGGATAAAAATCAGGTCTGCGTATGGGTTTATGGATTATTTACCGATGTACCGGGCGATTATATTAAGAAACCAATGAAAGAATGTACCGGAAAAGAGATCACAGAAGAGTGGCTTTATCATCTGGGCGTTCCGACAGAAAAAATCGGAGAGCTTGCTGAACACAGCGCCATCTGTGTTCCAACCATGATGCCATATATCACAGCATTCTTTATGCCGAGAACCAAAGGCGACAGACCGGATGTTATCCCGGACGGCTGCGTGAACTTCGCATTCCTGGGACAGTTTGCAGAGACTCCGAGAGATACCGTATTCACAACAGAGTATTCTGTGAGAACTGCAATGGAAGCTGTTTATGGATTGCTTGGTGTAGACCGTGGTGTGCCTGAGGTCTGGGGAAGTGTTTATGATATCCGCGAACTCTTAGACAGCAGTGTAAAACTCATGGACGGAAAGTCTCCGCTTGAAATCTCATTGCCGGGACCGTTAAACGCATTGAAGAAACCATTGCTTCGTGTGGTAAAAGGAACTGTCATTGAAAAAGTACTGCGCGATCATAATGTGATTAAAGAAGGTATGATCTGATTTTTCAATCTGAAAAACAGACAAAAAAGAAATGTAATTTTTTGTCAAAAAAGATGTTGACAAATGAATTGTGGTTTGTTATTATTAACAAGCTGTCGCAAGTAAGTGATAACAAACCACTTCAAAACGAAGCAAAACAAAATAAAAAAGTTGTTGACAAGTGCAGATGATTATGATAATATATCAGAGTTGCTGAAAACAACAGAGAACATTGATAACTGAACAGTGAATAACCTTGAAAGATTCTAAAGCGAACAAGTTCGCTCAGAAGAAATCAAAGATTTCTTCCGGGTTACAAAAAAAGATTTAGTTCGCGAGTAATAATTCAAGTCATCGAAAGATGAACGAACAGCTTTTAATAAAGCAAACCTTAAAAACAGTAAAACCTGAATCAAGATTCCGGTAGGAACTTGTTTCTGATTTAGAAAAGCCAGATATTCTGGCTGGATTAAAACTTTTAACATGAGAGTTTGATCCTGGCTCAGGATGAACGCTGGCGGCGTGCTTAACACATGCA
>OOBT01001417.1_pt1 | contig 12588 bp, 10 predicted proteins | sample 1671551 | NCBI WGS metagenome assembly OOBT01 (sample SAMN06348168, study PRJEB24527) | human gut metagenome | reverse complement strand
GATACGGCGATTTTCAGCTATTTGCACAGATTCCGAAACGCCTCGCGCGTCATGAGCGCGTTGAGCACCTCGAGCAATGCGTTCGTGCTCAGATGCTCCGGCAGGTCGAGCTGCTCAAGCAGCCGCTGCCGGGCGGCCCGGCTGTCCGCCCCGCCGGTGAGTCCGGCGGCGTAGAGGTCGGCCTTCGTGATGCGCGCGCCCGGCAGCGGCGCGTCCTCGCCCTCGATGGTCGCGCCCGCGCAGCGCAGCGCCTCGAGCAGCACCTCCGGCCGCATGCCCTCCACGCCGAGCTTGCCCTCTTTCGAGGCGGTACGCTTGCGCCGCTCCTTGCCGGCTACGTCCGGGATATAGGCATGCTTGACCTGCGTCGGGTCGATCGCTCCGCGCAGATAGTTGCGGATGACAAAGCCCGCCCCGTCACTGTCCGTGAGGACGATGATGCCGCGCGTTTCGGCCAGGCGGCGCAGCAGTGCCAGGCGCTGGCTGTCGTGGAAGATGCCGAAGCCGGACGTCTCGAGAATGGGCGCGTCCACGACCTGCGCGAGCGTGTTTTTGTCATACCGGCCCTCGACGATGATGGCCTCGCGGATGCGGATCATGCCGCGCCTCCCACGGCGATGCGCAGCAGCAGCTCCTTGAGCAGCTCGGCGTCGTCCGCGCCGGTGTTTTTCATGGCAAAGTCCGTCTGCGCGCACAGGCGCACCGCCTCCTCGAGCTGGCGGCCGGAGAATTTCCGGGCCGAGCGCAGGAGATTTTCCGCAATGAAGTCATACGGCAGGCCGAGCAGCGCGCGCAGATCGCCCGTGCCAAGGCCCGCGTGCCGCGCGAGCCGCGCGGCATAAAGCCTGCGCATCTGCTGGCCGATGACGGCGAGCAGGAAGATCGGTGTGTTCGCCTTGTCGGCGAGGAGGTCCGCGAGAATGCGCATGGCGCCGTCATAGTCCTGATCGGCCAGCCGGTCGGTCAGCTCGTAAGCCACCGCCTCCGGCAGCCGGTGCGCCACGGCCAGAATGTCCGCGCGCGTGACCGTGTCGCTCGAAACGTAGGCCGCGATCTTGTCGATCTCCGGGATCATACTGTTCATCAGGCCGCCGGTGAAGAAAATCAGCTGGCGGGCGTCCTCGGGCGAAATGTGCTTCTTGTGCGCGGCAAAGCGTTTGCCGACCCAACGCACAAGCGCGCTCTCCCCCTGGGCGGTGAACTGGATGAGCTCACCGTATTTTTTGAAGGCCTTCGTCGTCTTCAGGCGGCCGTCCGGCTCAAAATCCGTGCTCATCAGAAACACCAGCGTGCAGTAATCCGGCAGGTCGCCGATGACCCGGACGAGCGCCTGCGCCTCTTCCTCGCGGCACTTGTTCGTGTCGAATCCACGCACCTCGATGAGCGTGCGCTCGGTCAGAAACGGCACTGCGTCCACCGCGTCCGCCAGCGCCTGAAAGTCGAGCTCCGCCCCGTCAAACCGGTGATAGCTGAAGTCATCCTCGCCGCCGGGCAGGCAGATCTTTTTCAGCTCCAGCAGGTACTGCTCGCGCAGGTAATCCTCCCGCCCCCAGAGCAGGTACAGTCGTCCCGGCCCCTGCTCGCGCAGGCTGCGCACCTGTGCGCCGTAGTCGAGCACTTCCGTTTTCTTTTTTCCTTTTGCTTTTGTCATAGCGTTTCCTCACGAGAGATGCACCGTGATGTCGCCCATCTGATCGGTGCGGTAGATCGGTATGTGGTGCGCCTGCAGGCGCTCGAGCGTGTCACTCGTCGGATGACCGTAGCTGTTGTAGCCGACGGAGATGATCGCAGCGTCCGGCGCGATGGCGTCGAGCCATGCGTCACCGGTGGATCTTTTCGAGCCGTGGTGGCCGACGAACAGCAGCTCAATGTCGGGATAGGTGCAGGTGCTGAGAAACTTTGCCTCTGCCGTCGTGTCCACGTCGCCGGGCACAAGCGTGTCATAATCGCCGATGGAGGCCAGCACGATCATGCTGCCGTCCTCCTGTCCGGCGCAGGGCTCCGGATACAGGCGCACGGAGATGCCGCCGGCCGCGATCGTCTGTTGCGCGTCCACGCGCACAACGGTCGTATGGTTCGCCTCCGCGAGCGCGAGAATGTCGCTCAGCGGGGCCTGCGTGATATCCGCAGCGGCCGGGATGACCAGTGTGCGCACCGGAAGCCAGTGCATCAGGCGCAGCACGCCGTTGACATGATCGTCGTGCGGGTGCGTGAGCACGAGCAGGTCAAGGCTCCGGTGCCCCTGCGCGAGCAGCTTGCGCGCCGCGAGGTCGCCCGGATCTTCCGCCGTAGAGCGGCCGCCGCAGTCCACTACGGCGCAGGATCGCCCGCTGGAAAACACGATACTCTGCCCCTGACTGACATCGAGCGCCGTCACGGTCGATGTGCGCTGCAGCTGCACGGCATTGACGGTCAGCACCGCGCACAGTGCCAGCACGCTGCACGCAGCGGGGATCCAATAGCGCACCTTACGCCGCCGGGAGAGCAGCCACGCCGCGCCGAACATGGCATACACCAGCACGAGCCACCAGACGACCATGCGGCTGCCGGTGAACAGCACTGCACCCGGAAGTTTTGAGAGCACGTTTGCCACAGCGAGGATATACCGCAGCGGCCACGCCGTCACCCACGCGAGCGCCGTGCCGCCCCATGCCCAGACAAGGCCGAGCAGCGCCGTGAGGTAGCAACCGATGAACGCGGCCGGCAGCAGCCACAGGATGAGCAGGTTCGTGACCGGCGCGATGAGCGAAATGTTGCCGAAATGCAGCGCCGTGAGCGGCACGGTAAACACCATGGCGCCGACGGAGCTCGCCGTTGTGGCACTGAAAAAGGCGCGGATCTTCCGCCGCGGACGCGAGAGCTTCACATCGGCGGGCAGCAGGCGCGCATCGAGCGCGCGGTACAGCGCACCAGAGACACAAAACAGGCCCGCCATGGACGCAAACGAGAGCTGCAGACTGATACTCGCCGCTGCAAATGGATTGGCCGTAAGCAATATGGCCAATGCTGTCAGCAGCGACGTCGGCGGGTCGTTCTCCCGCCCGAGCAGCGGCGCAAAAAGCACCAGCGCCGTCATGAACGCCGCGCGCAGCACCGACGGGCTGCATCCGGCCATGACGACAAACACAACCATCATCGGCAGGCCGATGATGGCCGTCATGCGCCGGTTGCCGGTGAACAGACGCAAAAAGCCCAGCAGAAACGCCAGATGCAAGCCGGAAACCGCGACCGTGTGCATGATACCGGTCGTGCTGAGCGGAATGTCCAGATCCTGCGCGTAGAGCGCGGATTTATCGCCGAGCATGAGCGCCTGCGCAAACGGCAGCACATCCGCCGGGAAGGCGGCCTGCGCGCTCGTTTTGAGCGACTGGGCGACGGTTTTCGGCCAGTAGAGCCAGCTGCGGCTCCAGACGCCGGTGCGCGCAAGCGTTTTGTCCCGCACACTGCCGATGAGGTATATGCCCTTGGTAATGTAGGCGTCCGTCTCCTCCCCGTAGCGCAGCGTGGATGGGCGGAACTTCACGTCCGCCGTGATCTCGTCGCCGGGGCGCAGCGCAGCGGCGTCCGCATCGGAGACGTAGAGCCGCGCCTTGCAGTTGGGCACGTCCGGGCTTGTGAGCAGGGCGGTCAGCCCATAGCTGCGCGCATATGCGACAGGATACTCCGTCACGCGCGCCGTGACCGTCTGCACATCGCCGGAAACGTTCTGCACAGGCGTCAGGCGCAGGGCCGACGCCGCAGCGTACCACCCGAAGCCAATGGCTGCCGACAGCAGCGCGGCCATGACCCTGCGGCGCGTCTGCCCCGGGAGCAGCAGCGTCACGAGCGCAAGCACGACTGCCGCGAGCGCACCGGGCAGCACCCAGCGCGCCGGCAGCAGAAAATGCGCCAGAAAGATCGCAGCCGAAAATCCGCCTGCGCAGTATGCCAGCTTTCGCACGCCCGCTCCCCCCTCTATCTCTGGGGACATTATAAACAAAAACGGCGGCCGGAACAAGTCCCGCCGCCGAATTTCGTTGCCTTTACAGCAGCTTCTCGCCCATCGGCGCGCCGCCGAGGACGTGGAAGTGCAGGTGATGCACGGTCTGGCCAGCATCGTCGCCACAGTTGGAGATGACGCGGTAGCCGCCGGTCAGTCCCTCCTGCGCGGCGAGCTTCGCAATGACCTCAAAGCACTTGGCGACCACAGCGGAGTTTTCCGCCGTGATGGCCGCGACCGAGTCGATGTGCTGCTTCGGGATCACAAGAAAGTGCACCGGCATCTGAGGATTGATGTCGCGGAACGCATAAACATCATCATCGTTGTACAGGCAGGTGGAAGGGATCTCCCCCGCCGCGATCTTACAAAACAGGCAGTCGTTCATAATGAAACCTCCTTACAGTCCCAGCTTTTCCGCCACGAAATCGTCCACGATGGCCAGCGCGTCGTCGATCTTCAGCACCTCGCTGCCGCCGCCCATGGCGGAGTCCGGCTTGCCGCCGCCCTTGCCGCCGGTGACCGCCGACACGGCGCGCACAAGATCGCCCGCGCGGATGCCCCTGGCCACGGCGTTCTTACCGCAGACGGCCACGAACGTGACCTTGCTCTCCGTCGCCGTCGCAAGCACCGCGACCGTGTCCGGATCCTTATCACGCAGGAAGTCGCCGAGCTTGCGCAGGTCGCCGGCCTCGAGGTCGGTGCGCGTCGTCGTGATGACCTTGATGCCGCCGATGTTCTTCGAGGCATAGAGGAAACGGTCGACGTCGCTGTGCAGGATCTTCTCTTTCATGCGCTCAACGTTCTGGCGCGCCTCCTTGAGCTCCGCCGTGAAGCCCTTTGCCTTGGCAATGAGGTCGGCGGGCTTGGCGTGCAGCACCTCGGCCGCCGCGTACATGCGGCGGTTGACGGCCTCCATCTCGCGCAGGTAGGCCTTGCCGGTGATCGCCTCCACGCGGCGCACGCCGGACGCGACCGAGCTCTCGCCCGTGATGCGGAACGGGCCGATCTTGGCGGTGTTGTCCACATGCGTGCCGCCGCAGAGCTCAACGGACTTGCCGCCCATGTTCACCACGCGCACGAGATCGCCGTACTTCTCACTGAAGAGCGCCGTCGCGCCGCTGGCCTTGGCCTGCTCCATCGACATCTCGGACACGGTGACGTCCATGCCGTCAAGGATCCAGTCGCCGACGATCTCATTGACCCGCTCCAGCTCCTCGGGCGTGATGGCCGAGAAATGCGTCAGGTCAAAGCGCAGGCGATCCGGCTCCACGAGCGAGCCCGCCTGATGCACGTGATCGCCCAGCACCTCGCGCAGCGCGGCCTGGAGCAGGTGCGTGGCCGAGTGCGCACGCATGATCGCCTTGCGGCGGTCGGTATCGATGCGCGCCGTGACGGTCTGCTCGACCTGCAGGCGGCCGGAGTGCATCACACCGTGGTGCAGGAATTTGCCGGCCTTGTCCTTCTGGACGTCCGTCACCTGGAAGAGCGCGCCGTCCGTCTCAATGACGCCGTTGTCGGCCACCTGGCCGCCCATCTCGGCATAAAACGGCGTGCAGTCGAGCACGAGCACGCCCTGCTTGCCCTCATCGATCTCCGAACAGACCTCACCGTCGCAGACGATGGCCAGGATCGTGCCCTGATCGACCGTGTGGTCATAGCCGGTGAATTTCGTCGGCGTCGTGTCCAGGCCGAGGTCCACACCGGCCCATGCCAGGTCGCCGAGCGCCTCGCGCGCCTTTCTCGCGCGCACGCGCTGCTGCTCCATCAGCTCCTGGAACGCATCCTCATCCACGGTCATGTCCTGCTCCTGCACCATCTCGCGGGTCAGGTCGATTGGGAAGCCGTAGGTGTCATAGAGCTTGAACGCATCCGCGCCGGAGAACACCCGCTCGCCCTTGGCCTGATGCTCGGCGAGCAGGTCGGAGAAGATGTGCATGCCAGCGTCGATGGTCTTGGCGAAGTTCTCCTCCTCGTTGCGGATGACGCGGGTGATATACGCCTGCTTCTCGCGCAGCTCGGGGTACTGGCACTCGTTTTCGTGCACGACCATATCCACGACCTGATACAGGAACGGTTCGTTGACGCCGAGGAGCTTGCCGTGGCGCGCCGCACGGCGCAGCAGACGGCGCAGCACGTAGCCGCGGCCCTCGTTGGAGGGCAGGATGCCGTCAGACACCATGAAGGTGCAGCTGCGGATGTGGTCGGTGATGACACGGATGGAGATGTCCTCCCTGGGGTCAGCACCGTAGGTCTTGCCGGCGATGTGCTCCACATGGTGCAGCACGCTCTGGACGGTATCGACCTCGAACAGATTGCCCACACCCTGCATCACGCAGGCCAGACGCTCCAGACCCATGCCGGTATCAATGTTGGGGCGTGCCAGACGCTCGTAGTGGCCCTTGCCGTCGGCATCGAACTGGCTGAACACCAGATTCCAGATCTCCATATAGCGGTCGCAGTCGCAGCCCACGCCGCAGGTCGGCTTGCCGCAGCCGTACTCGGGGCCGCGGTCAAAGTAGATCTCGGAGCAGGGGCCGCACGGGCCGGAGCCATGCTCCCAGAAGTTGTCTTCCTTGCCCAGACGCACCATGTGGTCGGGGGCGATGCCCACCTTCTTGGTCCAGATATCGTAAGCCTCGTCGTCCTCTTCGTACACAGAGATGTGCAGGCGGTCCTTCGGAATGGCCATCCACTCGTCGGAAGTCAGGAACTCCCATGCCCAGGGAATGACCTCCTCCTTGAAGTAATCCTGGAAGGAGAAGTTGCCCAGCATTTCAAAGAAGGTGCCGTGGCGGGCAGTGATGCCAACGCGCTCAATATCCGGGGTGCGGATGCACTTCTGGCAGGTGGTCACGCGGTGACGGGGCGGCTCTTCCTGAGCCAGAAACCACTTTTTCATAGGTGCCATGCCGCTGTTGATCAGCAGCAGGCTGGGGTCGTTCTTGGGCACCAGCGGGAAGCTGTCCAGACGCAGATGACCCTTGCTTTCAAAGAAGCTCAGGTACTTTTCGCGCAGTTCATTCAAACCGGTCCATTGCATAGATCTTTCTCTCCTCAATCGTTTTTGGCGCTCAGGCGCCGTTTTTATGCTGTTATGGCAGAGGGACGGCACGGTGAAAAAACAAAAAACAGCCCTCATCCCAAAAGGGACGAAGGCTGTGCTGTTCAAACTCCGTGGTACCACCCAAATTGCAAAGGATAAAATGTGTCCCCTGCCGCTTTCGGCGCGTTAACGCTGCGCTGCGTCCGACTTGTGTCGCCGGAAGCTCCGGGGTGGCGCAAAATGGAACCGGCCGGAACGCCTTGCAGCTGAAAGCGCTCTCTCTGAACGGCGGTGTACATTTCTGACCCCATCATTGCCATCTGTCATAATTTTACATTCCGCAAGGCAGGCGAAGTGCCCCTTTGCGTACAGCTAAATTATAGCATACGCAAAACGTTTGTCAACGGTTTTGAGCAAAATTTACGGCACCCAGATGCGGACGATGCTGCTGATGGTGCCATCCTCGGTAAAGACCAGGGTGTTGTTGGGCATCCAGCCGTCCGGCTCGGCGTTGACGGCCTCGGCCACGGCATCGGCGCCGTCCGTCTCCACGGCGGAAGCCTGCGGGTCGGCCGAGCTGTCGCTCAGGGTCACGCCCCCGGCCAGAGGCAGGGTCACCTCGCCCATCTCATAGTAGACGGGGTAATCGTCAAAGGTCACGGTGCGGTACACATCGTGGTCCAGCGTCAGCTCCACGCCGCCCGCTTCGATGCCGCCGTTGATGGTCACATAGCCGTTGTCGGCATCCCTGTCGATGCTGGTCACAGTCAGCTTGGTCACGGTGGTGTCGCCCTGGTCGTGGATCCGAAGCACGCTGCCCTCCTGCAAGGCGTCGATGTTCTCGGGCAGGTAGCTGTCGTAGCCGTATACGCTCAGGGTCGCCTGGCCGTCGGCCACCTTGGTGATGCTGGCTGCAAACTTGTAGGAACCCGTCTTGATCTCGTTCAGATCCCCGGCGTCGATGGGCAGCACATCGCCCATCTCACCGGCTGCTTCGGACGAAGCCGCACTGCTTTCCACGCCGGAAGCCGGTGCGCTTGCCGCGCTGCCTGCGGTGCTGTTGCTGCTGCCGCAGCCTGCCAGAATGCCCACTGCCAGAATGGCCGTAACGGCCAGCACCTTTTTGTTCAGTTTCATATTCTATACCTTCTTCTGTTGTTGTCGGGGCAGTGTTTTCCGCACCTGTCTCGGTATCATACGTCACCCGCGCGGAAAAGTCAACATTTCCTTTTCTCTGCGCTTGACGCGCAGTTTTTGTTCCGCTACAATAAAAACGATTCAAAGATGCATTCTATTTCAAGATAGAGAGGAAAATTTCCGTGAAAATCTTAAAAGTAAAATGTCTTGCCCCTACCCGGCTGGACAACTACCTGATGCAGCAGTACCCGGCACTGAACCCGGGCCGCCTGAACAAGGCCCTGCGGGAGAACAAGATCAAGCTGAACGGCAAAAAGCAGCCGCTTTCCACCCGCGTGATGGCCGGTGATGAGATCAAGCTGTTCATTCTGGATGAAATTCTGGATGCGGACAGGCGTGTGGACGGCCCGGCGTGGAAGAACGCCCGCGGTCCGGCACAGGTGGTGTATGACTGCCCGCAGATCGTCATTGTGAACAAGCCCGCCGGTCTTGCCGTGGATGGTCCGGAGGACGATACCCTGCTGAACCGCACCCTGCTCTACCTGAACCAGCAGGGCGAGTACAAGGAGAACGACCTGTACACCCCCGCTCTGTGCCACCGGCTGGACACCGGCACCAGCGGTCTTGTGATCATTGCCAAGACCCCGGAGGCCGAAGAGCTGTTCCTTGCAGCCATCAAGAACCGCGAAGTGAAAAAGACCTACCTCTGCGTCACCTTCGGCCGTCCGATGCCACCGGATGCCACTCTGGGCGGCTATCTGCTCAAGGACGCGGACCGCGGCATCGTGAAGATCGTGGAAGAAAAGCAGCCCGGTGCCAGGGAAGTGGAGACCCGGTACGAGACCATCGCCGTCTCCGGCCGTCTGGCCCTGCTGAAGGTGCAGCTGATCACCGGCCGCACCCATCAGATCCGCGCACACATGGCCAGCATCGGCTGTCCCATTCTGGGCGACAGCAAATACGGCAACAACACCGCCAACCGCGAGCTGAAACTCAAGTATCAGGCCCTGTGCGCATGGGAACTCACCATGCCCCGCTTCACCCAGCCGGATTTCGAGTTTCTCAGCGGCAAGACCTTCCGCGCACCAAAGCCCTGGTATTACAGTCAGGTACTGGACGGAACCCTGAAATAAGCTTTTTTACAACAAATTACAGCAAAAAAAAGAAATCCCGGAAGTGTATTCCGGGACTTCTTTTTTTCGTTTATGATTTTACTGGAATAGACCGCCAAACCAGCCCAGAGTGGACTCAGTTGCATTTGCAAAGGCATCCTGAACTTCCTGAATGCTGTCCAGCAGCTTGGTGCCCTCGGTATCCTTCACCGACCAGTAAACGCCGCTGCTTGCCGAGCCATCCGAAACCGTGAAGTCACTGGTAAAGCAGAGGTTATCGCTCTGAGAATCGGTCACGACCACCATGTAGGTGTAATTGCCTGCGGGCAGTTCACCAAAGCGGATGGAGCTGTCCAGCGACTTGAAGGAGAAGATCGCCGTATTGGGTGCTGCCTGTGCAGTGAACACCGTCTGGTCGTTCTCGTCCAGCACTGCCACCTGCACATTGGTCAGGGTGGTGCCCAGCGCAGCATTTGCAGTGCCGGTCAGTGCCATGCCCTTGCCCGCACGGACATTGATGGGGTAGCTCATGCCTTCCAGACGCAGGCCGTCAACCTCTGCAGCAATGGAGTTGTGATCCGATGCCACATACCAGTAGCAGGAGGACCTATTGACCGAAACGCTGGAGTTTTCCAGCGGGATGCGTCCGGAGGAGATGTTGCCTGCCGGATCGGAGCAATAGAAGTTGCCGTTGGTGTAGTCGGTGAGCAGCACTGCATGGGGCTGGCTGCGGTCATACAGCACGATGCCCTCCGGGTGCTGCGAAAGCAGGGTGATCAGGGTCTGCACTTTTTCCTGTTTGCGGGAGGGCAGTGTGCCGTAGCCCACCTGCATCTCCTTATATGTAAAGCTGTGGGAAAGCCCGTTGGACCATGCTGTGGAACGGACACTGTTCTCGGTCACAGTGGACCAGTCGATCAGGCCGTCAAAATAGGCACGGCGGCGCAGCATCATGGCTGCGGATGCCAGTGTGCAGGTGCCGCCGCGGCTCTGCTTGAAGTAGAAGCCTGCGTCCACATTCAGATCAACCGCCAAGGCAGCCGGCAGGCAGGTGAGCATAAACACCAGTGTCAGCACAAGGCTCAGCAGTTTTTTACGGGACGGTGCAGCGGTATTCACGGGTAGGTTCTCCTTTCAGCTTCCATGGTTTGTTACGTTTACCACCATAAAGTATACCAACCTGTTACCCTTTTGTAAACGTTTGTGAAGCTTTTTTCTCAATATCAACACGTTTGGGCAGTTTTTGTTGGAGAGAATGCACAGTTTCCGGCAAGATATTCTACATTTTTTACAAAAATCCCGTCCTGACATTTTTCAAGCGCACCGCATTTTGCATTCTTTTTTCATTTTCTGACCACGCTGTGGGCAAACAAAAAAGCTCCACAGACGAACAAATTCGTCTGTGGAGCTTTTGGTCCAGCAGAACTGGACAAATCCGAACTTGTCGAGGCTTGGCCCCTCCATCTTGCTGACGCAAGACCGTTCTGTTGCTCAAAAGCCCCACTGGGGCTTTCGTTGCTTCGCAAACGCAAACTTTTTCCTTCCACCCCATCGGCGGTCAAAGTGTCTCCAAATCGGACGGTTTGGGTGCCATCTTTGTAGTTGAACGTGATCAGCATCCGGTCATCATACAGGAAAATGGCGTTCACAAAAATCTCAATCAGTGCTTTGCGCTGTTTTTGCTGCGATATATCGAACTTTCTGAATTTCATCAGCCAGAACCGGATGAAATCGGCATTGAAGGATGGCTTTCGCAGTTTTTCATCAGCGATTTTTGCAGTCAGCTCATCCTTCTGAGCTTCCAAGGCATCCAGACGCTCCTTGGTCGTCCGGGTAAATAAGCCCTCCTCGATTGCTTTCATCAGGTTGTCCAGTTTCCTGTCCACCTCTCGGAGCTGCTTTTCCAACAGAGGAATCGTGGTGTTCTCTTGGTTCTGAAAATCCATAACCAGTTGAACGATCCGTTCAATCATGGCATCATCCTGAATCAGCTTCATCGTCTCTTGGACGACCAAACTTTCGAGCCAGTCTTTCTGTACGGTTTTCTTATTGCAGCCTTTGCGCCGCTTGGCAGTAGCACATTTATAGTAATAGTAGGTTCGTCCGGTGGCACTTGTTCCGCTTTCGCCAAACATCAATGCTCCACACTTGCCACAGAACAGCTTGGTGGTCAATAAGTATTCCTCATCTGCCTTTCCGCGAGCTGGTGCGCGCTTGTTTTTCTCCAGACGCTTCTGAACACGGTCAAACAGGTCTTTCGGGACGATGGCAGGAATCGCATCTGGCACAACGGTATCTCGGAAAGAAAGTTCTCCAATGTAACGGCGATTCTTCAACATGGTGTTCATGCTGCTGCACGTCAGTTTTCCACCCAGCATATTACGAACGCCTTTTTCGTTGAGATAGTTCAGAATCTCAACGATTTTCTCACCATTATCGTAGCGCTGAAAAGCCTCTAATACAAGTGGAGCGACCAGTGGGTCGATACGATAGAACTTATCTGCGTCGATTTTATAGCCAATCGTTCCGGTGCCGCCTGTGCATTTGCCTTTCAGGGCATTTTCCGTCTGACCACGGATGACCTTTTCAGATAGCTCAGCAGAGTAGTATTCTGCCATGCCTTCCAGCAGTGTTTCCACAAGAATACCTTGCGAGCCTTCAGCAATCGGCTCCATGACCGATATCAGGTGTACATTGTTCTTTTTCAGAATCATCTTGTAGTTCGCACTGTCAAAACGATTCCGGGCAAAGCGGTCAAACTTCCAGACCAGAACGATTTCAAACAATTTTTTGTTGCTGTCCCGAATCATTTGCTGAAAATCCGGGCGATGATCTGTTTTAGCGGAGAATGCACGGTCAATGTAGTGCCTGACCACCGTGATACCGTTTCTTTCTGCGTAGGCTGTGCATTCCCGAATCTGACCTTCGATGGATTCTTCGCGCTGGTTGTCGCTGGAATAGCGGGCGTAGATTACGGCGGTCATGCGAACACCCCTTTCACTTCATTCTCCGCAGGCGGCGCACAAGGTCGGATGCACTGTACAGCACACGGGCCACTGACACCGCATCCTCGCCCACAATGTAGAACACCGAGTAGTTGTCCACCAGCATCTGCCGCAGCCCTTGGGTGCGCTCCGGCTCGCTTTCCACCAGCGCACAGCGTTCCGGCAGGATGTTCAGCGACTGAATGGCTTCTGCAATGCGGTTATACTGCCCCATGGCCGTGTCAGGTTCCAGCAGACGGTCAGCAATGTAGCTGTAAATCTGCTCCATGTCGCTGAGGGCTGCATGGGAAATTTTTACGTCATACTGCTTCA
>OOBT01001411.1_pt1 | contig 12623 bp, 10 predicted proteins | sample 1671551 | NCBI WGS metagenome assembly OOBT01 (sample SAMN06348168, study PRJEB24527) | human gut metagenome | reverse complement strand
GTGGGGGAGTCCACCTGACCCAGTTTCGTCGGCACCACGGGCAGATCCGGATATTCGCTTTCCGGCATGAGCTGCATGGTGAAGGTCGACTTGCCCGACGTGATGGTCATCGTGGAACCATCAGTGGAAAGATAGGTTTTCGCAGCGGGCAGCGACTTGGTGATGTCGGCAAGCAGTTTGCCCAGCACCAGAACGCTACCGGCCTCGTCCACGCCGGCTTCGATGTGGTGGCGTGCGGAAATGGCGTAGTTGAAGGCGGAAAGCTGGAGTGTGCCGTCAATGGCTTCCAGACGGATGCCCGCCAGAATCGGGGTTGCGGGACGTGCGTCGATGACACGTGTGGTCCATGCCACGGCATCGGCAAGAGCTTGGGAATTGACTTCGACTTTCATGGGGTATTCCTCGTTTCGTTCGATTCACATGCCATTCTAGCGATAAGAGCAACGACGACGAAAGCGTGGGGAATTCCCCGCATTACGAGAATGACGATGAAAGTAAGAAAAACGTACTTTCGTAATAATAAGCCCTGTGGATAGTGTGGATAAGCTCGTTCAGCCCAAGCGCAGCAACGTCTCAGTACGAGGCGACATCTGTGGATAACTTCTGAGTCGAATGTGGATAAGAGCATGGGTTATCCACAGGCTCATGGCCGCGCAAAACTTATCCACAATTCACTGTGAATAATCCACGAGCCATCCACTGCCGTTTTCCGTGTTTCCAACGGCTTTTCCACAGACCTTTCCCCGAAATGTGGATATGTATGTGGAAAACTCGATGTACAAGAAATTCTGTCCGGGCGTGTCACGCGGATAGTAAAAAGGCTGGTAAATAATTTACCAGCCTAAGGAAAACCGTTGGAAATACGCCGTTTGTTGTGGTTGCTTCCGTTACTTGTCGTTGGAACGCTGCTTGAGCTGCAGAGTCAACTCGGTCACGTAGTTGTAGATCTCCTGCTTCTCCTGCATCTCGTCGTTGATGCGCGTATACGCGTGCATCACGGTGGTGTGGTCCTTGCCGCCGAAGACCAGGCCGATGTCGTTGAGGCTCATGCTGGTCAGCTCGCGTACCAGATACATGGCGATCTGGCGTGCCAGCGCGATCTTCTTGGTACGCGAACGGCCGACGATGTCGTCGAACGTCAAATAGAAGTACTTGGCCACCTGCGTGATGATGTCCGCGGGCTTGATTTCCACGTCGGTGGTGAAGAAGTCCTGCAGCGTCTGCTCGGCAAGCGCGCGGGTCACCGGCTGACTGCTCAGCGATGCCACCGCGCTCACGCGAATCAGGGCGCCTTCCAGCTCGCGGATGTTCTCGGTGAAGCGCTCCGCGATCAGATTCAGCACGTCATTCGGTGTCGAAGTGCCGTTCATCGAAGCCATCATGCGCAAAATAGCGATGCGGGTCTCAAGATCAGGCGGCTTGACATCGACGGTGAGTCCGGAGTCGAAACGCGAGATGAGTCGTGCCTCGAAGCCCTTGAGGTTCTTGGGCGCGACATCGGACGCGATGACGATACGCTTGTTGGCCTGATGCAGCGCGTTGAATGTGTGGAAGAACTGTTCGAGGGTCGCTTCCTTGCCGCCGAGGAACTGGATGTCGTCGATGAGCAACACGTCGACCTCGCGGTATCGGCGGTTGAATTCTGCGATGCGGTTCTGGCTCTGGGCCGGGGTCTGCAGTGCCTCGATGAATTCGTTGGTGAATTCCTCGCTGTTGACGTATCGGACCTTGAGCGTGGGATCCTTGACCAATGCATAGTTGCCGATGGCGTTGAGCAGGTGGGTCTTGCCCAGTCCCGATCCGCCGTAGATACACAACGGGTTGAATTCCTGCCCGGTTCCCTCGGCGACCGCAAGCGCGACAGTGCGTGCGAAACGGTTGGAATCACCGGGAACGAACGTGTCGAACGTCGAGTTTTTGTTCAGATGGGTTTCCGGATCGCGCATCACCTTCTGCTGCCGTACCGGAAAACTCGGCTCGCCGGGTATTCGAGGAGCCGTGGCGCCTGGTTGCTGATTCGCCTCCGTCATTTCCGCGGAAATCGAATCGATGGAGGAGATTGACTGCATGCTGTTGGGCATGTAGGATTCCTGAGCCAGATCGGCGACGGTCGGCGACGGATTCGCAGGGAATGGTTCGCTCGGTTTCGCCGCAGTATCGGGATGCCGGTATTCCGGCGGCTGCGGTTCCGGTTGGGACACCTGAGGAGCCACGATTTTGAACGCCGGGAACATGTCGTTTCCGGATATGATTTTCAAAGCGTTGAGCAGCGGCGCATTGAGTTCATTCTGCAACGCTTGCTGCGTGGCCATGTTGCTTACGCACAATACGATGGTCGTGCCATATACCGCTTCCGGTACGACTCCTTCAAGCCAGCTCTTGTCACGCGGCGACAGCGTGGGATTCTGCTTGAGCAGACGCAGCGTGTCCGACCATATCCGCGTGGCTTGCCCGGCTGGACCGAGAAGGTCATCCGACATTGTGACCTCCTTCAGGTATGTGTGCCGGTGCGCACCGCAGCGGATGCGCTACGGTAGCTATAATAAGTACAACAACAACAGGATATATGTACTCCACTTTAGCCAAGTTATCCACAGCTTAGCGTGTTGTGTCGCCTCAATTGTGAATAACATTCATGTAATTTGTGGATAACTTTTCTACATGTTTTGGCGTGTTTCCAATGTTTTCCGCTGCTCTGCAAGGGGCACGACACACTGATAAATCGTGAAGAAATTGTTTTCATTTTGATTTTTGGGCATGGCTCAGAGTACCGTTATAGAGCTTGACTCATGAGAGCCGTGCATCAGCATGGCAAAAACCGGGAGCATAACTATGAAGAGGACATTCCAGCCCAACAACCGCCGTCGCTCGATGAAGCATGGTTTCCGCGTGCGCATGCGCACCCGTTCCGGCCGCGCGATGATCAACCGCCGCCGTAACAAGGGACGTAAGTCTCTGTCCGCCTGATTGCGGTAGGTGACGAAGGCGAGTGAAGCGGCTGAAAAGCCATCGTGACTTCATCGCAGTGCTGAAGCGTCGCTTCAAGGTGACGGATTCGGATATCGTCGTGCACTTTGTGGTGCATGACGATACCCGTGATGTTCAGGCATCTGCGGATATCATGAGACGTATGGGACTTGCCGTCAGCAAGGCTGTTGGTAACGCTGTAACGCGTAATCGTGTGAAGCGTCGATTTCGTGTGCTCGCAAGACGATATGAAGATATGCTTCCGATGCAGTGCGATATCGTCGTGAGAGCCAAACCCAGCGCATCGCGTGTCGATTTCGCTGACCTTGACCGACAGTTTTCCCGTTGCTTCGCCAAAGTCACGACTACGCATGAACGCAGGGTGAGTCGCTGATGTCAGCCATCGGATCGGCGCTTATCGGCATGATCAAGTGGTACCAGAGGGCCATTTCGGCGAAAACGCCGCCATGCTGCAAGTACTATCCGAGTTGCTCACATTACGCGATCACTGCGGTTCGGCGCTTCGGCGCGGTAAGAGGAATCGTGCTGTTTATGTGGCGTTTTCTTCGCTGCAACCCTTGGAGTCGTGGCGGCATCGATGATGTTCCGCAACATTTTTCACTGTGCTACAGATTTCGCTGGTCGAAGGCATATGAGAAGCCTCGACTCACACCAATGGCCGATGATTAAGGAGATGGCCTGATGAACACTTCCGGAGAATTTCTTCTTGACAGAGGCATTTGGGGCTGGCTGTATAAGCTGCTGACCCCACTTGAGTGGCTCATGACCCAGGTCATGGTCCTGTTCCATAAGTTCCTCACCCTGCTGGGCATGGCACCGATCGGCATCTCTTGGGTGCTGGCGATCGTGTTCCTTGTGCTCGTGGTGCACGCCTGTATTTTGCCGATTTATCTCAAGCAGATGAAGTCGATGCGCAAGATGCAGGCCTTGCAGCCCAAGATGCAGCATATTCAGAACAAGTACAAGGGCAAAAAGGATCAGGCCAGCAAAGAGGCCATGAGCCGTGAGATGATGAAGCTCTACCAGGACAATGACGCCAACCCCATGGGGTCGTGTTGGACCGCCGTCATTCAGGGTCCTGTGTTCATGTGCATGTTCTACATGCTTTCCGCCATTCCGTATATCGCGACCGGCAAGAGGGGAGCGCTTGGCGCATTCGATCAGGCGACTGCCAAGCAGTTCGCGCAAACCCGCGTCTTCGGTGTCAGCGTCACCGATACCTTCGGTACGGCCAACAATTCCGGAAAGGTCGTCATCGGCTTCTTCATCCTGTTGATGTGCGCATGCATGTGGTACATGCAGTTCAACAACATGCGCAAGAACCTCCCCAAGGCTTCGATGCAGGGATCCACGTACAAGATGCAGCAGGCCATGACCTGGGGCTTCCCGATCATGTACATCTTCTCCGGCATCATGTTCCCGTTCGCCGTGCTGGTGTACTGGCTGACCAACAACGCATGCAACCTTGCCCGTTCCTTGTTCCAGGTGTACAAGTTCCCGACCCCGGGTTCCCGTGCAGCTGAGGAAAAGGAGATTCGAGATCATCGTCAGGAGAATGCTCGTCGCGCCAAGGCCGGACAGCTTTCGATTGAGGAAGAGGAACTGGAGAAGGCGCGCCAGGAAGCCGCTGTTCGTCTGGAGCGGGGATACCAGCGCAAGCAGCCCCAGCGGAAGAATCGCAAGAAAAAGTGACACGATTGGAAACCTCTATTTGACCGTGAGGTTTCCTTTTTTTACACTATGGAAGTAATACTCGCTTAAAGGAGTGGTGATATGGCGCAGGAGGAGACCACGACGATCGATCAGCTCAATGAAGAAGCTGACATCGCCGCCGACTACTTGGAAGGCTTATTGGACATCGCCGATTACGAAGGCGATATCGAGATGGGTGTTCGCAACGGTCGTCCGATGGTGCAGATCATCGCTGATGACGATACGGATATCAAGCATCTCATTGGTTGCAATGGTGAAGTGGTCGATGCTTTGCAGCAGCTTACCCGGCTTGCTGTTCAGCAGAAGACCGGCGAACGCTCGCATCTGATTGTTGATGTTGACGGGTTCCTGAAGCGCAAGCGTCAGCGTCTTCGTGACATTGCACTTGATGCCATTGATGAAGTGCATGACACCGGTGAGCCCGTTGATTTGAAACCGATGAATTCGTTCGAGCGCAAGGTCATTCATGATGTGGTTCGCGAGGAGGGGCTGAAGTCTCGTTCTCACGGTGAAGAGCCGCGTCGCTATGTCACCATCTACATGAAGAGCAGCGCCGATGAATCCGACGTCGATGAAGGTAGCGAAGAGTGAGCGATATTGTTTCACGTGAAACATCTGGTGATGAGCTAGATGATTCCGCAATAGTTCGTGAGGCATTGGGCGAAGCATACGACAAGCTCGAAGTGTTTCACGTGAAACTATCCCGCGAGGGTGAGCTGCGTGGATTGATAGGCCCACGCGACATATCCATCATTTGGGAACGTCATATCCTCAACTCCGCCGCATGCGTCCCGTTCATTCGGGAAGTCACCGATCGAAGCAAGGCAAAGACCATTGCCGATGTTGGCAGTGGCGGCGGTTTCCCTGGAATCGTTGCGGCAGCATGCATGCCGGATTGTGCGTTTACACTCATTGAGCCCATGGAACGTCGTGTCGAATGGTTGCAAGAGTGCGTGGATGACATGGACCTGCAGAATGTTACGATTATTCGCGCACGTTCCGACGAAGTCATCGATCGTATCAAGCACCACGAAGGTGAATTGAAGCCATTCTCTGTAGTGACCTGTCGAGCAGTGGCGCCAATGACCAAGCTTGCCGGTTGGACGTTGCCTCTGCTTCGCCCTCAAGGTCGACTGGTCGCATTGAAAGGCCGTTCGGCGCAGGCTGAGATTGAAAAGGCGAAGCATCAAATTTCCCATGCCAGGGGAGTGCGTGCTCGTGTCGTTGAAGCTCCAGTAGCTCCCGGTCTCGAATCCACGCACGTCGTTCTCGTAGACAAGCGCTAATTATCGTGTGGCTCCCATGGGTGAGAGTCACACGATAATCCCATGCTCCCGCTGACGGGAATCGTAATTCTGCTTCCGCTGTAGGAGGTTGGATTGCGGGGCGAGACGGACGATATCCATTGCCTTTGAACGCATAAATAATACTGTTATATCTCATCGACATCGCTGACTGTCCGAAGATTGTTTCACGTGAAACAATGGATGTCAAACACGAAAGCGATGGTTTCGCAAGAATGGAGTTATCCACAACTTCAAACAGTGCACAAAGTTATCCACATTATTTGCGACATGTAATCCACATTAGGAAAATGGCGGAAATAAACGGTTTATCTAGTGTTGATCGAAGTGTTCACACACTAATGCACTATACTTATCCACAGTTATCCACATTGCTGTGCACAACTTGAGATGTCCATACGACTAGGAAAAATTAGATGTTGTTCGTTTTTTTAGGAGGGACTATGACATCCAATGATTCACAGGAATCCTCTGCGATTCCTGCCATGGAATCTGCTTCTGAAACGGTCAGAAGGATTTTCGGGAATGATGGTTCCTCTTTGGGTGCCGAGATTGCAGATGAGGCGTCACGCTATGAACGCCTGAATGCCGCATTGTTCCCCCTGCCATCGAGAACCCGATGCCTGGCCGTCGCCAACCAGAAAGGCGGCGTCGGCAAGACAACAACAACGGTGAATATTGCCGCAGCTCTCGCCTCTCATGGAGCTCACGTGCTGGTCATCGATATGGATCCCCAGGGGAACGCCTCTACGGCATGCGGTGTTCCTCACGGCACCAGCGATCCTTCGGTATATGACGTTCTTGAAGGACGAATGACAATCGGAGAGGTACTGAAAACCTGTCCTGATATCCCAGGGCTCGATGTGGTTCCCGCTTCCATTGAACTTTCGGGTGCGGAACTGGAAGTGGCGGATCTGCCGAATCGCAACAATCTGCTGAAGGAAGCCGTCGAATCATTCCTGCAGGATCCGAACAATCATTATGACTATGTTCTGGTCGATTGCCCGCCGAGTCTTGGCCTGTTGGTCATCAACTCCATGTGCGCGGTGTCTGAGATGTTGATTCCGATCCAAGCTGAATACTATGCCTTGGAGGGGCTTGGTCAACTTATCAATACCATAGGATTGGTGCAGGAGCACTATAACCCTAATTTGACTGTGTCGACTATGCTGGTCACTATGTTTGATAAACGAACATTGCTCAGCAGGGAAGTGTTCTCAGAGGTGAAGAGTCACTATCCGAGTATCGTTCTGGATACGACGATTCCCCGTACGGTAAAAATATCTGAGGCTCCAAGTTTCGGAAAGACAGTCATTAGCTATGACCCGCGTGGAATGGGAGCGAGTGCCTATGGCGAAGCGGCCTTGGAAATCGCCCGTCGATCGCCTTCGGTGCTGGCTGCAATTGACGCGAAGAGGGGAGAGTAACCCATGACCTCAAAATCACGTTTGGGTAAAGGATTGGGTGCGCTGTTCCCCGCACTTCCCGGTGAGTCGAGAACAGCTCATGCGGAACAGCAGCAATTGGGTGTTGATGTCGAATCCAAGGAGACGACAGCCAACAAGAAAGCCCCTCAAGAGAAAGCTGCGGCTGCGCCAGAGAAGGTCGAATCCCATAAGAGCGGTACTGAACAACACAGTGAGTCTACCGCTCCGGTTCGTCTTGGCGAAATCAAGCGTAAGACCATTCCGGCCATGAAGGATTCCATTCCTGCCGTACACAAGTCCACAACGGTGGAGAAGCCCAAGAGCGGCAAGCGTGTTGCCATGCCCGGTATCAGTGATATGGCACACCCCAGTGACATGTTTTTCGGAGCAACAGCACAGGGGACGAGCGATTCCAAGAAAACGCAGCCGGCTCAGCGTTCCGAGAGCACAAAGGCATCCGGCAAGGAAAAGGATAATAAGGAAACTCCAAAATTGAAGCCTGTCGAGGGTGGCTATCTGCTGGATATTCCTGTCAGCTCCATCGTTCCGAATGCGCAGCAGCCGCGCAGCGTCTTTGATGAGGAAGAGCTGAATGAGTTGGCCGCGTCCATCAAGGAAGTCGGCGTATTGCAGCCGATCGTGGTTCGCAAGCGTCAGGCTGGGGAGTCCAGCAAGAATGATGTTTCACGTGAAACATCGCAGAGATACGAGCTCATTATGGGCGAGCGTCGCTGGCGTGCATCACAACTTGCACAACTGAAGACGATTCCGGCGATTGTCAAAACCACATCAGATGACGAGATGCTGCGTGATGCACTGCTGGAGAACCTTCATCGCGTCGCACTGAATCCTCTGGAAGAGGCGGCGGCATATCAGCAGATGATTGATGACTTCGGCCTGACTCAGGCTGAACTATCCAAGTCGATCTCGAAATCGCGACCGCAAATCGCGAACACATTGCGTCTGCTGAATCTTCCTGCGTCCGTGCAGAAGAAAGTTGCCGCAGGCGTACTGTCCGCAGGGCATGCGCGAGCTCTTCTTGGTTTGAATGACGAAAGTGAAATCGACAAGCTGGCCACTCGAATCATAGGGGAGGGGCTTTCGGTTCGCAGCACCGAGGAAATCGTGGCGCTGAAGAACGCAGAAAGCAACGTGCCCAAGAAGGTAAGGCCGACGAAGAACAATCCTTGGGCCGGTTCTCCGATTGTCAACAACCTTGAAAATCATTTTGACACCAAAGTGTCCATCAAGGGTACGCAAAAGCACGGTCGAATCGAAATCGTGTTTTCCTCCCCTGAGGATATGGAACGCATCCTCAGCATGCTGATTCCCACGGCAGTCGAGGGCGCGGCGGCAAAATGGGTGTGAGGTTGCGAGCCACACAACGGTGTGAGCCGCCATCATCACACAACGGGAAACAACGGTCATGCCGTTCATGAGCCGTATGATCTGGTCTGCCGGAGAGGTATTCATTGCCTCTCCGGCAGAACGCGTATAAGGCAACTGTCGTGGCATTTGCAGTCAGAGGACTAATGCAATGAACCGCACGTATAACTGTCCTATTGCATGCACCTGAAAATTCATTACCGAAAACTCTGTTGAGCAATATGAGTTGAAATCGGTCCAGTACAATGCGCTAGATTTGAGCGGATTGTCGTTCTGATGCGATTCTCCGGCGCTGGTAAGCGTCCGCAGCGCTATTTCGGTCAGTCTGTCGTTTCGTTTGTGATTACTGACAATGCAAGCAATATTTGTGTAGCTCAACCCGCCGGTGAAGCAATATCATCGTCTGTGATGAGGTTTGATTTCGCCGACAGGTCGAGCTGTGCTGTTGGATCAGTGCAGTGAGGCCAGGTAGGATTGTGCGTCCAGCGCGGCGCGGCATCCCATGCCTGCGGCACTGATGGCCTGACGGTACACCCGGTCAACGCAGTCACCGGCGGCGAACACTCCAGGCACGGAAGTATGCGTTCCGGCACCGGAGACCAGAATGTACCCGTCGTCATCCATATCCACGGAACCCTTCGCAAAACGCGTGGCCGGTTCATGGCCGATCGCCACGAAGATGCCCTCGGCGGGCAACGTGCCCGTCTCGCCTGTCACGGTGTCGCGAATGTCCACAAAGCCGGCGGAATCATCTGCGGTTTCAGCCTTTGCCGACAGGGAAATGCCGGTCGAAGAGGGAGCATTCAATGCCGATCCGGAGACATTCAGCATCGGAGTCGTCTTCAACGAGAGAAGATTTCCGGTGTTCTGCGCTGCGGGTGCCGCAGCGGTTACCGCATCAGCGCCTGTCTGCTCGCCGGCGGCGTTTTTCTGCCCGCGAATGGCTGTCGCCACCGTATTCATTTTCACGGTGATCTTGGGATTGTTCAGCACGCGCTCGACCATGATCTTGGAGGCGCGGAACTGGTCGCGGCGGTGCAACACGGTCACCGAAGAGCCGAAACGAGTCAGGAACAGTGCCTCTTCGAGCGCGCTGTCTCCTCCGCCCACCACGACGATGGGCTTGTCCTTGAAGAAGAAACCATCGCAGGTGGCGCAATACGATACGCCGTGACCGGAATACTCGGCCTCGCCGGGAATGCCGAGCTTGCGGTACTGCGAACCGGTGGTGATGATGACGGCATCGGCGTGATATTGGCTTCCATTGCTGCACGTGACGGTCTTGGGGGAGGAGCTGAAATCGACGCTCGTCACATCGAGATATTCGATGGATGCGCCGAAAGACTCCGCCTGATCGCGCATACGATCCATCAGTTCCGGTCCGAGAATGCCGTCAGGGAAACCGGGGTAATTCTCCACGGTGGTGGTGTTGACCAGCTGACCGCCCGGCGTGAGCTCACCCGCAAGAATGGTCGGGCGATACCCGGCGCGTGCGAGGTAGATTGCGGCCGTATATCCGGCAGGGCCGGAACCGATGATGATGGTTGAAAGTTCAGTCATGTCCCTTACGATAGCGAGTTGACCTGACCTCGTCCAGCGGTGGGTGAACAACGACATGGATTCGCCTCGAATGCCGATTGGTCGCTTTCAGATTGCGAAACAGGCATGCCGCGTTCATGGAAACCGGAGGAGCTAATACGAGCACGATACGGGCCCACAGCATAAGTCCACAGCGTGAGTCACCGCGTACGATGAAACACCCCTCCTACCCGTGAGTAGGAGGGGGGCCTATGAGAACTTCTGCGTCGCCTACAGAACGCGGATGTACACGATGTCGGATTGTGCCGCAGAGTTCTTTGACGTGGAGTTCTGTGTGGTCGAGTTGCCGAACGGGACGTTATCGATGTCGGTCTTGTTCGGCCAATCCTGATTGTCGGATCCACCACCGTGGTTGTCTCCGTTCAGGATGAACCATGCGGCGACCAATCCCACCACCAGCAGAACCAGCGCGACGACGATGGCGATGACCTTGATCTTGAGCTGCCCCCAGAGTGGCTGGTCAGGCAGGTCCTCCTCGATATTGCGTCCGACATTCGCTGCGTTGACATCGTGCACCTGCTGGGGCGCGAAGCTCGGCGGCATGATCTGGGCCATAGGCGGCAGCTGATCTACCGAAGTACCATCAGTGCCTAGCAGCGGAACGGTGACCGTGGGGTCAAAGGCGTCGGATTGGGCACGCTGCGCCGGTGTCTGCACACCCGGCACATTCGCACCCGGAGCCGCCGCAGGACGGCCGCCAGACATGTTCCGCAGGGCATCGCGGCTGATTGGTGCCGTCATCCGCGTACGCGACTTCGATGATCCGGGGATGGCTGCTCCATTGGCTCCGGGCGCCGATGCCGACACTGCGAATGACGGGGGCATTACGGCGTCGCCCGACGCCGCGGCCTTGGCGGATCTGGCGGCAAGAGCGGCCAATGATTCCGACATATGCGCGCGCGGCTGCGGCATGGCGTTCGTGGCAATGGGCTGAGCCGCACGGGTCGTGGGATGGCTTCCAGCCACGGTTTGCTCGCCTTCAGACACCTGCGCCTCACCGGACTGCGGCAACGGCGGGATGCTGCCGGCGCGGGTGCGCTCATTGTCGTCCTCTTCCGGCAGTGGAACATTCGGCATATTGGCCACAATGCTCTGTATCTCACCGGTTGCACCGGTCGTCCGGGGTTTGCCGGTACCGCCCGCAACACCAGACGCACCAGCAGCGTTTGCCGGTACGTTCACGCCGTTGCCGGAATGTGCCTGTGCCTTCGTCGCGCCAGTAGCGGACCTACGCGGCTTGGCGGCGGGCGGGAACGATGCCGGCAGCGGTGCATACACCGGCATCGGCTGCTCAATCGCGGTCTCTTCCGCAGTGGATGTCGTCACCGGCGACTCCGGCTCCCCGTCCTTGCGCAAGGAGCCCATAAGCTGGCCGACCTTCGATTGCAGGGAGGCCAGGGTCTTTGACGGCTCGGCGGTATCCGGTTCGAACAATTCCGCTTCGGGGATGACCGGCTGATCGGCCGAGGGTGGATCTCCGGGCAGCTGAGCCAGGAACGCCTGCTGCGCGAGGCGCTGCTCGTTGACGAACCTGGCCTCGGCACCGGCTGCCAGTCCCGCCTCGGAAATCGACAATTCCGGCAGCTTCGTCGAGGTAACCAGCCCATCCGGCAGTTCCACGATCTTGTCATCGCTCGTGTCACGCAACGCCACCATGCTGATCGAGGCGCTGCCACTGACCGACGGCAATATGATGTCACGATCCGACAGGTTGCCGAATGGCTCCCACGCGCCCAGCAGCGCGCTCAGCTCGGCCAGCGTTGCCATCGGCACGATGATTTCCCCATCTTCGGTGTGCAGGGCCAGTCCACGCTTGCAGATCACGCGGAATTCCGTGGGAACGTCGGCGGGCAGCATATTCAGGTCGAACGTCGTGTTCGCGCCTGAAGGCGTCTTGGTCAGCAGCGCGTACAGCAGTGCGGCCAGCTGTCGCGTCGCCATCTGCTCATACGACATCACATCGCCATCGATGCCGCTGCAGATATCGACCAATGCGGCGGCGACGGGAGTGTCGGCGAACTGCACGCCATTGACGCTCACGCGAATGGTATCGGTGCTCAGCGCGGTATGGGTCAGCCCCGTGTCCAACAGCTCCTGAACCGCCTGGGTGCATTGTCCCACGATCGATCGAATCGCGTCGTAGCTGAGGAACGAGGAAGACGAACGCTGCATGTATTAGATCGGAAGAGCACACGTCTGAACTCCA
>OOBT01001398.1_pt1 | contig 12716 bp, 10 predicted proteins | sample 1671551 | NCBI WGS metagenome assembly OOBT01 (sample SAMN06348168, study PRJEB24527) | human gut metagenome | reverse complement strand
AATTTGCAAGCAGATGGCGTGCAAAGTCGCCAGACGCTCTTTGTGCGGTATTGCCGTTATTTTCTGCGGCGAAGCTGTCCCAGTGTCTGGGTGACAGCGTTGAAGTTGTACAGCACCATAAAGACAAATCCCACGGCCAGAATCAAAATCCACATAGGCGGAGCCTCCACCACGACAATGCCCAGCAGGAACAGGGCGGCGGTGTTGGCGGCGAATTTGGCGTGGTTGACCGGAAACGGAACATACTTCCGTGCGTCCACGATCCGGATACAGTAGCAGACAAAGTAGCTGGCGAATGTGGCAATTGCCGCACCCATGATGCCCCAGATATGAATGAGGATAATGTTCAGCACGATGTTCACGATCGCAGCTACCAGACTGGTCCAGAATGAGTGTGTGGTGTGCTGGGTTGCAGAGTAAACGCTGCTCAGGAACTGATTGAAGCACATCATCAGCACGCCTACGATCAGTACCGGCGTATAGAGGAATGCGGTGGCGTATTCCGGATAGGTGTTGGAATCGATCAGAATGTTGGACAGGATCCGGACAAATACGATCAGTCCGGCACTGGCGATAAACATAAACGACTGGTAGGCATCGAATACACGGTGATAGAACCGGCTTCTGTCCTTGGAGTCGTTTTCCTCAATGGCGGACATGTTCCACGCCTGAAAGAAAATCGTGGAAATGGTGGAGATCAGGTTCGGGATCTTGGTGGAAACACCGTAGATACCGGCGGCAGTTTCGCCCACCAGTCCTGCCGGACCGGACATGTACCGGATAAACAGCCGGTCGGAAAAGCCGGTCACCAGCCACAGCAGGGCGGACGGGATCAGCGGAATGGAAAACCGCAGCATCATGCGTAAGATCTTCTTGTCCATGTATCGCAGCCGGAAGTACCGGTGCAGTCCGGCGACTGCCCATAGGAACAGCCCCGACAGCAGGTCGGACAAGATCACGGAGATCAGGAAGCCCGTTACACCCAGATGGAATCCCGCAATAAAGGTCACATTGAACAGGAACAGGGTCAGCGTGGCGAGTATGCCGTCTATGGCAAACAATCGCACCAACCCTCGTGCCCGCACAAACTGGGAGGCAATCTGTCGGAATCCGGAAGTGATACAGTAGATCACCAGCAGCACCACGTAGCCCTCTGTATAGGGCAGCAGGGTGAGTGCCGGCGAAAGCAGCAGCAGAATGCCGATGCCGAACAGCTCTGTCACACAGGCGGAAGTAAAAACCTTGCGGTTGTCGAAATTTTTGTCAATGCCGTAGCGAATGACTGCATCGGCAATGGAAAAGGTAATGATCGGAATCAGAAAGTTTGCGGTCTGTTCCAGCAGTTCCTTCGTGCTGTTGTCGCCGGGGTTGATGTTTCCCGTATAAAGCCGTGTCAGCAGCAGGAGCAGAATCTTGGAACCGAATGAGCCGATCGCAAATATCAGCGTATTCGAAACGAGTTTTTTGTATTTGTTCATGAAAGCCCACCTTTATCTGTGTTTCACCGCACCGGAAAATCTGACAACGCCTCTTATGCACAGGTTTCGCACAGTTGCCTGTCATGCCGTCGATTTTTTCGGTGCTTCTTCTTATTATAACATAAATCGATGCAAAATGGAATCTTTTTTTGCAAATCTCTGCCGGAAAACAGAATTTGTGCATCTTTTACAATTTGACGATCGCAAAATTGTACATATATACAAACCTCAAAAATTTTTTCTGGAAAGTGCAACATTTCGGGGTGCTCGATTGTGTATATAGTGAAGGGATTTTTTGTGGGGTGAAGAACCCCGCAGAAATGGGCGGTTAGAAATCGTCCGAAAGGAACGGAAATGTGAAATCATAATACATGGACAGGCAGCAGAGCAGGAGCACTTCTCCGCCTGTGGACCTGATGCCGCGAAGGGACAGCAAGGGAAAGCTGGCGGGATCGGGCGTGTGTCTGCTGTCGGTCGATGTGCAGTGGAAACACTGATGAAAGAAACTTGCCGCGGAAAGGATGACAGGTGAATTTCATCAGTGCTTCCCACAAGAGGCGTTCACATCAAAATGCGAACGCGATCGAGAGAGCGTGGCTCTCGTTTCTCATTTCCTCTGTTTGGCAGTGTTCCCGCGGGAATGCTGTCAGATGCGTATCGGCAAAAACGAGGGATATTTGCTATATTCCCTCATTATTTGCTTTATATACATATTACGTCTAAAAATATGCGGTATGATGGAAATGGAATGCGTTGTGTGGCAGGTGTGTGCCTGTCGAATGCATGTGCAACAGCATGCCAGCGTATTATATGCCGAAATGTAGACGATAGGGGGTATTCCCGTGCCGCAGGACGAAGCCGCGTTTGCGAAGTTTTATGCACGGCATGTCGATACGGTATATCGTATGTGCTACATACGGATGAAAAATCAGATGGATGCGGAAGATGTGACGCAGGACGTTTTTTTGCGGGCGATGCAGCAACCGCAGCTTTGGTCAGATGATGACCATGCCAGAGCATGGCTGTTGGTGACTGCGTCGAATCTTTGTAAAAATGCGATGCATCACTGGTCACGGACCAAGCGGGAAGAAGTCGAAGACTGGGAGGCAACTCTTGGAACAACGGCATCGCCGGATGAGGTTTCTGCTGTGATGTCGGCAGTAATGGGATTACCGGATCAATACAAGACCGTAGTGTACTTATTTTATTATGAAGGGTATTCCGGAGCAGAAATTGCCGGAATGCTGGGAAAAAAAGAATCCACAGTTCGTTCGCTGCTGCACCGCGGCAAGAAGATACTGTTGAAAGCTTTAGGAGGTGAGCCGTATGCAGAAACAGGAAGATGAAAAGCTGGAACGCCGTCTGCATCAAGTGATGGAGCGGATCCAGCCTGATGAAGATGCGAAAGACCGCATGTATCTGGAGATCATGCGGCGTGCCTCTGTTGCTGAAACACCGCCGGCAAAACCGAAGCCGTGGTATCTCCGGTGGCAGACCAGTGCCGGAGCCTGTACCGCAGCACTGCTCTGTGTCGTTGTGGTGGCGGCGGCAGTGCACGGGAGAATGCCGCAGGGCGGCACCGGTCAACTGGACGTTGTTTCTCCCACAGTGACAACGCAGGCTTCTGAACTGCCGGCAGACACGGCTCAGCCGGACGAAACAGAAACAAGACCGCAGACAGAAACCACTGTCGCAGAAACCGGCGTGACAGTGCACTCTGCGGGAAATGCCAGTGCTGCCGCGAAAAGCAGTACTGTTCCGGCGGAAGATGAAATCGTTTCTCCGGTTTCTCCGGAGATCACCGTGCCGCAGAAGCCACAGCAGCAGGAAACCCAGCCGGTCGTGACGACTGCGGCTTTGCAGACCAAACCGGTGCAGACCACTGCCGCAGCAACGACTGTTCCGAAAGCGGAAACGGTCACCGAACCGCCGGCAACCACAGCATCATCTGTGGAAACTGTGCCGATCCGGCAGAACATCTACCTGTATTATAAGCTGACGTGGGAGGGAAATCCCTACGATACAGATTATATGGAAGTGTCCAGCAGTTCTCTGGATCAGTATTTGGGATACGGCGTGACACGGGGCAATGATGTGGAAGATACGTATACCGTGTTGATCTACTCTATTGTCGGCGTGGATCCTGTACAGCAGGTAGCAGTACAGTATGTAGGGGAAGAAAAGTATTATGTTTTCACGATCCAGTGAATATAAGAGTTTAATGAACATAAGAACTTATTGAAAAAATGAAATCCGGAATCGGTGTCACTAATCTGCCGTGGCACCGATTTTTTTAGGGCAATACCGCACAAAGATTGTGCGACAGATGCGTCGTCAAATTTTTCGTCAGATGAAACAAAAAGCGGAGTGAATACTTGATGTATTCACGAGCATTTTTGTGAAATATGAGAGTCTGTTTCGTATCTGACGTACGCAGATTGCGTGCAAAGTCGCCAGACGCTCTTTGTGCGGTATTGCCTTAGGAAACACTGAATAAAGCTTGTGCAGTGTTGTTTTATCGGAAATATTGTCTTGACAAATCTGTAAAAAAACAGTATACTAGAACAGGAACGCTGAATATGCGGTATTTTTTCTGATAACGGGGGTATCAAATTGGCAACCAAACGAGTAAAACAACTGGAAAAATTCCTGATCGGACTGGGAATTGCTTTGCTGGCGATGATCATCATCTGCATTATCGTGGTCAGCCGTGCAGACAAGGTTTCTGCACCGGACGCGATTCCGATTCTGACGACAACGACGACAACGACAACGACGACAGTCACCACGACCACGACGATTACATATGATTACACCATGCACATCGATATGGAAAAGGTCAAGCAGCATCATGAGAAAAATCCGGATGTTGTGGGCTGGGTCTATGTCAATGATACACCCATTGATTATCCTATTGTACAGAAGGACGACAATGCATATTATATCGACCGTGACTGGGAGGGCAATCACAGCTCTGCCGGCAGTATCTTCGAGGACTTCCGCGGCAAGATCGGCGAAACGGAAAACACCCTGCTCTATGGGCATAACATGGGAAATGGCTCCATGTTCCATTCGGTCAAGAGTTTCAAGGAAGAAGAATGGGGCAGACAGCACATTTATTTCGAGGTGGCAACACTGGACAAGCGATATCTGTACCGCATCGTGGCATCTTCCGTGCTGAACGGTGAGGACGGTGCAGCATTCGACTATTGGAACCGCATCACCCTGAATCAGGAGGAATTCCAGAAGTACATTGAGGAGATTCGCAGTACGGCGTTGATCTGGTACGCACCGGACGACGACCCGCCTGCATACGGGGACAAGATAATTGCCCTGCAAACCTGTAACTCCGGTGCAGACGACGGAATCCGCTGCCTGCTGTTCGGACAGTGTCTGGGCGAATTCTAAGGCGACACCGCACAAAGCCCGCCTGACGGCTTTGCACGCAATTTGCGTGCAGATTTTCCGTCATATTGCCCAGAAATCCCTTGCAATACGACTGCGTTCGAGGCAGGATTCTGCCCGAGAACAAAGGAGTGTCGCACTAAGATAAATTGCGACCGGCAGTATGCCTGCGGAATTTCTAAGCAATCTGCCGAAAAATCTGCCGAAAAATCTGACGACGCATCTTATGCACAAGCTTTATGCAGTGTTTCCTTTGAAATTCCCTTTTCTCCTGCATCAATCCCGCACTGCCCCACAATTCTCAAAATTTCCGGAAAATTTTCATGAAATGGCTGTATCTACCTGTTATACTAAAACAAATGAGAACAGTTCTCATTAAGAAAGCGATGTGCAGATTTTTGAGGAGGTATTTCCATGCTGAAACCGATTTCCCCTGACAGTTCGATTTTTTACATCGGCGTAGATGACACCACGATTGATTTGTTTGAAAACCAGTACCCCGTTCCCCACGGCATTTCCTACAATGCCTACGCGATTCGGGACGAAAAGACGGCTCTGCTGGACACCGTAGACCCCCGTGCCACGGAGCGGTGGCTGGAACAGGCGGCGGAAGTGCTGGACGGCACGGCTCCGGATTATCTGGTGATTTCCCACATGGAACCGGATCACGCCGGCAGCATTCAGGCTCTGGCGGAACGCTATCCGGAAATGACACTGGTAGGCTCCGCAAAGGCTCTCGCTATGCTGCCCCAGTTCTTCCGAGATCTCCCCCGGAACCCCACCCTTGCCGTCAAAGAAGGGGACGTGCTGGAACTGGGCACCCACACCCTGCACTTTGTCATGGCACCGATGGTGCACTGGCCGGAAGTCATGGCTTCCTACGAGTCTGCCGAAAAGGTGCTGTTCTCCGCGGACGCATTCGGCAAGTTCGGGGCACTGTGCACGGACGAGCCGTGGACAGACGAAGCACGGCGGTATTTCCTCAACATTGTGGGCAAGTACGGCACACCGGTACAGACCTTGCTGAAAAAGGCGGCAAAACTGGACATACAGACCATTTGCCCGCTGCACGGTCCGGTGCTGACCGGCGACCTCGCACCCTATCTGCACCTGTACCAGACGTGGAGCAGCTACACGCCGGAGGAAAAGGGCGTACTGGTGGCACACGCTTCCATTCACGGCAACACTGCCAAAGCAGCGGCGTATCTGGCAGAACAGCTGAAGGCTCTGGGCGAAAAGGTCACAGTCATCGACCTGTGCCGGTGCGACATGGCGGAAGCGGTGGCACAGGCGTTCCGGTATGACCGCATGGTGCTGGCTGCGTCCAGCTATGACGGCGGCGTGTTCCTGCCGATGGAAGAATTCCTGCTCCACCTGCAATATAAGGCATTCCAGAACCGCACCGTCGCACTGGTGGAAAACGGTTCATGGGCACCCTGTGCCGCAAAGAACATGCGGGCTGTGCTGGAAACCATGAAGCAGATCACGGTACTGGAGCCGACCGTCACCATTCGCTCCGCCGTCAAGCCGGAGGACGAGGAACACCTGCGGGCACTAGCAGAAGCGGTGCGGCAGGGAGCGTGATGTGCTTCTTTAGGTGAAAGCAGGGCAAGTTCGCTCGTACCTCGCCGCCTAAGGCAATGCACCGCACAAATAGCAGTCACCCCGCAAAACACAAAAAACTGCACAGAGATCCCAGCAAAAACGGATCTCCGTGCAGTTTTTTCCTATTGTACCAAAATCATTTTCGCATCGCACTTTCGCAGGGCGACCACGCCGCCACGAACCGCGTATGCGGTAGGATCTCCGCCACCGGCGGTGTGCAGACAGCGGACGGCTGTGCCGGTGATCCAGCCCAGATCCTGTAACCGCTGCCGGATCGCCCCGTGCAGATACATACTGGTAATCACCGCCGTTTCGCCGTATGCCAGCGTGTGCAGCGGTCGGACAGGTTTTTCTGAAGGCATTGCTTTCTCCTCCTGTTCCTATCCTATGCAGACACACCGCGGAATGTTACGGCAATACTTCCTGATAATACGCCCGCAGCTGCATCATTCTGTCCTTGTCGGAAAATGCCGTTGCTGCGGCACGGTTGTGTGCTCCCATTTGCCGGCGGAGCAGCTTATTCTCTGCCAGCTGTGCAATGGCATCTGCACAGCCTGTGACCAGATCGCCTTTCAGGCAAAAGGCACTCTCACCCTTTTCGGCGTAGACCTTTGTACCGTGGTTCCGGACGGTGATCAGCGGCAGACCGGCTGCCATGGCTTCCAGTGCCGCCATGCCGCAGCCCTCCCGACGGGACGGCATACAGAAAATATCCGCCGCCCCCAGCAGGTCGGGAATATCCGTGCGGTAGCCCAGCAGGTGCACCCGTTCTTCCAGATGCAGTTTTTCCGTCAGCTTCTGCAAAAACACCATATCCGGCCCCTCGCCGCAGATGACGTAGTGCAGCTGTTCCTGTGTCCGCAGCCGTGTCATTGCCTGCATCACCACCCGCAGCCGCTTCTGCATGCGAAGCGTTCCCACAGACAGCAGCACGGTGGCTTCCTGCGGAATGTGCAGTTCCCGCAGTATGTCCCCTCTGGTGCGGGCAGGGGTGGCGTACTTGTCGCAGTCCAGCCCCACGTCCGGCAGTTCGGTCACCTGCTCCAGATTCAGGTGCTTTCTGGCATAGGCGGCATCTTCCGGACAGACGGCGAAAAAGCGGCTGGTCTGTTTCCGGTATTTTCGCTCCACCGCCGAGAACCACAGCCGTTCTGCCAGCAGGCAGCCGTGGAAAATGCGGAAATCGTGAGCAGTATAGAACACCGGTATTTGCAGTTCCTGTGCGGCACGGCGACCACACCAGCCGGCAATGGTGCCGCGGCAGTGCAGCAGATCGGGCTGGAGTTCTTTCAGAAGCGGCACCAGCTTTTCATAGGCGGCATGGTTCCGGCGAACGGCTCCCGCACTGTCTGAAAAGGGCAGGTCATGCCAGTGCAGCTGGGGGAACATCTGGTTGTACTCCTGCAGGGCTGCCTGCGAGATGTTGCCTTCCTGCATGTTGCAGACCATATGGATCTCACAACCCAGCGTCTGGAGGGCAGTGAGGTCATATTTTGTAAACTGCACCAGCGTTGCCGCCGCCGCAGCGAGAAAAACCACACGTTTCATGAAGTAAAGTCCTTTCGTTTCCTTTGAGAATATTCCTATTATAGCACAATTTTATAGAAAAGGCAATACCGCCGCCAAAAACAAAAAACGCCCCGGGGTGAGGGACGTTTTTTGCTATGATATAGGGATTATTGGGGATTTGTCCACTTCGCATCGGGGTGTACGCGAAGTGGTTCAGAGGATGTTACATGCTCTCTTTGAGCATGGTTTTAGTATACACGCCCAATGTGTTCGTTTCGTGAAACCATGCTGAAAAACCGCTGAAAACCACAAGGGCGTTTTTTCACACAAAAATAGACTTCGTGTCGGTTTCCAGAACTTTCCTTGATTTTTGTGGATATTAGACAGATTCCGCCTGCCCGTTCACAGCAAACCGCCAAAAATTTCGCCTGCACCGGCGTTCTGCCCCCCAAATTGCAATTTTCCTCTTGCTATTTGTTTCGAAATGTGTTACAATAAAAGTGTCAAAAATCAAGCGGATTCGAACACGCTTTTTGTGTATTCAGACGAAAAAGCATGGAAAAGTGCCCATGCTTTCATGGAGCAATAGGAGGTAATACGACATATGAACATTCCGGAACTGTTACAGCAATTGACATTGGAGGAAAAGGCAAGCCTTTGTTCCGGCGGTGACTTTTGGCATACCAAAGCCATCGAACGGCTGGGGATTCCCGCCATGATGATGAGCGACGGCCCGCACGGTCTGCGAAAGCAGGACGAAACCGGCGACCACATGGGCATCAACGACAGCATCAAGGCGGTCTGCTTCCCTGCGGGCTGTGCCACTGCATCCTCTTTTGACCGCGGTCTGGTGGAACGCATGGGCAAGGCTCTGGGAAACGAGTGTCAGGCGGAAAATGTCGGCGTTCTGCTGGGGCCGGCAGTCAACATCAAGCGTTCGCCTCTGTGCGGCAGAAACTTCGAATATTACTCGGAAGATCCCTACGTTGCCGGCGAAATGGCAGCATCGTTCATTCAGGGCGTACAGAGCCAGCATGTGGGCACCAGCATCAAGCACTTTTATGCCAACAATCAGGAACACCGCCGCATGAGCAGCTCCTCCGAGATGAACGCACGCACGGCACGGGAAATTTACCTCGCCGCATTTGAACGTCCCATTCGCAAGGCGAAGCCTTGGACGGTGATGTGTGCCTATAACCGCATCAACGGGGTCTATGCCGCCGAAAACAAAGAAGCCCTCACGGACATTCTGCGGGGCGAATGGAATTTCCACGGCTTTGTGGTCAGCGACTGGGGTGCCGTCAACGACCGCGTGGCTGACCTGGAAGCCGGCATGGATCTGGAAATGCCCTCCTCTTTCGGCATGCGGGACGCAGAAATCGTCAAGGCGGTTCGCTGCGGCAGACTGCCGGAAGCCGTACTGGACAGAGCCGTCACCCGTATCCTGCGAATTGTCCAGCGGTATCTGGACGGACGGAATCCTGATGCAGTATTCGACCGCGATGCAGACCACGAACTGGCACGGGAAATCGCGTCCCAGTGCATGGTGCTGCTGAAAAACGAAGACCATATCCTGCCGCTTTCGAAAACCGAAACCGCTGCCTTTATCGGCAAGTTTGCGGAAAGCCCCCGTTTTCAGGGCGGCGGCAGTTCTCATATCAACTGTCACAAGGTGGAGTCTGCACTGGAAATGGCGGCAGACTACCCCGTCCTCTACGCCAAGGGCTATGAAACCTCGGACGATGTGGTACGGGAAGACCTGATGGCAGAGGCAGTGGCTGTGGCAAAGGCGGCAAAAGTCGCCGTGGTATTTGCCGGCCTGCCGGACACCTTTGAGTCCGAGGGCTACGATCGGGAGCACATGCGGCTGCCGGACTGCCAGAATGCCCTGATCGAAGCCGTGGCAAAGGCAAACCCCAACACAGTCGTTGTCCTGCACGGCGGCTCGCCGGTGGAAATGCCGTGGCTGCATCAGGTCAGGGGTGTACTGGAAGCATACCTCTGCGGGCAGGCAGCGGGCGGTGCCACGGTGCAGATCCTGTACGGCGATGTCAACCCCAGCGGACATCTGGCGGAAACGTTCCCCATAAAGCTGGAGGACAACCCGTCCTATGTGGCATATCAGGGCGAGGGCGACGTGACCGAATATCGGGAAGGCGTTTTCGTGGGATACCGGTACTACATCACCAAGAACATGCCGGTGCTGTTCCCCTTTGGGTTCGGACTGAGCTACACCACCTTTGCCGTTTCCAATCTGCGGACGGCACAGGACGAGTACCAGTCCCATGATGTCATCACCGTTTCTGTGGACGTGACCAACACCGGCGACCGTGCCGGAAAAGAAGTGGTACAGCTGTATGTACTGCCCCAGACCAAGACCGACTCGGTACAGCGTCCGGTGCAGGAGCTGCGGGACTTCGAAAAGGTGGAACTGGCTCCCCACGAAACCAAAACGGTGACATTCACCCTCCACGCCAACAGTGCGTTTGCCTACTACTGTACCCAGAAAAAACGCTGGGTAGTAGAAACCGGCAAGTATCTGCTGGCAGCGGGCAACTCCTCCGACCACCTGACTACAGAAAAAATGCTTACCATTCACGGGGAAAAAGCACTCCCCGCGGAGATCACACTGAACACGACCATAGGCGACGTGCTGCGGATTCCCCATGCGGACAAGGAACTGGAAAAATACGCCGGTGCATTCGGCATTTCCAGCGGTTCTTCCGATGAAAACGCCATGGGCGAAAGCACCGCAGACATGATGGAAGCCATGATGAAATATATGCCGATCCGCGGTCTGCTCTCTTTTGGCGGCGGTGAGGTTTCTATTGCCGAGTGCAAGGCACTCGTGGAAAAGCTGAACGTCCTATTGGAAAACGCAAATTTGAACAATAGGAGCGAATGACATCTTCTCCACCTTTCATTTGTCAGACGGCACATATCGGGGCAACGACCGGTATGTGCCGTTTGCTATGGCATCACACCACAGACGGCACCGCAGATTGCAGAACACCGTCACCGACAGCACCGCTTTCGGCAGCACCCACGGGAGCGTCACCAGCGGCAGCATTTGCAGGGCATACCACCCCAGCAGTGCCAGCAGTTCCCGCCGACCGCCGTGCATGATCTGCATGGCAACAACGGGCACTTTCCAAGGCGGCAGTTCCGGACGGGCAAAGCAAACAAAGGGCACACACCACAGCCCCAGACAGACATAGACCCAGCCCAGCAGACACAGCACCCCCAGCACCAACAGCTGCACCGCCCAGAACAGATACGGAGCACCCTCTGTGCGGTGGGCGGCGGTTTGCCCCAGCTGGTATGCCCCGAACAGGCAGAGCGTCACGGTTTGCAGCAGCAGCGTCCGCAGCAGGGTGTTCTGCAACGCCAGCACCAGCCGTTTTCCGGTTCCTGCCGGACGGCAGCGGGGCAGCAGGGATACGGCTCCGGTACAGTGATACCACAGCCGCCAGCCGCAGACCGTCCACGCCAGCCACGCCGGCACCAGCCAGCATGCCTGCACTATCCGCCACAGCACTGCCTGCTCCGTGAGCAGAGATGCCGGCGGAGTGTCCTGTATCCGGAGCAGCAGTGCCGCTGCGAAAAGTTCCAGCAGCCACAGGAGCACGCCCAGCAGCACCACGCCCCAGCACTCCCAGAACAAATGCCGGTGGGTGCGGAGCGTCTGGGCGGAAAAGCTTTGGTTCTGACGAATCTGCATGACGGTTCCTCTCTATGGAAACACTGCATCAGTGCGGTGTTACCTTACGAATTCTACTACGCCTATTTTTCCCCCGATTTTCATTTTTATGCGAAAGGACGTGGTTTCTTTGGCTGAACTCCGGTTCACCATGCATCTCTCCCAGCCCATGACTGCGGAGCAGTTTCTCCGGCGGCACAAGGGTGTTTCCCACCGCATGCTGGTACGGCTGAAGCGAATTCCCAACGGCATCTGCTGCAACGGCAGACAGATCCGCACCATTGACATGGTACAGTTCGGGGACGAGATCGTGCTCACCGACTGCGAAGTTCCCTCCGCCCTCGCCCCCTCTGCGGCAGCCGTCCCTGTGCTGGGAGAAACAGATTCCTACATTGTCTACAACAAGCCTGCCGGCATGCCGGTGCACCCCTCACAGGGACACCACGGGGACACGCTGGGGAACGTCTTTGCGGCACAGTTTCCGCAGCTGCCCTTTCGTCCGGTATACCGGCTGGACAGCGACACCAGTGGCATCTGTCTGGTTGCCAAGTCCGCCTACGCCGCGGGACAGCTACAGGGCAGCACCCGAAAGACCTATCTGGCACTGGTCTGCGGGGAACTTTCCACCGGCGGCACGATAGATGCTCCCATTGGCAGAGCAGAGGGTTCCGTGCTGTGCCGGTGTGTCCGTCCGGAGGGCAAGCCCGCAGTGACGCATTACATGCCGCTGCGGAGCGACGGCGCCTACACGCTGCTTTCCCTGCGGCTGGAAACGGGACGCACCCACCAGATACGGGTACACATGGCATATCTGGGGTATCCTCTCGCCGGCGACCGGCTGTACGGCACCAGTTCCGAACAGTTTCCCCACCACATGCTGCACTGCGATTCGCTGGAATTCTCCGATCCCGAAACGGGAGAATGCCGGCAGTTTTCAGCGGCATGTCCGTGGAATTCATGCATGTGAATAAAGGCAATACCGCACAAAGAGCGTCTGGCGACTTTGCACGCCATCTGCT
>OOBT01001388.1_pt1 | contig 12797 bp, 8 predicted proteins | sample 1671551 | NCBI WGS metagenome assembly OOBT01 (sample SAMN06348168, study PRJEB24527) | human gut metagenome | reverse complement strand
GTGTAACTAAGATTGCAGATAACGTTGATCACTACAACAACGTAATCCAGATTACTGTAGGTTACAAGTTCGCTCTCTAATCGAGAACTCTTGACAAGACGAAATAACAATCCCCGTTCTTCATTACGAAGAGCGGGGATTTCTTTTTTTCTCGTCATACCTATTTGAAATGAGCCTCACGTAAACATGGAGTGAGGCTTACTATCGTTTAAAATGAAGCTTACTTCATTTTCTTTTCTAGAACATTCTGCCGCCTGGACGACCACCGCCAAAACCGCCATTGAAAGGACGGCCATGGAAGTTTGGACGGCCACCAGGACCACCAGGACCTTCAGGTCCACCCCTACGGGCATCCTTGCCTCCGAAGAGATTCAGGCGGTAAATCACGTGCAGCATCGCATAGCTGTTGATGGCATTATACTCCGTATCCGTACGGGATGTAGCAGAAATGGCACGAGAGAAGGTGCTCTGCTGGCGGAGAATATCGTAGAACTGCAGCATGATGGTAAGAGGCTTGCCCTTCAGGAAGCCCTGAGAAAGCTGCGCATTCCATACAAACTCATCCGTATTCATGCTGTTGTCGCTATAACCGCGGCGGCTGCTGATAGAGAGGCTTGAGTTCAGACTGGTGCCCCAAGGCGCTGTAAGCGTCATGCTTGGTCCATAAGAGAACTGCCAGGTATCAAGGTTGCTGTTTGGCTGCAACTTGTTCTTGGCATGGTTATAATTCAATGTTCCATCGAGCGAGAGCTCCAACCAGTTGTTGCGATAACTGAAAGAGAGGCGCTCTCTCCAAGTAGTACTGCGGGTGGTATTCTTCTGGGAATCAGACTGCTTGTCGAGACTCAGATAACTCACGTAGTTGTTGTAACCCAAGTAGGTGTCGGTATTCAAGTTCCATACACCAGCACTATCGATAGAGCAGTTGAACATAAAGGCTCCCATCACATTCCAGTTGCCATTGATATTCTCAGGTCGGGTGATTCTTCCACCAGTCTTCTCATCATAGGTCACCTTATTGCTGATGCTATTATTGGTGGTTGAGAAGTTGATGAATGTCATGACACCCTTGTTGTGGTTCTGCACGAAGTTGTTGTAGAACAACCGGAAGTTCTGGGTGAACGATGGCTTCAAGCCAGGGTTACCCTTTGAGATGTTCAGCGGGTCGCTGTTATCTGTGATATCAAGCAACTGCGAGATGCTTGGCTGAGAGGTGGTACCACGATAGTTCACGCGCAGATTGCTCATCTTAGAGAAGCGATAACGGAAATCGAGGGTTGGACTGATATTCGTCACGTTGCGAACGGTATCTACATGCACGCCCTGATAATCCTGGATATACTTCGACTGCTGTGGCTGAACCATCACACCGAAGTTCAGGTTATACTTCTGACGGACGAAGCGCATCATCACCTGGATATCGTGATTGTAGTTGCGATACTCTGAGAAACGGCTCTGATCATCATCCTTGTAATCTTCGAGATGACCGGCAAACGGATTCAGGTAACTATCCCAACCACGGTACTCCTGATCACCACTCATAGCATACTTGCTGAAATCGTAGGTGCTGCGGTCGCTCTTAGAGTAGCTGTAAGTAAACTTATAGCTGAACTGCAGGAAGGTAGCCTTCCAGAGTGGCTCACTATAGGTCAACTGGCCCGCATAACTGTAATTTTTCGAAGGAGTCAGGTTATAGCGGTTGGTCTGATAAGTAGAATCCTTACCCTCCGCTGTCTGTACGAGATAGAGTTTGGCATTGTTGAGCGAGATGCTCTTGCTGTCATTATCCGTATATTTGGCATCCACACGAAAGGTGATGTTACGTCCCTTGTTGCCCAACTTGCGGTTCACCTGCAGCATACCCCTGATATTGTTATTATCAGAATAGGTGATTCCGTTAGTCAACTGACTGTTCACCATAGCCTCAGCCTTGTCCAACTCCTCAATACCTTCCTCAGAAAGAGGGTCTTTGGTGGTAATGGTATAAGGATCCTTATTGTAAGATGCCGACTGGCTGCCACTCAATCCATCGCTGGTACTCCAGGAGATGGAAGGCCGGAAGAGGATATTGGTCATGGAATCAGGCATCCACTCCAATCGGATGTTGCCATTCCAGCTGTTGCTGCGAGAGAAATTCTGAGTCAAGCTGTTGCTGAACGAAGAGCTGCTACCCATGAAGTTCTCGCTGGAACGACGGCTCCAAATATCGCCATCGCTGTGATTCCAGCGAAGTGAAGTATTGAACTTGAATTTATCTTTCAGTTCATAATTGTAGTTGGCGGCAATCATCTTGCTGGCATTCAAACCGTTAGCGCCTCCGAAACCTCTGCCAGGGCCACCGCCTCCGAAACCACGGTCGCTGGTGTTATTGGCATTGGCAAAGAGCATGAATCGGTTGTTATCATTGAAATAACCGCCCATGCCACGCATATTGTAGCGGCTCTTGTTGCCCACGCCCAGGTCGATGTTGGAAATCAAACCCTTGTTCATACCCTTCTTCACACCGAAGTCGAGCACGGTCTGCTCCTCACCGTCATCAATACCGGTTACCTTAGAGAGATCACTCTTCTCATCGTATGCCTTGATTTTCTCGATGATGCTGGTAGGCAGGTTTTTCAGGGCAGTCTTGGTATCGCCCGTCATAAACTCCTTACCGTCTACCAGAATCTTCTTTACCTCCTTACCATTAATTTTGATGGTACCGTCATCGCTCACCTCTGCACCCGGCAGACGCTTTACGAGTTCCTCTACTACAGAACCTTCCGGTGTGCGATAGGCAGAAGAATTGTACACGAAAGTATCCTCCTTCAGGGTTACCTTCTGAGCCATGGCTGTTACCACTGCGCCTTTCAGCATGATAGCCTCAGCACCCAGCACAATCTTACCCATAGCCAGATCCTTGTTATCAGAAATTTGGATACGCTTCACGGTAGACTTGTATCCTACGCTCGAAATCTTGAGCAGATACTTGCCATTAGCCGGAGCGGTGACGTGAAAGAGTCCGTTCTCATTACTGATGGCACCAGCTACATACGTGCTGTCGCTCTTAAGCAATTGAACAGTTACCTGCTCAATGGCCTCCTTGGTATCGCGGTCGGTAATCTGACCGGATATCAGTCGCTGTTGAGCAAAGGATGCTATTGCCATCAACAGCAGCAGCATCGTCAGAATCGATTTTTTCATTCTTATTTTTAATTTGTTATTATTTCCAACTATGAGTGTTTTCACACATAATCGCTATGATATTCTATTATCATTTTTGTTACTCGATTGTTTTGACGCGTTAAATACACCAAGGTTTAATACATTCTGAGATAAAAAACGCAAATTTAGCAACTTTTTTTTTGTATTGTCTCCATTTTAGTGTATCTTTGCACAAAAATTAATACGTTAGAATGTTATGGAACAAAGAGTAATCATATCAACCCAACTGGAAAGCGAACTGGTAAGTGCACTTTCTGAGTGTGAGCACGACAAGCTTTTTGTGCTTACAGATACTACGACATTGGAACTATGCATGCCTGTATTGCAGAATTTTTACTGCATGAAGGAAGCCCATATCATCACTATTCCGGCTACCGACAGCCATAAAGACATCGAAAGTCTGATGATGGTATGGAAAGGACTGCAGGAGGGAGGAGCTTCACGCCACTCCTGTATGATTAATCTGGGCGGCGGTATGGTAACCGACCTGGGTGGCTTTGCTGCCAGCACTTTTAAGAGAGGCATCAACTTTATCAATATTCCTACCACCCTGCTGGCTATGGTAGACGCATCGGTAGGTGGAAAGACAGGCATCAACTTCGGCGGACTGAAGAACGAAGTAGGTGTGTTCAACGATTCTAAGTTCGTTATTCTCGATACAGAGTTCCTGAAGACGCTCGATGCAGAAAACATCTGTTCGGGCTATGCAGAGATGCTGAAACACGGTCTGATTTCTACAGAAGCAATGTGGGAAGAACTGGTCAGTTTCGACCTCGACAAGCCTGATTTGAAGCAGCTGCAGCGCATGGTAGGCGACAGCGTGAAGGTAAAGGAGCGCATTGTAGAGCAGGATCCTCACGAGCAGGGCATCCGCAAGGCGCTGAACCTGGGCCATACTTTCGGTCATGCATTCGAGAGTTGGGCTTTGAAGCGCAAGCCTATCCTGCATGGTTACGCGGTGGCATTCGGTCTCATCCCTGAACTCTATCTGAGTGTTGCCAAGACCGGATTCCCTACAGAGAAGATGCGCCAGACCGTAAACTTCATCAAGGAATTCTATGGTACACTGGATATTACCTGCGATGACTATGATGAACTCATCGAGCTGATGCATCATGACAAGAAGAACCAGAATGGCATCATCAACTTCACGATGCTGGGTGGCATAGGCGATATCCGTATCAACCAGACAGCTACGACAGAAGAGATCAAGGAAGCACTCGATTTCTTCAGAGAAGGATAATTCAGCTAAAGAATCTTTCTTCAGAGAATCTCTTTAAAGAAGGATAGCACGCTTCGGCTTTCCGGTTTCGGTAAGCCGAAGTTGATTTACATGAAGGATTTCCCTTGGAATCCAATATTTATGATCAGATAAGAGGCGGCGAACAGTCGCCTCTATTTTTTCTATCTCCTCATCTTCCGTCAGGAGGACTGCAATCTCTCCAAACTTCCCGTCTTTCTTCTTGGCTATCATGAAAGGTTTTTCAAGATAAGGCTTCAACAGAGCCTCAACCTCTTCTATCTGTATCTTGATGCCTCCGCTGCAAATCACATTGTCTTTTCTGCCTTTGATGCGAAAACGGAGTTTTTCCACCTTATTATATATATAGGATTCTATTTCCACAATATCGTTCGTTACCAGGGGCTCAGCACAGACTTGCGGAGCATCTATCACCAGACATCCTTCCTCGGTCTGACTGATTTTCACACTATCGAAAGGCTGGTACCATTCGCTGGCCTCATCACCATTAATTCTTCTCAGGGCAATATGCGAGAGAGTTTCGGTCATTCCGTAGGTACTCCAGATGGCAATATCTCCGGGAAGAGCCTTCAGTTTCTGTTCGAGAGCCTCATCTATGGCTCCGCCACCGATAATAAGATGCCTGATGCGGCAGAGACGAGCCCGCTCTTCAGGAACCTGCAGGGTATTATAAACCTGCATCGGAACCATCGCAGCGAAGGTAATCTCTTCATTTACATCTTTCAAAGGATGACCACTTGGGCAAACAGAAATAAGATGGAGATGGCGCTCTATACTCCGCACCACCACCATCTTACCTGCAATATAATCGAGCGACATACAGAGCAGGGCGCTATCACCAGGTTTCAATCCCAGGAAATCACAAGTGATGCGGGCTGAGTTGAGCATTCGCTTCTTCTCTACCATCATCGGCTTGGGCTTTCCCGTGGAGCCACTGGTATGAACAAGCACCCGGTCGCTACCGTTATTCCATTCTGAAAGGAAATCTTCTAAAGTCATTTTACTACAAACAGTTTGTCACCACGAATCTCCAAAGGCATCGGTATATTATCAGTAAAGAGCTGTCCGGTGCCCAAGCCTTGCGGCATCTTGACATTAGGACCATATACTTTAGCAGCATAATGAGCAATAGCATTCAGACCGATATTACTCTCAAGAGCAGAAGTAATCCAGCTGCCGATACCACGCTGGTTAGCCAGTTCTATCCACTCGTTACATCCATAGATTCCACCATGAAGTGAAGGCTTCAAGATGATATATTGTGGTCGAATGGTATCGAGCAGAGCCTCTTTCATGCTTCTCACATTCACACCAATCAGTTCCTCGTCTAGGGCGATAGGAAGCGGTGTTTCGCGACAAAGCTGGGCCATCTTAGGCCACTGATGCTGCTTGATAGGCTGCTCAATCGAATGAATGTCATATTTAGCCAAAGCCTCCAGCTGACTCATCGCATTCTCCGGCAAAAAGCCGCCATTGGCATCTACACGCAACTCAACCTGCTCCTTGGTATAAACATCACGGATGCGCTTGATGAGATCGAGTTCCTTGAAGAAATCGATGGCACCGATCTTCAGTTTCACGCAATGGAAACCCGCCTGGAGTTTCTCCTCCAACCGGGCCAGCATCTCCTCATAGGTTCCCATCCACACCAAACCGTTGATGGTGATGCCCTTTTCTCCCCTACCGAAAGGAGAATCGAAAAGATTGACAAGATTCTCCATTCCCATAGGAACAGAGACTCCCTCCTCCTTCAGTATTTCGACAGAAGTCTTTCCCTCAGACAGATTCATTGCCCCCAGCTTCTTCTTTGCTGCATCAAAGAACGAAGCAAAGGCTGTTTCCAAACCGAAGGTGATGCTAGGGTAAGCACGAATCATATCGTATGGAATGCGTCCCATCTGCTCCACCATCTGACAAACCTGTCGCAGGGTCATCTCATATTCTGGTTTGGCATCGCAACTGAGATCAGGGAGCGTAGCACACTCTCCCACTCCCTCTACCCCCGGCAATTCATCCGAGGTGAGAGTGAGATAATAACTGTGCCTCGTGGTATAAACCCCACGAGACGTGCCTGCCGGCTGCTTGAAGTGGAGCGTGCGCTCCGAGATTTCTATCTTATACATTCTTTATATATCAATACAATTGAATTCTTCACTTTTCGTTCTTCATTCTTCACTTCCCTTCCCCTACTTTTTCTGTTTCAATTCGTAGAGATCCTTGCGGCGGTCGCGAAGATTTCTTACAGCACCGTAGGTATGGAGCTCATTCAAGAGATTCAGGTCAACATCTGATACGAGAATCATCTCGGTATTAGGTGTTGCCTCTGAACGCTTGCCATCGTTAGGGAAAGCAAAGTCGCAAGGGGTGAACACGGCGCTCTGGGCATACTGGATATCCATGTTGTGAACACGAGGCAAGTTGCCCACACTACCCGCAATGGCTACATAGCACTCGTTCTCGATGGCACGCGCCTGGGCACATACTCTTACTCGAGAGTAAGCGTTCTGCGTATCGGTCATGAATGGAACGAAGAGAATCTGCATGCCATCATCCGCCATTAATCTTGACAACTCAGGGAACTCCACATCATAGCAAATCACGATACCAATCTTACCGCAATCGGTATCGAAGGTCTGGATATGGCTACCACCACTCAATCCCCAGCACTTCTGCTCATCTGGTGTAACATGGATCTTCTCGTACATATCCACGCTACCATCTCTGCGGCAGAGGAAGCCCACGTTATAGAGGGAATCGTCCTTAAGATAAGGCATACTACCCGTGATGATATTGATGTTGTAACTGATGGCCAACTCGCGGAAACGGTCACGGATTTCTTCGGTATACTGCGCCATCTTTCGGATGCTCTGCGCCTCACCCAAGTCATTGAAACGAGCCATCAAAGGCGCATTGAAATACTCAGGGAAGAGGATAAAATCGCTCTTGTAATCGCTCACAGAATCAACGAAGAACTCAACCTGTTCGAAGAGGTCATCCACCGAAGCGTATGGGCGCATCTGCCACTGTACCAATCCGATTCGCACGGTTGGCTTGCGGTCTACATAAGAATCCGTAGGTGGCTGATAATAGATGTTATCCCACTGCAAGAGGGTGGCGCAGTGTTCGCTCTCCTCATCACTAGGAAGATAGTTGCGGATTACGCGGCGCACGTGGAAATCATTGGAAAGCTGGAAGGTAAGAACCGGGTCATAGATTTCACGGTTTCTTACATGCTCGATATACTCCTTAGGGCGCATCTTATCGGCATACTTGTGATAGTTTGGTATACGACCGCCAAACATGATAGCCTTCAAGTTGAGCTTCTCGCAGAGTTCCTTGCGATACTCATACATACGGCGAGCCAGGCGCAAACCACGATAATCAGGGTGGATAAATACCTCGATACCGTAAAGAATGTTTCCATTAGGATCGTGGGTATTGAAGGTTTCATTACCCGTAACCTGAGCATAGGTATGATCACCCTTCACCATATTATAATTGACGATGATAGAGAGCGCACAGCCCACAATCTTATCATCAACGATAATAACCACCTGTCCCTCAGGGAAGATAGTAATGAGTTTCTTAATCTGTTCTTTTGTCCAGAATACATCTGAGTCTGCGTAAATACGCTTAAACGACTTGGCAAGCTGATCATAATCCTCCATGCGAAGGTTGCGCATGCCTACCTTTTCGATTTTTCGAGTTGGTTCCATAACAACTGTATTTTTATTATTATCTAAATCCGGGTGCAAAGATACAGCAAATTATAGATACGACAAAGAGTTTTCGCAAATAATTGACATTTACGAAAACTCTTTTCATGTATTTTACACAAAGAGCGCGTTTACGCTTAAAATCAGATGCTAATATTTGGCATCTTCCTGTGGAATCGCTTCATCATGATCATCCAGATAAAGCAACTTCACAGGATGATACTTCTCACTTGCCACAGAATATTCATCCTGGCGATAACGGGTCAGGATGCCTCCTATCCCCAACATCGTATGAAAAGCCGAAAGACTCGTCTGTACCTGTTGGGTACGATGACCAGACAAAGTTTTCAGTATTCCCGGATATTGTTTTCCATAACCATCTGATGTCCAGATGATGAAAGGAACATGCAGCTCATAATCAGATGCCTTCGGGGCGGCGTGCAGAAAGAGACGACGGTCATCATCAAAGATATTCTCTCCATGGTCGCTGGTATAGAGCATCGCTGATGTAGGTTGGCTATATACCCCATCCGTCCTTGCCTGAGTCTTCTCCCATTTCTGCAGACGTTCTACGATACCATGCAGGATATAATCGGTATACCGGATGGTATTATCGTATGCATTCAGCAGGTCACGCCGGTTCCCCGGCTTCGCTTCGCTCTTACTGTCAGGTTTAAAGAAAGCGAAATTACGGGGATAGCGCTCCTGGTAATTAAAGTGAGAACCATAAGTATGAAGTACCACGAAGAGTTTCCGATAACGGTATTGCTTGGATGAAGAAGCATCTGCCGCAGGCAATATCCCATCCAACTTCTGCAACAAATCACTATCATAATGATTATCTTTTGCAGAAGCACCTTCCTTCAGGAAGTAATGTTCATCAGCCTGTTCGCCAAGGAAATCAATAAAAGAATGATTAGGCAGCTGATTGCTGATAAATACGGTATGAAATCCCGCCTCCCTGAAAGCAGCCAGGATACCTTTCTCATGAAAGAGACGTTCGAAATCCTCTGCTGATGCAGCCGACAGGAGCATAGGAACACTCTTATGCGTAGTATTACTCTGGGTTGTAGCATCGGGAAAAGCTATGATTCCAGGAGTCTTGGAAAGCAAAGGATTGGTATCGCGCGGATAGCCATAGAGACTGAAATTGTGGGCTCTCGCCGTCTCTCCCACCACCATCACATACACCTCGGGAGCCTCAGCATCGTGCTCGCTCCTGGCATCAAACCTGAAATTCCTGCTTGCCTCCCTGTAATTCTCTGAAGCCGCATCACGCTCGAAAGCAAGATAGAGATTATAGCAAACGTTAACAGGATAAAGCTGGTTGCGCAAGCGATAATCATCTACAGCCACATAGCAAGCCAGCAGACAGAATAAACCGACAGCAGCTATCTCCAAAGCCCAACGACGCACTCGATGCTGGAGTTGAACCACTATCATCCCTTTCTTGCTGATATTGACAATAGCCAGAACCAGCAAAGGAAGATAAACCACAAAAACACCCACCACAGCAGGCAACAGATTACCAAGCAGTTCCTTCACCTCGCCAGGATTGGTAGTTACAAGATTCAGAAACATATCTACCGCTATCACTCCCGTCCCGAAGAGATAAAGCAATACCAGTTGGAAGGCAGCGAAAAAAACAAAAAGAAAAGCCCACCAGATCATCTTACCCGGGCATCTGGTTAACGAAAAGAACCACATGTAGAGTGCCAAAGGCAGCAACACATTGGCACCACAAGCCCAAGGAGCCAGACATTCGGTATAGCACAGAGCTATATTAGGCAACAACAATGCTACCACAGCATACCCGTAAAGGAATGCGCCCGATGACACCTTATTATATATAGGCAACACCACCTTATTATATATATCCGTAAAACTGTTCATTCTACTTATTCATTAACACTTTAAAGAGCATTATCAAACTACATAAAGAGCATTATTACTAAAACGCTTCATTGATATTGAAGAGAAAACCAGACTGACCCGACTTACCGAATCCATAATCCAGACGTACATTCACATTCTTCTTAAATTCCCAGCGATAACCTACACCGGCATTCGGCAAAATCTGTTTAGAGCGCAATGCCGAGAATTTTGGGAAGATGGTTCCTGCTCCAACCCACACTACGATGCCATTACGCTTCCATACATGTTGGCGCAACTCAACCGTAGCTTCCAGAGAATGTTTATCGCGATAACGGCCTTCATAATAGCCACGCATGGAATGAGTACCACCCAATTCAGCCATCATTCCCCACGAAGGATTACCAAAGTTGAGGTTAGCCCCAATGTCCTCGGCAAGAACCGTTCCCTTACCCAGTCGCTGATAGGCATCAAAACGAAATGCAGTCGTACTGAAAGCATAATCATTTCCCATAAATCCAGGTCTGAACATCTGATTGATATTCAGATAGATACCACGATGTGGATTTGTAAGATTATCTCTGTTATCATATACCAGAGAAACACCAGCTCCAACATTCCAAGTATGCTGATCCATGCCTTGCAGTAATTCCGGATGCTCAATATGTTTACCTATTACATAGTCATAACTCGCCATCGGTCCGATATAGAAATTATCTGCTACACGAAACAGGAAGCTAACTTCAGCCTGAGCCTGCCAACGCTTCATGTCACTCTTATTGGCATCGTTATCGCCCATCTCATAGCCTATTCCCCAAAAATCAGAGGGAAAAGAATAGAAATAAAGGTGATAATCGATGCGATATCTTCCTTTAGGAGCAATATGGTTACCACGGACACCCAACATATAGAAACCTACAGAACTGACATCACCATAAAGCGAGACATTAGAAGGAGGAAGAATACTGTCATTCGGATCAGTACGGTATAGTCCTGCTGCCACCAATCCCAATCCAAACTTGGTATCAGAGGCATAATGAGGACCACCTATCACACTAAAATCGAAACGCTTATGCTTCTTGTTTTTGTTGGAATCATTAAAGTAGTCAAGAATCCGGTTCACCCATGATTTTCCGGCATGTAAAGCCATCGTATCCACCTTCTCTGCAGATGAGATACTATCGGTTACAGAAGGCTCAGAGGCATAGCTGCCCAATGCCAACATCATAATAAGTATTGTCAGAATATGCTTCATTTTGTCGATTTTATTATTTTAATACACCAATGCTACATTATCAATCCACAAGGTATTGCCTGGAGTTCCGATATAGGCTCCACCATCGGATGAGGAGAACTGAAGAATCAGATGAGTAGGTGTTTCGTTAGCACTCGCCCATCCTACTTCTTTTACCGGCACGCTCTTACCCTTGCTGTTACGGGCATAGTCAGTGGATCGCAGTCCCATAGTAGCAGCCTGATAACCTGCCATGTGGCGGATATCGCCATAATGGATTGTATAGGTAGCATCTTCCACCCATCTATCGGTACTCTTTCCGAATCTGACTACCATCGTACCCACACGTTTAGCTGTTATATTTCCCTTAGCATCTTCATGCCGTTTCTGCAGATAGAGCACAGCTATAGCATGATCTCGACCTGCAACCGTAGAGGCTCCGCTAAATCCATTCTGCTTGATACGATTGGCTGCATTAGGAAAAGAAGTCTTATAATCAAAGCGCAAAGCCTTAGGACGTGCGGTGAATGGTATACCCCAGTTGATGGCTTTAGGACCATCCTTGGTACTTGTTATCGGTTCACGAACATCACCCAGAAAGAGAGAACCGGCAGCCAAGACCTTGATATTGATGAGTCCCAGCACTTTTACTTTCTCAATATGGGTTACCAGTTTGGCACAATATCCACTACCATGTTTATCACGAAACACAGAGTTATTCGTCTTATAGATGCCCGATACATGTGCCAGGACATTAGAGGAACCCCAAGGCGAACCACCCTTATTGGTATAAGGAATATTACCATTGATAGTCATATTAGGTCCAACGGCATAAACTTTTTTCTGATTTCCTCCAATAATGCCTGATTCTTTGATATTCCTGATTACCCAGTGGTCCATATTACCATATTTAAAAGGAACCACCTTTTCCTGTCCCTTAACGGGAAGGCACGACAAGGTAGCAACCGCCATAACGATGCCTGATTTTATTATTTTCTTCATATTTGTTTCTTTTATATATCATTAAGGCTGCAAAGATAGAAAAATATTTTCTAGTTTTCAGTTTTCTTCGACATAAAGCATAAAAAATTAAGAAATAATAATATATTTACTGCATTTTAATTGCCATAAAACCAAAAAGTCCTGCATTTGCTGTTATAAACAAATACAGGACTCCTGATTCAATATACAAAACAGAATCTCTTGCACCGGTTACAATAGAGACATGCACCGGTTACAATAAAAACATGTTCCGATTACTCCAAAAGCTATTATCGGTTTGAATACATATTATCGTAATACTTCTGGTAATCACCCGATGTTACATTATCCATCCATTCCTGGTTCTCGAGATACCATTTTACGGTTTCCTCGATACCCTCCTCAAACTGGAGAGATGGCTCCCAACCCAATTCCTTCTGCAGCTTTCTAGAGTCGATGGCGTAACGCATATCATGACCCTTTCTGTCTGTTACATAAGTAATCAAATCCAAGTCAGCACCCTCAGGAC
>OOBT01001382.1_pt1 | contig 12828 bp, 10 predicted proteins | sample 1671551 | NCBI WGS metagenome assembly OOBT01 (sample SAMN06348168, study PRJEB24527) | human gut metagenome | reverse complement strand
AAGCCGGAGAAGAAAATGTTCCGTAATAAGCATTCCCCCCTATCGTCCAGTAACATCTCACTTTATACTGATAAACTTTTCCTCCTTCTGCCGTTGTGTCTGTATAACTGCAATCTGTTGTTGTCTTCAGCAACGTGTATTTTCCCTGATCCGAATCACTGCGCCACACCTGATAACCTTCCACATCATCCGCAGAAACACTGTCCCAGCTCAGATTTACAGTACCCGAAGCACCATCCGCAGCCTTTAGCCCGGTCGTCTGTTCACTGGTATCCTTATACCAGAAATTTGCATCCAGGCTTCCCGCATAGCCATCTATTTTTGCAGCAGATGAATACTGCCAGAATTCATAATCGTATGCGGCATCCGCATATGGCGTTCCTGATTTTGTATTGCTTGTCGTGGTATTGTTGTACCGTGCCACCCACAGGGAACAGTCATACAAAGCATCCGTATTGATATAGTTTTTGATCCACGCATAAGATGCATATACGCCTGCCCGGTATCCGGCTGCCGTAATGGTATCCGCAAATGCCTGACATACCGCTGTCTCTTTTGTTTTGGAAAGTTTTCCCGCAGTCAGACGCTTGTTTGCCCCTGCCTCTCGGTCCATGATGATCGGCATCGACACATTCCAGCCGTACTGGTCAATCATATCGAGCACATACTGTGCTTCCTCCCGTGCCTCTGTCTCATTCAGAGCCTGGGAAAAGAAATACAGTCCGACATTGATATCATTGGAAACTGCTCCCTGAATATGACTGTCTGCACAATTATCTCTGTAAATACTTCCATCTTTCGTATCTCTGGATGCCACACGCACGAAAGCAAAATCAATTCCGGCTCCGTGAATACTTTCCCAGTCCAATCCGGTCTGTGTCCACTTTGTTCTGTCTTTGGAATACTTTTTCTTCAGTGCTGCATCCGCCTGCCAGTATGATACATCAATTCCGTTGACCAGTTCATCATCCGCATAGTCCGCTTTGTGATAATAGGTTGCGCTGGTATAATCACCGGCCGTCGTAAAAGACGCATTCAAAAAAGCACTCGAATACGACGATGCTTTTTTCAAGGATGTCCGATTCCCGAAAACAGGTGCATTCTTTTCTATCAGTGTATCCAGATCCGGCTTTGACTCATACACGGTCTCATCCTCTATGCTCTGTCCCATGACGCCATCCATCTGCGCTTCGGGCACCTGAGCCTTTAACTGCTGTGGCGCCACAATACAAACCGCCGTCACCGCCAGTCCTGCCATAACTATCTTCGCCTTGGTAAATGCCAATTTCTGTTCCTCCCTCTGTTACCGTTCAATAAACTACTCATTTTACATAGTAACTTTATATGATTGTGCTTGTCAATGTTATTTCCCTTGCAAAATCTGTTTTTTGCAAATTTAAGAAATCCTTAAATAATATTAAGAAAAAGAGCACTTGCTTTCGCAAGTGCTCCTGTTATACTTATGTTATCTTAATTGTTAGAAAATTCTTCGAACTGCAAGAATGGTTCTGTAATTTGCAGGAGAAGTATATTTAATACCGTCTCTTGCATTGCTTGCATGTACAATCGTATTGTTTCCAACATAGATTGCAACATGTCCGCTGTAACATACGATATCACCCGGCTGCATGTTTGATGTGCTGACGCCATATCCTACACTTCTTAAAGCACTTGAGCTGTGTGGAAGGCTGACACCGAAATGTGCGTATACAGACATTACAAATCCGGAACAATCCGTTCCGTTTGTAAGGCTTGTCCCACCATATACATATGGATTTCCTACAAACTGTCCTGCATAACTTGCAACCGCTGATCCTGTTGAAGATGCGCTTGATGAATCCTGTACGGAAGAATCTGAGCTTTGTGACTGTGAAGAGCCTGAAGAGGTTGTCTGAGATGCGCTCTCCGCTTTCTGTGCTGCTCTGTCCGCAGCCTCACGCTCCTCTTTTTCCTTCTGTAATCTTGCCTTTTCTTCTGCAGCAGACTCTGCATATGTGTATTCTGTAGATAATGTGACATAATCTGTAGATACATAGCCTTTGCCTTCATCTACAGAAACCCTTGCCCATCCATCCTTTGACTCATCCAGTACCGTCAAATCGTCTCCTTCCGGCACCAGAGTAATTACTTCTGACTTCTGGGAAGCTCCCTTGCGGACTTTTAATGTCTCTGTCTCTACAAGAGCAACTCTTCTTCCTGCTTTCTTTAATTTTTTCTCATCACCAATGGATACGAATTCAGATTTTACATAACCTGTTACCGATCCAGATTTGATTTTGTACCAGCCATCCTTCTCCCCGATGACGGTTCCTACGTTATTCTTATATAATTTTCCTACAGCCTTGCTGTCTGTAGTTGGTTTCTTACGAACGTTCACGTAATCCTCCACAACAGCTACCGCTTTGTCTTCATACTCAGACTTTACAACTGGTGCTTCAACTTCTTTTACTTCCGGCTGTGCACTTGCAACGGTTGCCTCATCTTCCACTTTTTCTGCGACTTCACTGAGTGCCAGTGAAAATCCTGCAGTCGGTGCAGATGATGTTGTTGCAATATCGGAAGCAAGGCTTGCGACTCCAGCAGTTGGTGCTGCGTAAGCTGCTACAGTAAAATTGCCAATGGTCAGTGCCCCAACTAACCCACATGCGGTCAATTTTAATAATGTTTTACGTTTCATTTTCGCCTCCAATGACTTTTGTACTTCTTTATTACGAATTTGTTACAATTATTACATTGTCATTATAGCAAAGGCACGGATATGTGTCAACCCCTTTTCCATCCACAGAATTCAATTGAATTTTTCGTATATTTATGCCATAATAAAGATGTAATAAAGAAAAACACGTATACCGAGTATTTTAAAAGGAGATCTGTCATATGGATATTTCAAGTATCAGTTCTGCGCTTCTTTCCGTAAACAGTTCCGATCCCGGCTCTCTGGCAAATGCCGTCAGCATTAAAATGCTTGACAATGCCATCTCATCGAATGAATCGCTTGGTGTTGGGCTGGCAAAAATGATGGAGAACTCTGTTTATCCTAATTTAGGAAGTAACATTGACGTTTCCGTCTAACCGGAAAAAGAACCGCAAAGACAACAAAAGAGATCTGTGCAATGCACAGATCTCTTTTCGTTTTTGATCTTTTCTTTATTTTACAGCAATGGCTTCAATTTCAAGCATAACATCTTTCGGAAGACGTGCCACTTCCACACAGCTTCTGGATGGAAATGGTGACGGGAAAAATTTTGCATAAACTTCATTAATTGCTGCAAAATCATTCATTTCCTTGATAAAAACAGTGGTTTTTACTACCTTATCCATTCCGGTTCCGGCTGCCTCAAGCAGATTTGACAGATTTTCAAATGCCTGCTGCGCCTGTGCCACAGATCCTTCCGGAATTTCTCCGGTAGCAGGAACAACCGGGATAATGCCGGATGTGTATACCGTTCCGTTCACTTCAATCGCCTGTGAGTACGGTCCGATTGCGGCTGGTGCTTTATCTGTACTGATTACGTTTTTCATTTTATATTCCTCCTTTTGCCTTTACCTGCATTATACGAAACTCTTGCGGATTTTTCCACCATCCAGTGTAATTTTTCTTTCTTTATACAAGTGTCCGATGGCACGTTTAAACGCAGCTTTACTCAATCCGGTTTCCCTCTTAATCACCTCTGGACTCGCTTTTTCCGAAAACGGAAGCACTCCTGCATAGGAATCCAGCAATTCAAGTATTTTCTCTGCATCCGTGTCCATCTGAATATAAGCTTTTTCCCGCAGTGTAAGATCTAACTTTCCATCCGGTTTTACTGCAGTAACTTTCGCCTCAATCACATCTCCGATTTTCAGGAAACTGTGATCCTCTGAATTTGGTATTCTTGCGGAAAAGCGATCATCCACTGCCACAAAAGCACCAAAGTTATCGGAAAACTCATACACCCTTCCGGTTACCATCTGATCTTTCTGATACGGTGAATCCTTGGAAAGCAGATCGTACAGTCCCTTCATGCTGGCACAAAGCCGCTTGCTTTTATCAATATAAAGGGTTACAAGAATCTCGTCTCCTGCTTCTACCCGTGAAGTCATCTCTTTATATGGCAGAAACAGATCTTTTTCCAGTCCCCAATCCAGAAAAGCACCGATCTTTCCAACTTCTTTCACCACAAGCGGTGCATATTCTCCCAGTGTCAGCTTCGGTGTGTTGGTTTTGCATCTTCCGGCACCTGTTTTGACGGAAGCAGCACATGTGTCTCACCGCCCATATCCTCTGCCAGATATACTCCGAAGTCTACTTTTTTTACATAATACAAATCCTGATATTCTGCTAATTTCATCTTTTTCCTACGCTTTCAAAAAAACAACAACTGCATATGGCTGCCCATCCGGCGCACACAGTGCAACCGTCACACGGGGATCTTCTATCGTCACATGCGGCACAATTACATCTTTACACATCGCAGCTTTTTTATATTCTACCCGGACTTCCATTGTCCGAAACTCCTTCGGAACATATTCCATCGCCACCTGTACATATCTGGTATTGTTCATATGGTGATTGGTATCTATGAAATAAGAAGGAACGACCAATGAATCTTTTTCTTCATATTTTTCCGGCAGCATAATTTTCCGCTCGCTGCACTGCATGGGAAGCTGTGGGTCCAATCCGTATGCATCCGAGATTTCTTTTGTCACTCTGACCGGAATCCCCTTCTTTGTATCCATCAGTACCCATACGGAATTTGCATATGCCATCCGTTCCCCATCCCTGCCGTTCATGGAGAAATTCCGGTAACCGTAAAAGCCTTTCATTCCATATGCCCATGTCTGTGTCGTAATCTGTTCGCCCAGCCGCGGCATCCGGTTCAGACAGATCTGCCAGGAAGATAAGATCCACGCCTTTTGTGCATCGGTCCATACTTCCACACCAAGGTTCACGGCCTCTGAATGAAATACGCTGCAATCCTGAAAGTAATCCATAAGCGCCAGCCATGTCATCCGGCCTTGTGCATCTGTCTCACTGTATCTTACTCTGCTGTCAAATTCGTACATTACCGTGTCCTTTCTTATTCTTATCTTTTATAAAACAAAAAGCACTACATAATGTAGTGCTTTTCAGCTGGCCCACCAGGATTCGAACCTGGAAATGACGGAGTCAGAGTCCGTTGCCTTACCATTTGGCGATGGGCCAATGTGTTTCATGTCTCTCAACAAATGGTATTATACATGGAACCCCTATAAGTGTCAACCCATATTTTCAAATTTTTTCAAAAAAACACAACTTCTTTATCAATTAGTGCATATACGCAGGTTTTTCCCCATTCCAGACCTGCTGATCCGTTGGTCAGTTCTGTAATTTCCTTCGGAAGTGTCTCTTTATGTTCCGTGGGTACGAGAATTGTCATTGTGACATCCGCCTCATATGCCGTATCCAGAATCACGGTATGATTTTGTCCGAATAAATACTGCAGTTTTCCAAGCCCATTGTAATCGGTATGAATCAGCAGCTGCTGTCCCTTACATTTTTCAATGAGCCGGCTGGCTGCAAGTCCCGCCTGTGTCGCTGCCTGATAGGCACGCACAAGCCCTCCTGTTCCAAGCAGCACACCTCCAAAATAGCGCGTGACAACAACCGCAACGTCCGTAATCTTCTCCCGGAGAAGTACATCCAACATCGGGCGGCCGGCAGTCTGTGCCGGCTCTCCATCATCCGAACAGCGCGTCAGCTCCTGCCTCTCCCCGATGACAAAAGCAGAACAGTTATGACGGGCATCCCAGTATTTTTTCTTTGTCTCATTAATGAAAGCAACCGCTTCTTCTTCTGACTGAACAGGCTTTACTGTTGCTATAAAACGGGATTTCTTCTCTGTGATTTCACCCTCTCCTCCGGTATAGACCACTCGCATATATCCTATTCTCCTTTGTGTCATTCCTCATTTTTCTCCGGTGTCTGTTCCGGTTCATGTGTTTCTTCCGGTTTTGCATCATCCGGCGGATCTGCCGGTTCTTCTTCCGGCTTTTCCTCATCCTGCGTTTCGGCATCATGTATATTGCATGTTTCATTTAAGAATTTCTCTGTCGCACAGTACTGGTAATCGGCCGAGCCCTTTTCGGCACCCACAATATAAGTTTTTGTCACAACCTGATCTGCAGGACAGTATTCTCCGGCAACTTTTCCGGATGCCTCACAGATCTGCAGAGAAATATGATGATCACAACTCTCTGTCGGAACGGTTCCTTTCGCAAAATATTCCGTATAACTTTGCGTTCCACGCGGATCTTTATCACAGACATCCGCTTCCGGCAGAAGTCCGGATTTTGCACAGACAACAGCCTGTGTAATTCCGGAAGGTTTTTCAAAATCTTTTGCCTTAAGATCCGCATGAATCCGCTTCATCACAGCTTTCCACAAATTCTTTGGATATCCCGTAGCTGACTGAATGGAATTATCATCATATCCGCCCCATACCACGCAGGTGTAATAAGGCGTAAATCCGGCAAACAGTGCATCCCTGTTCAGCGTTGTCGTACCGGATTTTCCTGCCTGTGCCATTCCGGTTCCAAAATAAGCCCGCATACCCGTTCCACTCGTCATAACATCTTTCATGGCATCCGTCAGAAGCCATGCGGTATCCTCTTTTATTACCTGATGCTGTTCCTTTGTCTGTGTTTTATCAAGAAGAACGTTGCCGTCATGATCCAGTACCTGGGTATAAAAACTCGGTTCGTTATATTCTCCCTGATTTGCAATTGCGGCATAAGCTGCAGTAAGTTCCAGGTTTGTCACACCCTGTGTCAGACCTCCGAGAGAAATTCCAAGGTTTCTGTCCGTATCGGTAAGCGTGGAAAATCCGAAGTTTTCTGCATATTCATATCCCAGATCCACACCAATATCCTGAAGTGTTTTTACTGTCACAATATTGATGGATTTTGTGATTGCCTTCCGGATGCTCGTGAATCCTCCGAATTTGTGCGTGTAGTTATTGTATGTTTTATTTCCGACCGTAAGCGGTGCATCATCCTGCACGGATGCCAGCGTTTTTCCTCCGGCATCGAGTGCCGGCGCATAACATGCAATGATTTTAAAAGTAGATCCCGGCTGCCGGCAGGTCTTTGTTGCACGGTTCCAGGTACGGTTTCCGGCCTTATTTCCGCGTCCGCCGACAATCGCCTGTACCTCACCGGTCGACTGATCCATGATCGTCATCGCCACCTGCGGCTGCATGGTAATGAAAATATACTCTGAATTTTCTACCAGCTTGTCCCCTTTTCCGAGGACATCTTTTTCGTACTGTGCAATTGCAGCCCGGCAGTCCTCCTCCGATGTAAAATTGATCGAATAATTCTGACTTTTGTTTTTCTTTTTATAATAGGAAAGCATTGTCTGATTGGTATATGTTTTTATTGTACCATCCTTCTCCTTCACCTGAAAAGAAAGATAGAATGAATATTTGGTACCCGCATCATAATTGGCTTTGTCTGCCACCTCCTCATCGCAGATTTTCTGGATTTGAAGATTCTGTGTGGACTTGATCGTCAATCCCCCCTGATAAATTGCCTTGTATGCTTCTGACTCCGAATAGCCTTTGATATTTACTAGATCATCAAAAACATCATCAATGACCGCGTCCACAAAATATGTGTTCATGGTTTCTTCCCTCACATCATTGTGTTCGGAAATCCTGCCATACACATCATCTGCCATCGCTTTATCATACTGTTTCTGCGAAATATATCCCTGTTTTTTCATGGCATCCAGCACATTCTTTCTGCGCTTTGCATTTTCCTTTGGATGAAGAATGGGATTGTAACCTGCCGGATTCTTTGTAATTCCGGCAATAACCGCACATTCCGAAAGTGTCAGCTTTGACACATCTTTCCCAAAATAACGCTGTGCTGCTGCCTGAACCCCAAGGGTATTGCTTCCAAGGTTGATGGAATTCAGATAATTTTCCAGAATCCAGTTCTTGTCATTTACCTTTTTTTCCAGCTCTATTGCCAGATACTGTTCCTGTATTTTCCGCTGTACCTGACGTTCCATCTTTTCAATTTTGGAAATATTACTGTCATTTTCGTTTGCCCACTGCTCACTCAGCACATTATTTTTAATCAGCTGCTGCGTAAGCGTACTTGCTCCCTGACTGAAATCTCTGGTCCGGACATCCGCCACCAGTGCCCTGACAATTCCTTTCAGGTCAATACCGTTATGATCATAAAAACGCTCATCCTCGATCGCCACTACCGCATGCTGCAGATTCTCCGGAATCTGGTCAATTGTCACGTACTGCCGGTTGGATCCGGCTGCCACTAATTTTGCTGTCTCACTTCCGTCTGCCGCAAGCACTTTCGTGGAATATCCCGTTGGAATGACATCCACTTCGGATATATCCGGTGCGGATGCAAGAATTCCTTTCAATGCACCCACTCCGAAACTCACTGTCGCACAGCCTCCCACAATGATTCCAATCAGTAGAAGTTTCCCCAGTATGACTCCGATTTTATGACGTATTCTCGTTCCTCTTGCGTCCAGCTGTTTTGCTCTCCGGCGCAAAGAAGTTCTTCCATAGTTCATAGTTTTCTCCCCGCAGAAATAATAAAAATTCTTTTATCCATATATTATACCAAATAATATGTGCAATAGAAAGTTTTATTTATCGACAGCAAAAACCCCCGGCTTTCGCCAGGGGTCCGCTGTTGATGTATACTAAAACTAAGGGGATTAGATTCACTAACCTAGCCATTAGATTAGTGCAAAATTATTCAACATCCTGTAAGGCTTCCATATCTTCCTCACCGGTACGAATCTTGACAACCTTTGCCACATCGTATACGAAGATTTTTCCATCTCCGATATGTCCGGTATAAAGTGCCTTCTTTGCTGCAGCCACTACGCTGTCTACTGGGATCTTGCTTACAACAACCTCTACCTTAATCTTCGGAAGTAAGGTTGCATCGACTTCAGCACCACGGTAACGCTCGCCGGAGCCTTTCTGGATACCACAACCCATAACCTGTGTACAGGTCATTCCCGTAACACCCAGATCGTTCATTGCTTTCTTCAAATGATCATATCGGGAAAGCTTTGCAATAATAACCACTTTGTACATGCCGGTTGCATCCTTTGGCACGGCGGAAACCACCTTGACTGCTGCATCTCTCTTTGCCGTAGAAGCCTGTGCATATTCCGGTGTACCCAGATCTGTATTTTCATTGATATCCATTGTCATGGTATTGGAAACATCCATGATAGAAAATCCTGAGTAAGCTGATGCAAGTCCATGTTCCATAGAATCCAGACCAACAATTTCTTCTTCCTCTGTAACACGAAGTCCAATCGTTTTCTTAATGACGATAAATGCAATGGTAATGGTTACAGCTGTCCATGCAGCTACCGTAACAAAACCTAACAGCTGAATACCAAGCTGTCTGAATCCACCACCATAGAATAAACCAACCACCGAATCATTTCCCGGTGCGGATTTGGTAGCAAATAAACCAACGGCGATGGTACCCCAGATACCATTCATCATATGTACAGCTACCGCACCAACCGGATCGTCCACATGAAGCTTATAATCCAAAAGCCATACACCAAAGCAAACCAGTAAACCGGAAACAAAACCAATACAGATTGCACCGAAACAATCGGTCACGTCACAAGGAGCGGTAATTGCTACAAGTCCTGCAAGTGACGCATTCAGGCACATTGATACATCAGGTTTACCATATTTAAGCCATGTAAAGATCATACATACAACTGTTGCAACTGCCGGAGCTACGGTCGTTGTAAGAAATACGCTGGCAAGCTGTGAACCGGAAGTACATGCAGCGCCATTAAATCCATACCAGCCAAACCAGAGAATAAAACATCCAAGGCATCCAAGTGGAAGATTGTGTCCCGGGAATGCGTTGACTTTTGTAATCTTCCCAGACTTATCTTTTGAGAACTTTCCAATACGTGGTCCAAGCATTGCTGCACCGATGAGTGCTGAAATACCACCAACCATATGAATGGCACAGGAACCTGCAAAATCGTGGAATCCAAGCTGTGATAACCAGCCACCGCCCCAGATCCAGTGTGCTTCAATCGGATAAATCAATGCCGAAATTACTGCTGAATAAATACAGTAGGATAAGAATTTTGTACGCTCTGCCATAGCACCTGATACAATCGTTGCTGTAGTTGCACAGAATACTAAGTTAAACACAAAATTCGAAAAATCAAAATTTGCATAACTGGTAAAGATATCAAATCCCGGTTTTCCGATAAAACCAAGAACATCTTCTCCCAGCAATAATGAAAAACCGATCAGGATGAACATTACGGTACCAATACAGAAGTCCATCAGGTTCTTCATCAAAATGTTGCCTGCATTCTTTGCTCTGGTAAAACCGGTTTCTACCATGGCAAAGCCTGCCTGCATCCAGAATACCAGTGCGGCACCGATCAGAAACCAGATGCCAAACATATTTTCATTGATAAAACTTACAATTTGTTGTTTATCCATAACAATCTCCTCCCTCTATAGAAAAAGAGACACTTTTCCAAAATTCCACAGCTTCGTGGTTCTGAAAAAATGTCTCTTTTTTATTTTATAAGATGTTTGTAAAAAATGTCCCTTAAATCTTTGGGTTAAACTTCAAAGATCAGATCTCCATAAGACGGCATTGGCCATAAATCCTTGTCAACGATCATCTCAAGCTTATCTACCGGTGCACGGAGTGCATCCATAGCAGATTTCACTTCATCCCTGTAATATACAGCCTGCACCTTACCTTCACTCATTTCTGTTCCCTTTGCAGTAACAGTTTCCAGACTCTTGAGTGCTTTCTGTGTCTCAGCAAGCAGGGAGGATGTCTCTGTCAAAATATCTGTCTGTGCGCTGACATCAGCAGATGCACATGCACTCTTTACCGTTGCAATTGACTGTCCAAGTTCTGTTGTGTACTTGATAACAGCCGGAATGATCTGCTTTCCTGCGATATCAATCATAGCCTTTGCTTCGATATTGATGGTCTTTGCATAAGTCTCGTACTCGATCTCTACACGGGACTCAAGTTCAGGCTTGGTAAATACACCGAATTTTTCAAATGCAGCTACAGATTCCGGAGCGGTATATGCTGGAATTGCATCTACCATGGACTTGATATTTGGAAGTCCTCTCTTTTCTGCTTCTGCAACCCACTCATCAGAATATCCGTTTCCGTTGAATACGATTCTCTGATGCTCAATAGCATATTTCTTGATCAGATCATGTGCTGCAAGCTCGAAATCGTCTGCTTTTTCAAGAACGTCACATGCATCAGAAAATGCCTCTGCAACGATGGTATTTAATACGATATTTGCCTGTGCAACAGAATCCTGGGAACCGACCATACGGAACTCAAATTTGTTTCCGGTAAAGGCAAACGGTGATGTACGGTTACGGTCGGTTGCATCCTTCATGAAATCCGGAATCGTCTTAACACCGGTCTCAAGTTTCTCTCCTTCCAGACTGTGTGTTGCTGTACCTGTGCTGATCAGCTGATTTAATACGTCTCCAAGCTGATCTCCAAGGTAAATGGACAGGATCGCTGGCGGTGCCTCGTTTGCTCCCAGTCTGTGATCGTTTCCCACATCAGCTGCCGCTGCACGAAGAAGTGCTGCATGCTCATCAACTGCCTTTAAAATACAGGTAAGTACCAGTAAGAACTGTACATTCTCATGTGGTGTCTTACCAGGCTCAAGCAGATTGATTCCATCGTCTGTTGTAATGGACCAGTTGTCATGCTTTCCAGAACCGTTGACACCTGCGAATGGTTTCTCATGAAGCAGACACTGTAAACCGTGACGTCCGGCAACCTTCTTTAAGGTCTCCATGATGATCTGGTTATGATCAACTGCTACGTTACACTCTGCATAAATTGGTGCCAGCTCATGTTGTGCCGGAGCTACTTCATTGTGCTGTGTCTTTGCAGATACTCCAAGTTTCCAGAGTTCTTTATTGACATCTTTCATGTATGCTGCGATTCTCTCACGGATTGCTCCGAAATAGTGATCGTCCATTTCCTGACCCTTTGGAGGCATTGCCCCGAAAAGAGTACGTCCGGTAAAGATCAGATCCTTACGCTGTAAATACTTCTGACGATCTACAATAAAGTATTCCTGCTCTGGTCCAACAGAAGGAGTTACCTTCTTTGAAGTCGTGTTTCCAAACAGTCTTAACAGACGGATGGACTGTGTATCGATCGCTTCCATAGAACGAAGAAGCGGAGTTTTCTGATCCAATGCCTCTCCGGTGTAGGAACAGAAAGCAGTTGGAATACAAAGTGTTGCTCCTGCTGCATCCTGACGAACGAAAGCAGGTGATGTACAATCCCAGGCTGTATATCCTCTTGCCTCAAAAGTGGCACGAAGTCCACCAGACGGGAAAGAAGATGCATCCGGCTCACCTTTGATCAATTCCTTGCCGGAAAAGCTCATCAAAACCTTGCCATTTGGCATCGGTGCTGTGATAAAAGAATCATGCTTCTCTGCCGTTACACCAGTCAATGGCTGGAACCAATGGGTATAATGGGTTGCACCTTTTTCAATGGCCCACTCTTTCATCTCATGTGCGATGACGTCTGCGGTCTCAAGATCAAGTTCTTTTCCTTCATCCATAACTTCGTGAAGTTTCTTGTAAACTTTTTTTGGAAGACGTTCCTGCATGACCGTGTCATTGAATACGTTCTCGCCAAAAATGTCTGCAACGTTAAAATAATCACTCATTTTTTACAACATCCTTTCTTTTCACAATCAAATCCCCTGATTGTACGCTTATTCACCAAACATCAGTCATTTTACTAAAAAAG
>OOBT01001380.1_pt1 | contig 12840 bp, 10 predicted proteins | sample 1671551 | NCBI WGS metagenome assembly OOBT01 (sample SAMN06348168, study PRJEB24527) | human gut metagenome | reverse complement strand
TTCATCTGAGCCTTTTTCTTTTGCTCAGTTTTTTCATAGGTCATTTGACACTATCCCAACTGTTTTCTAAGCTTTTCATTCGCATCTTCTACATTCATTCTTGACATGATAAATGTAATAACCAATGACAATACCATCGGAATCCACAAATACATAACATGCAACATGTTCAGGCAGGATTCTGGCTGGATTGTTGCTTCTTTCACAAATCCACTTGCATCAAGTAACCATCCGCAAAGAGCAACTCCGATTCCTCCACCGATCTTTGTTCCGAAAGAAGTACAGGAATACATTGTTCCGTCAATGTGTTTATGTTTTGTAAGGTATGTATATTCTGAACAGCTTGCAATTACAGCTCCCATATCCCCCTGCCATGGTGCCATTCCAAGTGCTGCAATCGCTGTAAACGCAAGCATAAGCGGAACACTACCCATATAGCCGGCAAAAATCACTCCGACACGTCCTGCTGTCCCAAGAATATAGCCTGTAAGATTCATTCTATATAAACCTTTCATCTTCTCTACCAGCATTGGTGTAATACACATCGCAATGATGACAGGGATATTGATCGCCCATGAGAATACAGAATATAAATCTTCATTTTTCAGTATGTAGATCATGTAATAAATTCCCATATTTAACATAGCTGAATAAATCTGCTGACAAATATAAGTAGCACAGATCATAAGATAATACTTATTGGAAAATAAAAGCTTTGCAGCCTCTACCAGACCATACTTTTCTTCTGTGTGATCTTTACCTGCTTTCAGTTCTTCTTCCGGAAGCTCCTTGATTGAAAATACGGAAATCGTATTTACGATCAGACCAATAACTGCATATACTACCGCAACTGTTCTCCATGCAGCTGCTCCACCGCCTGCTGTTCTTACAAACTGGACTGTAACAGACTGAATCAGTAAGCTTGTCGAAAATGCAAAGATAAAACGCCATGACCCCATCTCAACACGTTCTCTGCTGTTTTTTGTACAGAAAGTAACCAATGATGCATACGCAATATTGTTCGCAGTAAAGAATACTGCATTTAACAGTGTATATGCAACAAAGAACCATGCATACTGTGCCGTTGTTCCAAGAGTGTCCGGTATTGCAAAGTTTGCTACAAGTGTTACCGCACAACCAATATACGCATAAAGCATCCAAGGTCTTGCTTTTCCAAGTCTGCTTTTTGTTTTGTCGATCATCGTTCCAAAGAACATATCACTGATTCCGTCAAATAGCTTTGATACCATGATCAGTGTTCCGATAATACCGGGATTCAAACCTACCGTATTTGTCAAATAAAGCATTACGAATGACGAAAGAAACGCATATACTACATTTCCTGCCAGATCCCCCGAACCATAACCTACCTTGTTATACCATTTCAGGTATTTTTTTTCTTCCATGTGAAACTTCTCCTTTCAATGTACCCTCATTTTGTTTCCACAACTTTGTTATATCTATGATATAACAAGATACATTAAAAGAGCCATGTCACAAATCGCATAAAATATGCACAAAATGATATTGTTATATTAAAATCACAATAATCTATTGTGTTATAGCACTAAAAGCATGCACAAAATAGTATTATTTATGGTATACTAATTATCAATACAGATAGTTTTTATCTATCATTGTGCTTGCATTTGCAGTAATATTTTTAATGGGGGATTAAAATGTATACAAATAATGCCTATCTGAATAATTCTACTGTCGACCGAAAAGACAAATCGAAGCCCTTGGTTATAACCATGTGCGGTACCTATAAATTATATACAAAACCAAAACTTCCTACATGGCGTCCCCGGGGCAGGCTTGACTTTCAGCTATTATACATTGCTGCTGGAAAAGCACATTTTCATTTTGGCAGCGATACGGAAGAAACCATTGTTCCGGCTGGCCATATGGTATTGTATCGACCTAAAGAACCTCAAAAATATGAATATTATGCCAACGACCAGACAGAAGTTTTCTGGGTTCACTTTACCGGTAACAATGTTACTAATTTACTACGTTCTTATGGATTAACCAATGATAAAAAAGTGTTTTATTGTGGTTTTGATTCCGAATATAAAACTCTTTTTCAATCAATGATAAAAGAATTACAGATGTGTCAGGATGGATACCCTGAAATGCTGGAAATGTATTTACGCCAGATTTTTATAAAACTAAAACGCCATTTTCATTCTCCTATAACTATCACAAGCTCTCGTACTGCTGCTGAAATAGATGGTGCTGTTTCCTACTTTAGTGAACACTATAATGAACAGATCAACATCGATGATTATGCCAAACAGAATTTTGTCAGCACAAGCTGGTTGATCCGCAATTTCAGATTATATACTGGAATTACACCAAAACAATTTATTATGAAAAAAAGAATATATAATGCAGAAATTCTTCTGCAAAATCAGCATTATAGCATTAATGAGATTGCTCGTATTGTAGGCTATGACAATCCTTTGTACTTCAGCCGTATTTTTCAAAAAACGAAAGGTATCTCTCCTTCTGAGTATAGAAAAAATGCATAAACCAAAAAGCAGAGATGTGCTATTCTCTGCTTTTTGCAACTTTTGTCTATTTATTTTTTCATTTTGGCACGAAATACGCTCTTTCTCATTTTATAATGGCATCGTAAACAGAAAGGAGATGAACTTCCATGAGAAACAAATTCCACAACTATATTGAAAATATACTCAGCTTTTATTCAACCTTCTTCACAAAGGGATATTACCGTTTTTAAGTACCATTCTATACATAACGATTGCAATGCCACAAAGCGTAATGCCAAAACTATTAAATCCATTTCTGAAAGAAATAATATTAGTCTTAATTATGTTAGAGACGAGGTTGAAGGAATGCTTTATTCAGCATATTCGGTTATTTTAGGTGGAGATTGCAAGCTTTCTGATAAGGGTTTTACAGATATAGATATTTTACTAAACGAAAATGACGAACAATTCTTCTAGATACCCAAATAATCAATTTATTAAATGAGTATGTAGAATTTATTATAAACGATGTCGATATAATGTCTGATTACATAAGATCATCACTAATCGATAACTCATGGTTGAGAAACAAAACTAAGCAACGTTATAGAAAAATAATTTGCAGATGCCTGTTTTGCTTCGTCTAAATTCATCTGAAAACATGAAGTGTTATAAATTATGATCTTCTTTACACTTTTCCTTGCATCAGCTCATAAGATATGTTATATTATGCGTAGAAAGAGGGAAAGCCAGAGAAGCGGCTTACCCGAATGAATTAAGTAACTGTTTTATCAATAGCCGTCATTATTCGCAGTAATGGCGGCTATTTTCGTTTTCCCTTGAAAATCGTGTAGCACAATCCAACAAGGGCGCAAATGAATATTCCAATCTGAATTAAGTCAGAGTATGTAACATACATTGGCAACGCCCTCCTTTCTTTCGTCTGGAGGGTTAGCCCCTCCGAAAAAGAGGGTAAGCCGCCCGGCTCTCTAGTTTCCCATGTATCTATACTATCATTTTAGAAAAAGTCTTTCAATCAAATTCTAACCTGATTGTCTTTTTATTCGTTATTGTTACTCTCTGATTACATAGAAATCCGCTGGAAAGGAGGGCTAAGCCATGAGTATTGTCGACTTTATAGCAGTGGTAAGTTTCGGCCTAACCTGCTTTGGTCGTGGATATACCTTTGGCAAAGATAACAATAAGCCACAAAAATAGCCACCATATTACAACTCTATTTCCTCCACCTGAATCTTCTGGTTTACCATCCCCTGGCGGCTGACCAGCAGATACACCTTTAAATCCAGCTGATCTTTTGCAATTGTAAATGGCTCCTGCCGCACAATTTCTACATATGCGCCCGTCTTTTCCAGTTCTTCCTTCCGTGCGTTTGCTTTTTTCAGACACAGTGCCAGCCGTTCCTCTCCGCTTTTTCCGAACAGGCGTCGCGGATAGATGGCCGTCTCCTTTTTGATCGTTTCCGTAAGTGTTTTCACAAAGCCAAAATGAATGCTATGGTGCAGGACGTGTGCCACCCATCTGGTTACAATCGTTGATGGATGTCTGCGATAAAAGTGAATCCAGCCAACCAGCAGCCAGTCTTTCGCCTGCTTCGCCAGCTGCTCCATCACATCCAGTCCCTGCAGGAAAGACTCTTTCGGCATCTCATGTGGCACCATATACGGTTCCGGTGCAGCACAGTAAGAACAGAAATTAAGTGCCGGGACATCCGCCAGATGAACCAGGTGCTTTTCCCCCTCACTGCAGTAATTTTCCCCCAAATAGGTATACTTGTCCCACAGCACTGCAATCCGAAATTCCAGCTGACGCAGATTTTCATGCCGCGGAACCCAGAAATGTGCAATCTCTCCGTAGTTATATAGATTTACTTCCAGCTCCAGCTTCTGATAAAACAGGGTAATAACACTGTCTCCCTGCCGCACCCCAAGCACATACCGGTTCTGATCCCGGTCATAAGAGGCATCCAGTTTTCCTTCATAATCCTTTTTGTATGTGCCTGTGAAGATTGCTTCCCGAAAAACAAGAAAACTCTCCACGGTATCATTCATTTGATAAACCAACCGGATATCCTGCTCTGTTGTATTCGCTGTATGATCCTCCGGCAATAAAAGTTCAAATTCATTTTGCGCAAGCAGTTCCTGCAGCATTTCAAATGTTGTCACGTTTTTCTACTCCCTGATCCATTGCTAAACCTATGATTCTCTAATGGCTTCTTTCCTGTCAATCATCCCATATTTTTTCAACAAAAAAACATCTGCTTTCTATTTTTTAAAAGAAAACAGATGTCTTTTCATCCTTATCTCCTATCGATCGCCCGCACGGAATTTCCGTCATTTAGCTTCACCGGAAAACGATACGAATAATTTCTTTCCTGCCAGTTCTCATCCTCCATCATCCGCAAAAGATTTTTGGCGGTAATCCGTCCCAGCTGATACTTCGGATGCACTGCTGACAATAATTTCACTTTCTGTTCCTGCTGCAGCTCCGCATCATCAAAAGATACCACCGAGACATCTTCCGGAACGGAAAGCCCGCGATCTGCCAGAAATTCCATATAATATCCGGCGACTTCATCGTTGTATACAATCATTGCGGTACAATCCTTTGTCCTGCGATACATCCGGAGCATTCCCTTCTTGCTGAGCTTTTCATCCATATCTTTCGTGGAATACCACCGCACACAATCATCATCGAATTTCATGCCATAATCGGAAAGACACTGGATAAATCCTTTATAGCGCTCAATTCCCTGCATATCATCATATTTAAAAATTCCACCAATCCGGCGATGTCCGTGTTCGATCAGTATCTTTGTCAACTCGTATGCCGCTCTGGCGTCTTCCATCTCTACGCTGTCAAACAGCTGATTTTCATAATGATTATGGATAAAAAGCGTTGGTATGTTGCGCTTTCGAATTTCTCTGAACAGGCGGATATTTGGATTGGGAAACGCGGACCGCGAACCTTCGATAATCAATCCGGAAACATTGCTTTTTATCAGTCCTTCCAGATAAAGTGCCTCATCATTCAGACGGTTTTTGGTTACCGCAACCTCAATCCCATATCCCTTTTCTGTCAGCGCAGATTCAATTCCATCATACACCTGCGGAAATAAATAATCGGAATAATAACTAAGGAGCAGACCAACCCGTTGACGCGATTCGTTCTCGGTACTGCCTTCATAAGACACGTACGTTCCGCTTCCGCGTACCCGGGTGATCAGCCCCTCATCCTCTAACTGTTGGAGAGCTGTGCGCACCGTCTGCCTGGAATAACCGAATTTCTTCTGCAGAATAGTCTCAGACGGAAACTTATCCATATTTTTAATTACGCCACTGGTGATTAACGTATGTGCCCAATGATATAATTTCTGATATTTCAAATTATCCTGTTCTGTATTACGCATAGCCTCTCCATTTGCCTTTTTATGTTTTTACTTGATAACCTGAATAGACTCACGATCTGCAAATACTGCAACGAAAATCAGGAATACAATACCCTGAATGAGCTGCATCATCTGTGTAGAGAATCCCATCATAGTTAATCCACTGTTTAATACGATGTAAAGTAATGATCCGACAATAATATTCTCGAAACGAACCTTTGCACCACCGGAAATTGGCATTCCACCAAGTACCAGTGCGATCAGGATCTGTGTCTCTAACTGGTTTCCACCGGAAGATGTTACCGATCCGACTTTGATAACATTGATAAATGCTGCAAATCCTGTAATGGCACCTGCGAGTACATAAATCAGGAATTTCATCCGGTCTGTACGGATACCGGAAAACATAGCTGCTTTCTCACCGGCACCGATGGCCTTTAAATAAGTTCCGAACTTTGTAAAGCGGAATGCCACAAATCCAATGGCAAGTATCACAACCGTGCAGGCAACTTTCAGTGCTGTGCTGTCATAATTGATCAGCTTTGCAGATCCGGCTACCGGAGCGTTGGTTGTCAGGTACTTGATAAAACCACGGAATAAGAACATGGTACAAATTGTTACAATAAAGGATTTGATCTTACGGTTTACATAGAAATAACCGTTAATCGCACCGATTGCTGCTCCGGCTGCAATACCACCGATAATTGCCAGTGGAATGCTGTATTTTGAGAGCATACATACTACAATGGAGGAAATACCAAGAATAGATCCCTGGGAGAAATCCAGACCACCCATTGTCATAATGAAAAATACGCCCATCGCAGAAATCATCGTCACATATACCTGTGAGAGTACCAGTGACATATTACCCATCATTCGAAAATCTGTCAGGAAATTGAATAACAGGAAAATAACCACCAGTCCTACAATCGGAAGAAGTGAACGGATCAGCGACATTTTTGATGCTTTTTTGAGCTGCTGCTCTTTATCGTTTGTATTTACACTTGCTTGACTTCCCATAGCTGCCTCCTTATACCATCATCGTAATCAGACCATTTTCATCAAGGTTCTGGTCACGCTCAAGTTCTCCGCTGATCTTGCCGTCTTTCATGATCATGATGCGGTCACACATACCGATCAGCTCCATCAATTCCTCGGAGATCATGATAATGGATTTTCCATTTTTTCTCATCTGATTCATCAACTGGTAAATATCCTGCTTTACCTTGATATCAATGCCTCGTGTCGGGCTGTCGAGTACGACGATATCCGAATCTTTTCCGATCCATCTTGCCAGAACGACTTTCTGCTTATTTCCACCGGACAGGTTGGAAACGAACTGGTTGACATCGACCATCTTAACGGACATCTGCTTTGCAAATTTGTTTGCAAAATCTTTTTTCTTCTTATCGCTGATCAGATGTGCCGGTCCGGACAGTTCATCCAGTGACGGGAGACAAATGTTATCTCCAATGCTCTGATTTAACACAACCGACTCGTTATCACGATCCTTCGATGTATATGCAATGCTGTGTTTGATTGCGGTCGGAATATCGTTGATCTGGGTTCCATCTGCCAGCTCTACGGTTCCTTCCCTGTCATAGGATGCACCAAAGATTGCTTTACCGATCTCATGCATACCAGACTCGGAAAGTCCACCAAATCCAAGGATCTCACCTTTGTGCAGATCAAAACTTACATTCTCGATCAATCCCGGAACGGTTACATCCTTTACCGAAAGTACGACTTCATCGGAAACTTTCTCCCCGTAATCGCTGCGGTAGTAATCGCCCGTTACTTCACGTCCAACCATGAGTTTCTTTAAATCATTTTCGTTGACATCTTTACTCTTTACGGTATCAATGTATACACCATCACGGAGAATGGTGATTGTATCGGATTTCTCAATGATCTCCGGGAGATCGTGGGAAATAAAGATGACGGTGTTGCCGCTCTTTCGGATACGCTCCATATGTTTGTACAGTTCTTCACGCCCCTCCTGGGAAAGCGCTGTCGTTGTCTCATCAATAACAACGATCTTTGGATTAAAGTAGGTTGCCTTTACGATCTCTACGAGCTTACGATCCTCGAAGTTGTAAGAGTCGATCATATCAGCAGCCTTGATTCTTTCAAATCCATACTGCTTTAACAGCTCTGTTGCTTTTTTGTTCATGGCATTTGTATTTTTGATGCCACAGTGTACGAACTGATCCTCATGACCGAGGAAAATATTCTCTGCAACAGTCAGTCCGGACAATGTACCAAGCTCCTGTACAATGATGGAGATTCCTTCATTGTTTGCTTCTACCTGATTCTTTGGATGAACTTCCTTGCCATCCAGAATAAATGTACCGCTGCCAATGCTGTAAATACCGGTAAGCATGTTGGTCAGGGTGGATTTTCCGGAGCCGTTTTCTCCGATCAGTGCATGAACTTCTCCCTTGTTAACGTTAAAGGAAACGTTCTGTACGGCTTTTGTAATACCGAAGTTCTTGCAGAGATTTTTTACTTGTAATCTTACTTCACTCATTGCTGTCTTCCCCCTTTCATTACTTGACGATCTCGCCCTTTGTAGCCTTTGTTGTCAGAGTAATGATAATAAGCAGTGCAAGTCCTGTGATCACATCCTGGATAGCGGTTGGTGCTCCAAGAGCAATGAAACCGAAGAAGATGATGTTGATGACAAACTCACCGATGATAATTGCCGGAAGTGGCATTCCGTATTTCTTAAATGCCAGACCAAAGAAACATCCCATGGTCGGTACGAAGTTTCGGCTCATAGATGCCATTCCGGTAACGGCTACCATGGAAGATCCGTAACTGATGGTCAGGATCGCCATAACACCGAGGAATGCACCACTTAAAATAAATGCAAGAACTTTATACTTATTTACGTTAATACCCATGTTCTTGGCAACAAACTCATCACTGCCGATAGCATAGGTGTATGTTCCAATTTTTGTGTAATTTAAGAATATGTAAGCAACGACACATGCCACAAGTGCAAGGATGATATCCCAAGGCATCTGGCCAAATGCACGTAAATTGGATGGAAGTGTCTGCTCTACGCCGCCTGCAATGTAGTTTGCCAGAGACTCATAGATCAGTGCAAGTCCTGTTGTTACAATCATGGACGGGATACGGAGTTTTACATAAAACATGCCGTTTAATGCACCGACAATTGTTCCTGTTAAGATACATCCGACGATCAATCCGAAATATCCGAGATTAAAACGGGTGGCGAATACACACCCAACGATTGCGGAAAGCATGATATTTGCGCCAATGGAAAAGTCGAACATTCCCATTACCATTACAAAGTAGAATCCTACGGCACCAACAGTTGCAATCAGGCTGGCCTGAAAATAGTTAAGCATATTGCCGAAAGATCCAAAGTTATGCGGCGAAAGTATTTTAAAGATGGCCCAGGAAAGCACAACCAGACCGAGCAGGATCAGATACCCCATTGCTTTTCCCGAAAATTTTTTCGTAGTACTCATATTATCTACCTCTTTTTGTCAATTCTGATAAACGTCACATTGATGGAAAAAGGTGGCGCCGCAAGCAGCGCCACCCCTTGTGGTTATTGTTTTATTTACCCGCACGTGCTGCTGCATCTTCAATAGATACGCTCTGTGCAGTAATTCTTAAGTCTTCCAGACTCAGCTTAGACATATCAACCAGTTCCTGATCAGTATATGGAAGCTGATCTACGAAATACTTCTCATAATTCTTGTAATCATCTGCAGATGATACATACAGATATGGGAATGGAACATCTTCGAACTTACCACCAAAGTCTTTGTAGTTACCCTTTACTGCATTGTATACCATCATGAATGCGATCAATGGATCACAGAAATGTCCTCCGGACTCACCAGCCATGGAACCATTCTCAAGTCTGTCTCCAAGGTCTGGAAGGAAGTCTGTAGAAACGATGTCGATATCTGCGGTCTTTCCGGCACGCTCAACTGCTGCGATTGCACCCTGGAGAGGATCTCCACCACCACCTGCTGGAATAAGTGCATCCAGGTTTGGATCTGCTGCCATCAGAGCTTCTGCTGCCTTAGAACCACCTTCGGAAGTTGTTCCTGCGTACTGTGGCTCAGAAAGCTTTGCCTGATCATCTGGATGTTCTTCGTTCCACTTATCTACGCCAGCTTTATAGCCTTCCCATCTGCCGAGCCATGTAGCATCTCCCTGCTCCCAGCCGATCAGACCAATGTTTCTGTCACCTTTGTTTAAAAGAATGTTTACAAGTTCTTCACCGTTTGCCGGCTCATCCTCGTGAACAGCTCCGATATAATAATCAGAATCTTTTGCTGCCTGATAAATATCTGCACTGTTTTCCTGACTGATAACACGGAAGAACTGTGCCAGATATACTTTATTGTCATTACAGGTCTTAATTGCGGAAGTCATCTCTGTATCAGATGAGTTACAGATGATAATTCCCTGACATCCTGCTGCTGCCAACTGCTCAACAGAAGCGGTAACTTTCTCAGATACATGTCCCTGATCCACATACTGTACATCGACATCCAATGCCTTTGCTGCCTCATCCAGAATCTTCTTACACTGAGAACCAAGTACATCGGTGGATGACCAGATGGAAACACCAATCTTAATCTTTCCGGATTTGTTTGATGATGTACCTCCCTGTGTGGAAGATCCTCCCCCGCCGGTTCCACAGGCTGTCATACCAATTACCATTGATGCTGCCAGGATCGTTGCAGCTACCTTCTTTAAAATTTTCTTCATACGTTGTCCTCCCTCTACTTTGATACGTATTTGCTTTTTGTAATTCTAATTATAGACGGTCCTCTCCTGTTTTTCAATAAAATACAACAATATTTTTTCGTAAAGTTGTATTGTTATATTGCAATTTAACTGTTAAATTTTCTATTTTTCATACGATTATGTGCATTTTGACTGGTTTTCATTTTATTTTTCCTTTGTTTTACTGTCGTTTTGTGCGTTTTGTGTATTTTATTCTTGATTTCTTTCGCTATTGCAATACAACTTGCTTCATGTACACACTTGTACGTTTTCATCTCATGAACACCTGCCATTAAATACAACTGTCTATGTGCAAAGAGAGGCACGACATTGCACTTTCCCGACACAAATGCTATGATTGAATCACCAAACAGAACAATATTGTATAAAGGAAAGGGAGATGCATTATGAAGGTAATGAACATTGAAAACCCACAGGAGTTTTTGAAAGTAATTGACAGTTGTTCCGGACAGGTTGAGCTTGTCACTGCTGACGGTGACCGCCTGAATCTGAAATCAAAATTATGCCAGCTGGTATCCTTATCTACCATTTTTGAATCTGCTTCCACCATCCCGGAGATGGAAATCATCGCACATGAAGCAGAGGATTCCAGAAAGATTATGGATTACCTGATGCGCGGATAAAACGTTAGAACAATACCAATAAAAAGGAGTATGAAAAACACCGTTGTTTTCATACTCCTTTTTCTTATTATATATGTCTTATATCTCTGACCTGCTTCAGACAAAAATCCGATTAGATATTTAACAGATCACTGAATACTTTCAGTGCTCCGTCTGTCTCATGTGCAAGTACGCGCTTTGCAAGAACTTTACCAAGCTGAACACCTTCCTGATCGAAGCTGTTGACATTCCATAAGAATCCCTGGAACATGATCTTGTTCTCAAAGTGTGCAAGCAATGCACCGAGTGTCTTCGGATTAACCTGCTCTCCGATAATAATAGAAGATGGGCGTCCACCCTCGAAATTCTTGTTGCGGTTTTCATCTTCCTTGCCGCATGCAAAAGCAACGATCTGTGCTGCTACGTTTGCGCAAAGCTTCTGCTGGCTTGTGCTGTCCTGAATGACAACATCTGTGTCAAGCTGGTTATTCTTAAATCCAACAAACTGCAGTGGTACAATATCGGTTCCCTGATGCAGTAACTGATAGAAGGAATGCTGTCCGTTTGTTCCAGGCTCACCGAAAATGACAGGACCTGTCGGGTAATTTACAGGCTCTCCAAAACGGTTTACGGATTTACCATTGGATTCCATATCACACTGCTGTAAGTGTGCAGGGAAACGGCTTAATGCCTGAGAGTATGGAAGAACTGCTGTAGCAGGATATCCCTGTACGTTTCTTTCATAAACACCGATCAGGGCGTCAAGCATATCCGGGTTCTCAAGGATGTTCTTGTTTGTAGCAAGCTTGTCCTCAGCAGCAGCTCCGTCAAGGATCTGTGCAAATACTTCAGGGCCGAATGCAAGGGAAAGGATTGCTCCGCCTACACCGGAAACAGAAGAGTAACGTCCGCCGATATAGTCATCCATAAAGATTGCTGTAAGATAATCTTCGCTCTTTGCCAGAGGTGATGTCTCGCTTGTTACGGCAAGCATATGTTTGGATGGGTTTAATCCTGCTTTAACCAGAGCATTCTTTACGAAGGCTTCATTTGTCAGTGTTTCAAGAGTTGTACCGGATTTGGACACAACGATGAACAGAGCATGAGCAAGGTCTACGGAAGCAAGAACAGCAGCTGCGTCATCAGGATCTACGTTGCTGATAAATTTAGCTTCCATCTTGGATGTGTTGTTTGCTTTAGCCCAATTCTCAAGAGCAATATATAATGCACGAGGACCTAAATCACTTCCACCGATACCGATCTGTACAACAGTTGTGAATTTCTCGCCGTTTTCGTTAGTAATCTCACCTGCGTGAACTTTATTAGCGAAGTCTGCGGCTTTCTTCTGCTGTGCAACGTAGAATTCACGTTTGTTGACACCATCAACTACTACGTCTTCGCCAAGCTGTGTACGTGCAAGGTGATGAAGAACCATACGTTTCTCCCCTGTATTGATTACAGCGCCGTTGTATAATTCCTGGAACTTGTCGATAAGTTCGGCCTCATCTGCAAGTTTTGCAAGTGCGTCAAGAACTGT
>OOBT01001378.1_pt1 | contig 12855 bp, 10 predicted proteins | sample 1671551 | NCBI WGS metagenome assembly OOBT01 (sample SAMN06348168, study PRJEB24527) | human gut metagenome | reverse complement strand
ACGGCAACTTCGAGAAGGCAATCGAGATCCTGCGTGAGCGTGGTCTGGCTACCGCTGCCAAGAAGGCAAGCCGTACCGCTGCCGAGGGCATGGTTTACGCTGACTACTGCCCCAAGTGCAAGGTGGGTGTTGTCATCGAGGTCAACGCTGAGACCGACTTCGTTGCCAAGAACGACAAGTTCGTTGCTTTCGTCAAGGAGGCTACTCAGGTCATCATGAAGCAGAACCCTGCTGATGTTGAGGCTCTGATGGCTTGCAAGACCGAGAACGGCGAGACCGTGGACGAGGCTCTGAAGAACCTGATCCTGGTCATCAAGGAGAACATCAAGGTTCGCCGTTTCGTCCGTTACGAGGGCGTTTGCTCTGCATACGTCCACGGCGGCGGCACCCATGGCATTCTGGTCAACTTCGAGACCACCAACGGCATCGAGGCTAAGGACGAGTTCGTTACCTACGGCAAGGACATCGCCATGCAGGTCGCAGCTGCTAACCCCGGCTATGTCGATGAGGCTTCTGTCCCCGCTGAGGTCGTGGCCAAGGAGAAGGAGATCATGCTGGCTCAGATGGCTGGCGATCCCAAGACCGCGAACAAGCCCGAGGCTGTGAAGCAGAAGATGATCGAGGGCAAGATCAAGAAGTTCTTCAAGGAGAACTGCCTGGTCGATCAGGAGTTCGTCAAGGACAGCGACCTGACCGTTGCTCAGTACACCGCTAAGGTCGCTAAGGATCTGGGCGGCGACATCAAGATCGTCAAGTTCACCCGCTTCCAGAAGGGCGAAGGCCTGGAGAAGCGTGCTGACGACTTCGCTGCTGAAGTTGCAAGCATGGTGAAGTAATTTAACTTCCAAAGTTGAATTGGGAGCTGCAGTACCCGTAACAGGGCGCTGCGGCTCCTTTTTTGTTTGTGTTTGCCGGGCGGATGTGCTATCATAGAGAAAAGAACCCTCTCAGGCAAATCCTTATGGGTTTGCCAGCTCTCCCGAAGGGCGAGCTTTTAGGCGAGAAGGGAAAGTTTCCGACATAACGAAAAAAGCTCCCCATCTCGGGGGAGCTGCTGAGCGGAGCGAAGCTGAGAGGGTTCAAAACGGAGAACCTTCTCAGGCATTTTTGTGCTGGGGTTATGACTAAGGAGAAATCTCTCTATGAAAAAACAAACCATGACTCTTGCGGGCATCCCTGCCATTCTGTACGGCAGCCGGAGCCGCAGGGTCTATCTCTATCTCCACGGCAAGAACGGCTGCAAGGAAGAGGCAGAACGTTTTGCCGCTACAGCCTGTGAAGCGGGCTGGCAGGTGCTGGCTATCGACCTGCCCGAGCATGGCGCACGGAAAAACAGCCCGGAGCGGCTTCTGCCGTGGGTGGCTGTGCCGGAGATAGAAGCCGTATACGCCCGCATGAAGCCGGTGTGGGCGCATATCCGGCTGTATGGCGTGAGCATCGGCGCGTGGCTTGCCATGCAGGCGCTGCAGGGAGACGCGCCGGAACAGGCCCTGCTGGTCTCTCCGGTGGTGGATATGGAAGCTCTCATCACGAATATGATGCAATGTGCCCATGTGACCGAGGAACAGCTGCAGCGGGCAGGGAAGATCCCCACGGATCTTGGGGAGACCCTCTCATGGCCGTATCTGTGCTGGGTGCGGGAACATCCGCTGCACTGGCATGGCCGCACGCAGGTGCTGTACGGTGACAGGGATGCCCTGACCAGCCGCACCATGATCGAGCGCTTCCGTCAGGAAAGCGGGGCGCATCTGACGATCATGGAGGGCGGGGAGCATTGGTTCCACACCCCAGTGCAGATGGCGGTCCTTCAAACGTGGGAAGAAACGAACGTTTGATTTTTGATTTAGAATAGCCGCCGCGTGCGCTCTGGCCATTTCCAGCGGAAGTATTTATTTTTATATTTGCAAACCAGCAAAGCCTGCGGGCTTTGCTGGTTTGCTTTTTCACGGGAAAGGTCGTGACCGTACACTGCATTTTTTGTGGTGACTATGCATTTTATCTTTGGAACTCTTTCTGTGAAAAAATGGTTTGGAAACGACCGCAGTCGTTTCCAAACCACAATATCAAATAAATTTCCCTCTGCTTATGGCCAGAGCGCACGCGGAGGCCATTTCAAATCATAGAAGCTTACAGCAACAAAAACTGCCGCTGACGGTTTTTACGCCGTCAGCGGCAGTTTGCATTTACAGATTCAGTTCAGCAGGATCTGAAACTCAGACCTTTGCTTCGCTGTTGTGCTCAGCATTCTTATAGGCCTTGAAGGAGTGGAACACGATGTTCAGGCCCAGAACGATCAGCAGCACGGCCAGGATCAGCTGCAGGCCGTTTGCAATGAACACAGCACCCCAAGTGGTCTCGCCAGCGGGGATGGTGACAGCAGCGGCATTGCTGATGGCCTTGACCATGGCGATCAGGCGCTGCACCAGAGCGGTGAAGGTGACGCACAGCATGATGACCAGCGGAGGGAAGATCATCTTGTTGCTGCGGCCGGTGACCTTCAGGAACACGCACAGGGTGGCCAGAACCAGAGCGCTCAGCAGCTGGTTTGCAGAACCGAACAGGGGCCAGATGTTGGCGTAGCCGATCTTGGTCAGCAGGAAGCCGAAAGCCAGAGTCAGGAAGGTGGAGAAGTACACGTTGCACAGCAGCTTGCGCCAGCCCTCAGCATGCTCCATGTCGTCCACGCTGAACAGCTCCTGGAAGCTCATGCGGCCGATGCGGGCCACAGCATCCAGACTGGTCAGGGCCAGTGCGGAAACGCACATGGTCATAAACACAGAGGCAAAGTGCTGGTCCAGGCCGAAGCCCACGAAGAAGCTGGCAACGCCGCGGCTGAAGACCTGGAACGGAGTGCCGTCTGCGGGGGTGCCGTCTGCAGCAGCAGAAGCACCGGCCACGCACAGGGCGATGACAGCCAGCAGGCTTTCCAGCACCATGGCACCATAGCCGACCTTCAGCATATCCTTCTCATTGGTAACGGTCTTGGAGGAAGTGCCGGAAGACACCAGACTGTGGAAACCGGAAACAGCGCCGCAGGCAACGGTAACGAACAGGATGGGGAACATGGTGCCCAGCTTGGCGTTGGTAAAGCCGGTGAACACCGGCAGGTTCATGACGGGATGGTTGACGATCAGGCCCAGAACAGCGCCCACGATCATGGCCACGAACATAAAGGTGGTCATGTGGTCACGGGGCTGCTTCAGCAGCCACATGGGCAGGACAGCGGCAAAGAAGATGTACACAAAGGTGATGTAGCTCCATGCAGCCTTGCCCAGAATGATGGGGAAGGCTGTACCCACCACAAAGGACAGCACGATGAATACGATGCTGATCACATTCTCTTTCCAGCCGGTGAAGTGCAGGTTCTTCTGCAGCAGGCCAAAAATCACGGCGAACACCATGAACATGATGGAGACCATGCCGGCAGCACCGTTGGTCTGGGCAGCCTCCACCAGAGCACCGTCAGCACCGTAGGCATTGAAGGTGCCGGCCACCATGTCGGCAAAGGCGGCAATGACAATGCCGCAGAACAGCCAGCAGAACAGCAGGAACAGCTTGCGGCCGGTCTTGCCGATGTACTTTTCGATCAGCATGCCCATGCTCTTGCCGTCGTTCTTAACGGAAGCATACAGAGCGCCGAAGTCGGTGACAGCACCGAAGAAGATGCCGCCCAGCAGCACCCACAGCAGCACCGGCAGCCAGCCGAAAGCAGCGGCCTGGATCGCACCGGTGACAGGGCCTGCACCGGCAATGGAGCTGAACTGGTGTGCAAACACGGTCCAGCCGTCGGTGGGAACGTAGTCCCGGCCGTCCTCATGGACAACTGCCGGGGTCTTGGCAGAGGGGTCGATGCCCCACTTGTTTGCCAGCCAGCGGCCGTAAAGCATATAAGCGCCAAACAGACACACGGCTGCGATCAATACGATGACCAGCGTATTCATTGTTTTTACCTCTTTCCTTTTTTGGCATCCGGCAAATGTCAGCGGCATGGGGCGGCAGGGTGTAAAAAAGGCCCCGTCCTCCTGCGTTCGTTCCATTTGGGACGAACCATCGAAGACGAAGGCCTTCCCATACACTGCACATCGTGTATGGAATACTCCGCGATACCACTTCGTTTGCTGCACAGGGCAGCCACTCCCAGCGTACATACATACGCAGCCCCGTAACGTGGGCAAAACGGCCATGCATTACTGGAAGGCGGGGTCAGCGCCTTTGTTCACACAGGCTGCTCGCAGGGGAGAACGCTTTGCTCCTGACTGCTGCCCTTGCATCAGATGGGCGGCTCTCTGGGAGAGGGTGCTGCAAAGAATCATGTCCTGTTCATCGCATTTGCCGAATGATTGTCCGTATTTTAGTGCGGGATTCACAAATTGTCAATATCCTTGGAACAAGTTCGGAGGATACACTAATTCAGGAAAGCGTTCTGCAAGAATTTTTAGATGATTTTTGTTCATGCGTGAAACGAAGAAAACTATACACGTCAACGAATGAAAAGAGTTCACGCCAAGGGCTTGACTTTCACACTTTGATGTGCTAAAGTGGTGATGCAAGAAAGAACCGGAACATTTCCGAAACATTTAAAAGAGGGAACGCTCCCAAAACCGGACAGGCCGCTGCGGCGGTAAGGAGAACATTCATGGCAGATAAAAATTCCAGAAGAAACCAGACCACCGATGCACTGTTTGATGCCATCCTCAGTCTGGAAACGCGGGAGGAGTGCTACAACTTCTTTGAAGACCTGTGCACTGTAAAGGAGATCTCGGATATGGCGCAGCGGTTGGAAGCGGCAAAGATGCTGCTGGACGGCAGGACCTACGATCAGATCGTGAAGGCAGTGGAGATCAGCACGGCCACCATCAGCCGCATCAACCGCTGCATCCAGTACGGCTCCGGCGGCTACCGCGAGACCATTGAAAAGGTGCGCGGCACCCAGAACCCTAAAAAGCAGGAGTAACACCGGCGTACCCGGCAGACATAGAATGGGGCGTACACCGCCCCTGACCGGACGAACGAAAGGAAGGTTTTATCATGTCTGCTGAGAACTGTATCGATACCACCCGCTGCCCCTGCCCCTGCCTGCCCAAGGTGACGCTGGAGCAGGCGGTCGTTGACCTTGTGGAGAGCATCGCTCTGCAGGAAAATGCCCTGAGCCACATCCTGTGCGCCGAGAGCCGGAAGATGGATGCCGCCATGAAACTGGACGGTCTGGACCTGTGCAAGCTGCTGGAAGTGAACGATTCGGCCACCAACATGGTGCACGCCGTGGCAAATCTGGAGCTGGTGCTCAAGGATAAGCTGGAGTTCGTCTCCAACAACCTGTACTATCCGCCTGCGGATGCCGCAGCGAAGTAAGAAGATGCTGAAAGGCCTGTCCGGATGCCGGGCGGGCCTTTTCTCTGCTTGAATGCATAATTTTTGTAAAAACCATTTGTTGGAATTGCTGATAACGGGATTCTGTGCTATACTATACAATGTATCACCATGAAAGTGAGGAAATTTACAAATTGCTGAACTACGATGCGATCCTGTTTGATGTGGACGGGACCCTGATCGATTCCGCTCCCGGTATCATAAATACATTAAAAGAAGTCTTTGCCAGGATGGGCGTGGACACCACAAATGTGAACCTGCGCCGCTACCTTGGCCCGCCGCTGCGCAAGAGCTTTGGTGAGCACTTCACCGACCCGGCCCTCATTGAAAAGGCCACCGACCTGTACCGCGACAGCTACGCCGTCAAGGGCAGCCACGAGTGCGCCGCCTACCCCGGTGCAGCAGAGATGCTGCAGCGCCTGAAGGACGCGGGCCTTGTGCTGTGCACCGCTACCTCCAAGCCCACGCAGGTCGTTACGCCCATTCTGGAAGAAAAGGGCCTTGCAGGCTATTTTGATTTTATCGGCGGCGCGTCCATGGACGAGAGCCGCGACACCAAGACCGACGTGGTGCGCCATGTGCTGGCCCAGCCCATGATGCAGGGCAGGCGGGTGCTGATGGTGGGCGACCGCAACGACGACATGCGCGGCGCTGCGGACTGCGGGCTGGATGCCGCCGGTGCGCTGTACGGCTACGGCAGCAGGGAAGAGCTGGAACCCTTCCACCCGGTGCTGCTGGCCGAAAGCTGCGCCAGCCTTGCAGACCAGATCCTGAACGGACAGGCATGACCGGAAGGCCCTGTGCCGGAAACGAAATGAATGGTGAGAGATATGAGAAATACACGACCGGAAAAGCAATCGCTTACTCCTATGCAGAAGCAGGCTGTGCTGGTGTGCAGTGTGTGCGCGCTGGCAGCCATTCTGACCATTGCCATTACCATGACGCTGCTCAAGCGCGGCAAGAACCCTGCGGCCCCGGTGGAACAGCCCTCCAGCGAGGTGCTGGTGCCGGGCGAAGAGGATATCTCGGATCACTACCAGATCAGCGAGACCTCTGCCGCCCTGCTGCCGGAGACCGCCGACGCGGGCGAGAGCTACCAGAAGGAAACGCTGTTCCTCGGCGATTCCAACACGGTGCGCCTGTACGCCAACGGCCTGATCAGCCTGCAGCAGTTCTGCGCCAAGGAGGGCATTGGCACCCATGCCGCCCTGAACGAGGGCATCGTTACCTTTAAAAAGGACAGCAGCACCTACACCATCGCGCAGGCCGTGGCCAAAATGAAGCCCCGCCGCGTGGTCATCATGCTGGGCACCAATGATACCGGCATGAGCGTGGACGAGTTCATCAAGAACTACACCGCGCTGGTGCAGGCCATTCAGGAAAGCTACCCCTACACCGACATCATCGTGAACACGGTGCCGCCGGTGCCTGCAAACCACGCAAACTACCCCCACATGGACCAGACCAAGATCGACGACTTCAACATGGCCCTGCTGTCCATGTGTGAGCAGATGGGCCTGAAGTTCCTCAACAGTGCCGAAGCGCTGAAGGATGCCAACGGCTATGGCCGCGAGGATTACTACCAGACCGGCGATATCCACCTGAAGCCCGTGGGCCTGAAGGCCATGCTGAGCTATCTGCGCACCCACGCTTACCAGACCGACGACCGTCGGCCCGACACCGCCAACATCCCCACCCGCGCCGAGTATACCCCGAACCCCAGCTCTGCGGTGACAGCACCCAGCAGCTCGGAGGCTGCAGGCTCTTCCGAAGAGCAGGGTGTGCTGTATCAGGCCAGCTACCGGGTGGACAAGACCGGCGGCACCCTTTCCAGCGGCAGCGACAGCGGCAAGACATCCCTCTCCTATGAAGTGACCAGCGCCGCCCAGTCCATCAGCGTGACGGCTGTGCCGCAGGACGGCTATGTGTTCGTCAAGTGGAGCGACGGCGTGACCCAGAAGACCCGCACCGATACGAACTTCAAGCAGAACGTGGACGTGACCGCCGTGTTTGCAGCGGCTTCCGTGCATATCAGCAGCACCGGCAAGGCCGTGCTGGGCGATTCCTACACCTTTACCGCAAAGCTGGGCGGCAAGCACCTCACTGCCGACAGCATCCGCTGGTACGCCAACGGTGCGGAAGTGCCGCAGGCGGCGGGCAAGACCACCGTCAAGGTGGAGATCGACCCCTCCATGCTCAATGCGACCTTTAAGGTGTACGCAGTGGCAAGCTACAACGGCTGCACCGTTACCAGCAACGTCCTGAATGTGACGGTCAGCGGCGTAAGCTCCGGCAGCTCGTCTCACAGCTCCGGCAGCTCTGGCAGCACGTCGGGCAGCAGTTCTTCCGGCAGCACCAGTTCTTCCGGTGCATCGTCCGGCACCACCTCCGGGGCATCCTCCGGGGCTACATCCACCTCCGGCAGCTCGTCTCACAGCTCTTCCAGCAGTGAGAGCACGGCTTCCCCGGCAGGCTCGGCTTCTGCTTCCAACGGAACAGCCAGCTCTTCCCACAGCACCAGCTCGTCCCACGCGGACTCTGGTGAGAGCAGCTCGGCTTCCCATAGCAGTTCCAGCAGCGAGAGCAGCTCTGCAAGCTCTGGCAGCTCCCATGCGGCTTCGGAATCCAATGCCAGCAAGGAAGCCGCCAACGAGCAGTCCGCATCCACGGACTCCGCGTCCTGAGGCTGTCACCCCGGCCTGCCGTGCCGCATAGGCTGGCAGGAAGGGAGGCGTTTGCATGTACTACGAGGAACCCCGCATCCCGGCGCTGCCCGGGGAAGAGAACGTGACCGACGGCAGCGTGGACGATTACGGCACCGACTGGGAGAACGTGGACAACGGCGCGCTGGAAGAGGAAATGGCAAAGTGTGCTGCCACCCCCTGTGATGTCAAAACCACCTGCCCGGACAACGACCCGGAGCAGACGGACGTACTACCGTACGAAATTGTAACAGAATGATGTGAAGCCAGCTCTGTTTACGGCAGGGCTGGCTTCTGCCTGTTGTTGAGCGCATGGCAGCTGAGGCCATGGCAGAAGGAAAAGAGGGAAGGTTTATGGCAAAATATTATTGCGTGCTGTTCGATGCAGACAACACCCTGCTGAACTTTGACGCAGCCGAAAGCAAGGCACTGGCCGAAACGCTGGTGAACTACGGCATTGAGCCGGACGCAGAAACGGTGCAGACTTACCGCACCATCAACTCGGAGCTGTGGCGGCAGCTGGAAAAAGGCCAGCTCAAGCGGGAAAAGCTCATGGCAGAACGGTTCACCCGCTTTCTCAAGGCCATTAATGCCGCCGGTGACGGAGCCGAGATGAACCGCTTCTATCTGGAACAGCTCTCCACCCACCCGGACCTGATGGGGCCGGAAGTGCTGGATGTGCTGCGGGAGCTTTCCGAGGTGGCAACGCTGGCCGTTGTGACCAACGGCTTCCAGAAGGTGCAGACCCGCCGTCTGGCCGAGAGCGGTGTGCTGAACTTTATGGAGGACGTGTTCGTTTCCGAGAAGATGGACAGCGAAAAGCCGAACCGCAGAATTTTTGATGCGGCCCTGCGCGCCCTTGGCGTGGAGAACCGCGAGCATGTGCTGGTGGTGGGCGACGGCCTGAGCAGCGACATTCAGGGCGGCGTGAATGCGGGCCTTGACACCTGCTGGTATAACCCCAGCCACGCCGAGAACCCCGGCAAGGTGGTGCCCACCTACGAGATCGCAGACCTGAAAGAGCTGTACCCGCTGGTGATGGAGCAGGAAGAGCTGGCCAATGTGGGCCTGAAGAACCGCCGCCACCAGTGCTGAGCCAATAAGCGGATGGAGAACGGGATCATAAAACTATGCTGATATATTTGGAAAAACTAGGCAAGAGCTTTGGCGAAAAGATCGTGCTGCACGATGTGACCGCCAGTGTCGAGCGGGAGGACCGCATCGGCATCGTGGGCCAGAACGGCGCGGGCAAGACCACCCTGCTCAAGATTTTGACCGGCGAGTACCAGGACTACGAAGGTGAGTTCAGCGTGACCCACGGCGTGACGCTGGGCTATCTGGAACAGAACGCAAAGCTGGATGCCACGCTGGATCTCTACGGCGAGATGCGCTCCACCTTTGCCCCTGTGCTGGATGCCATGGCCCAGATGCAGGTGCTGGAACGCAAAATGGCCGCGCAGCCGGACGACACGGAGCTGCTGGCCCGGCACGACCAGCTGCAGAACATCGTGGATGCCGCCGACGGCTACAACATGGATGTGAACATCAAAAAGGTGCTGTCCGGCATGGGCTTTGCGCAGGATACATGGCAGAAGAACATTGCGGTGCTCTCCGGCGGCGAGCTGACGAGGCTGCGGCTGGCAAAGCTGCTGCTGGAAAAACCGGACGTGCTCATTCTGGACGAGCCCACCAACCACTTGGACTTTGCCACCATGGAATGGCTGGAAAACTACCTCAAAAGCTATTCCGGTGCGGTGCTGGTGGTCAGCCACGACCGCTACTTCCTCGATAACGTGTGTACGAAGATCTGGGAGGTCTCCTTCCAGACCATGACCACCTACAAGGGCAACTTCTCGGCCTACCTGCCCCAGAAGGAAGCTGCCGACGCCCTGCGCCAGAAGCAGCACGATGCAGATGTGGCACTGGCCGAAAAGCTGCAGGACTATGTGGACCGCAACCTTGTGCGCGCTTCCACCACCAAAATGGCCCAGAGCCGCCGCAGGCAGCTGGAAAAGCTGGAGATCACCGAAGCGCCCAAGGACGAGACCAACCAGCTCAAGTTCCGGTTTGAATATGACGTAGAACCGTGGAACGAGCTGGTGCTGCTCAAGAACCTGACCATCAAAATAGGGGAGCGCACCCTGCTGGAACCCTTTACCTACACGGTGTGCCGCGGCCAGCGGCTGGTGATCGCAGGCCCCAACGGCGCGGGCAAGTCCACCCTGATGCAGGTGCTGGACGGCAAGCGCCGCCCCTCCGGCGGTATGGTGCGGCTGGGCACCGGCGCACGGCCCAGCATCTTTGCCCAGCAGCAGAACCGTCTGGGGCAGGGCCGGGTCATCGATGTGATCTGGAACAAGTACCCCCGCATGACCGAGCTGGAGGTGCGCAGCCATCTGGCAAAGCTGGGCTTCCGGGGCGAGACGGTGTTCAAGCCCTGCGAGGCGCTTTCCGGCGGCGAGCTGGCCCGCCTGCGCTTTGCGGAGATCGTGCTGGAACGGCCCAACCTGCTGTTTCTGGACGAGCCCACCAACCATCTGGACATCTATACCCGCGAAAACCTGACTGAGGCCCTCATGGCCTACACCGGCACGCTGCTGCTGGTCACCCATGACCGCCACCTGATGAACAGTCTGGCCTGCCCCATCCTCTACCTTGAGGATGGCAAGGCCACCCTCTACCCCAGCTACGATGCCCTGATGGGCCGCAGCGCCCCGGCCCCTGCCGTGCAGAAGGCCGCCGAACCGGCCAAGACCGGCTACGGCAGGGAGCAGCGCCGCCGCCGCGCCGAGCTGCGGGCCAAGATCAAGGCCTGCGAGGACGAGATGGAAGCCTGCGGTGCACGCGAAGTGGAGCTGGACAACGAGATCAACTCCCCGGAGGTGTACAACGACCCCGACCTGCTGCGCCAGAAGAGCGACGAGCTGAGCGACCTGCGCTTCCATCAGGAAGAGCTGTTTGCCGCGTGGGAAGCTGCCATGGAAGAGCAGGAAAGCTACGAGCAGAGCCAGCAGACCGAAGAGTAAAGGAGGGTGCAGCATGTCCCAAAACAGACGCAGTTACGAAAAAACGCGCCGCATCGCCCTTTCCGGCCTGCTGTTTGCGCTGGCCATGGCACTTTCGTTCATTGAGGGCACGCTCACCATCCCGGGCCTTTTGCCGGGCATGAAGCTGGGCCTTGCCAACATCGTGGTGATGTACGCGCTGTTTTTCATGGGGCCAAGGCAGGCGCTGGTGCTGGACGTGCTCAAGGCACTGTTCGTGTTTCTGGTGTCCGGCTTCACGGCGGGCCTTCTCTCGCTGTGCGGCGGCTTGCTGTCACTTTTGGTGATGTGGGTGCTGTACTATCTGCTGCCGGTGCGGCCCACCTGGTTCATCCTGTCCGTATGCGGCGCACTGGCCCACAACATCGGCCAGCTGCTGGGCGCGGGCGTGATCATCTCGTCCTCGCTGTCCTTCTACTATGCGCCGGTCATGCTGGTGCTGGGCCTTGTGATGGGCGCACTGACCTCCATCACCCTCAAGGCCCTGCTGCCGGCTCTTGGCAAAATGGGCTTCTCCACGCAGGAAAAGCGGGGGGAATAACCAACCGTCCATGCATCACAGTTGCATTTTGGCCGGAAATCAGTATAATAAGGAAACAACCTGCTATTTTAAAGATACAATCTCTTGCATACAGCGCTGCCGCCGTGGGAAAGTGCGCGGCAGCCGGGAGGTGTTTGCACTATGAGTGAAAAAGTTACCATCAAGGTGGAGCGCAAAACGCTGCATCTGCCCACCATCGCCCTGCGCGGGCTGGTGGTGTTCCCCAACAATCTCGTCCACTTTGAGGTGGGCCGCGAAAAGAGCATTGCCGCCGTGGAGTGGGCAATGGCAAATAATTCCAACGTGTTTCTGGTGGCACAGAAGTCCATGGACACCACCGAGCCGCAGCAGGCAGACCTGTTCAGCTACGGCGTGGTGGCCGAGGTCAAGCAGGTGCTGCGCGTCTCCGGGGACCTTGTAAAGGTCCTGGTGGAGGGCAAGTACCGCGCAAAGCTCAGTGCACTGGATGCCAGCGGCGATTTTCTGCTTTCGGCGGTGCGCCCGGCCCCGGTGCGCGCAGGCAAGGCCGACGATGCCGTGGAGACCGAAGCGCTGCTGCGCGCCCTCAAGGCCGGGTTTGACGAGTACCTTGGCATGAACCCGCGCCTTGGCAAGGACGTGGTGTTTGCCATCACCACCAGCACCGATGCCGCTTTCCTGTCCGAGTACATCCCGGCCAACCTCCTGTTCCGCTTCGAGGATAAACAGGCCATTCTGGACGAAGGCACCCTGATGGGCCGTCTGCATCTGCTCATCGAGAAGATGCACCGGGAGCGTCGGATGCTCGAGATCGATAAGGAGATCGCCCAGAAGGTAGACGAGGCGATGGACAAGAACCAGCGCGACTACTACCTCCACGAGCAGCTCCACATGATCAGCGAGGAACTGGGCGAGGACGACGATACCACCGCCGAGGCTGAGGAGTACCGCCGGAAGATCACGGCCCTCCATCTGGACGAGGACCGGGAAAAGAAGCTTCTCAAAGAGGTGGACCGCCTCTCCAAAATGCAGAGCAGCAATCAGGAAGGCACGGTCATCCGCACCTATCTGGACACCTGTCTCGATCTGCCCTGGAACACCTTCACCGAGGACGATCTGGACATCGCCAAGGCCCAGCGCGTGCTGGACCGGGACCACTACGGCCTGAAGAAGGTCAAGGACCGCATCCTCGAGGTGCTGGCCGTCCGCAAGCTGGCCC
>OOBT01001375.1_pt1 | contig 12858 bp, 8 predicted proteins | sample 1671551 | NCBI WGS metagenome assembly OOBT01 (sample SAMN06348168, study PRJEB24527) | human gut metagenome | reverse complement strand
CAAGAGCCCGTATCACTCTTTTTACATTGTTCTCATGTATCTTTTCAGCGGATTCAGGGTCGACCTCCGCTAGCATGTCATGAAGGAATGTCTTGCCGTGGGTATCTGCAAGGTTCTGCAGCTTTTCCCTGTATGACATATCATTGTCATTTTCCTCAAAATCTATATCATACAAAAGCGCCTGAATATAGAAGCCAGTACCACCTACTATGATTGGAATTTTTCCACGGGAATATATATCCTCCATAGCACGAAGAGCATATTTCTTGAAAAGCACAACGTTGAACTCTTCTGCCGGATCCAGAATATCTATCAGATGATGCCTTACCCCCTGCATCTCCTCCGGCTCTATCTTCGCCGTTCCAATATTCATCTTTCTATATACCTGCATGGAATCTGCGGATATGATCTCGCCGTCCACCGCCTTTGCCAGTCCTATGGACAGTGCCGTCTTGCCGACAGCCGTGGGGCCGGTGAGGATTATCAGTGGTTTCATATTCTTATCCATCCTGTTATCTCCTATACTATTCGCTTAAACTTCTTCTCAATCTCCGCCTCCGTCATGGATATGACAGTCGGACGTCCATGAGGACATGTGTATGGATTTTCAAGCTTTAATAGCTGATCTATAAGTGCGTCAGCCTCCTTGAAACTTATCTCCGTGTTACCCTTTATCGCAGCTTTGCACGCCATGGTGGAAAGCTTGTGTATAAATGTATCTATGGTCACCTTTTTAGCACTGCTGCTTGCATCCGCTATGAAGTCTATGAAAAGCTCTCTGCCATCAAGGCCAAACAGGTTGTCAGGAACAGCGTTCAGCTTGAACTCCCTGCCTCCAAAGTTCTCGATCTGATATCCAAGTGCCTCGAACATCTCCATATTTTCATGAAGAAACTCTATCTCTGCGGCACTGAGTGTAACAACCGCTGGAGGCATAAGATACTGTGAGTATATCTTCTTATTCTTGTAATTCTCCATAAGCTCTTCGTACTTAACCTTCTCATGGGCGGCATGCTGATCCATTATGAAGAACTTACCATCGTACTCTATGAGCCAGTATGTCTTGAACAGCTGTCCTATGAGTCTGTGCTTAGCACGTGCCTCCTTTGTCAGGAACTTCTCCTGGAACATATCCTGCTGTACGTATTTTTTCCCGGCTTCCTCAATATAAGCTGCATCTGAAGCTGCAGATACTGTTGAGTCTTGTGTCGCCGCTGTGACCGAAGGTCTAGCTGGTGCCGGAGCTTTATATGCCGGACTCTCGTTTACCACATTCCTGTTTTGTACTATAGCTCTCTCAAGATCATTATTCCTATCCGCATATATGTAGTTTCCTGCCGGCTTCTCCGTCTTGTTATTATCTATGACGTCTGATCCTTTATTGTTTGAGCTGCTAGTCTCATCTATGATTTCTATAACCGGGCGGACCGGCTGTGACGATGTCTGTGGTTCAATCGGGCAAAGCTGCTGTGGTGATGTCTGTGTCTCCGCCGAGCGAAGCTGCTCAGGCTGACTCTGCGGTTCTGCCGGACGAAGCTGCTCAGGCTGACTCTGCGGTACAGTCCGCTCCTCTGCCCTGACTATCTCCTCACGCCTTTTATTCTCGAATGCCTCCGGTGCATTTCCAACATCCCTCTGCTTAAATGTCTCCGGCTTCGGATCCTTCCCCGGCGCCACATCAGGAATGAGCTCCTTGAATAACAGTGTCTCCCTTATGGCATTGTAGGTGAAGCTGTATATATCCTGACTGTTGGCGAATTTCAACTCCATCTTGGTCGGATGTACATTTACATCGAGGAGATCAGGTCTCACCTGAAAATTGATCTCGGTGAATGGAAACTTGTGTATCATGACAAATGTCCTGAAAGCATCCTCGATCGCCTTGGTGAGCACCGCACTCTTTATATATCTGTGATTTACATAGTAGCCCTCAAATGATCTGTTGCCCCTTGATATACAAGGTCTTGCTATATATCCGGAGATCTTCATATAGTCATTTTCCGCATTTATCTCAAGAAGATTTGAGGTGATGTCTCTTCCATAGATATGGTAGATTATGTCTCTGAGTTTGCCATTGCCTGATGTGAACAGCTTGTCTGTTCCATTTGCAATGAACTTAAATGAGATCTCCGGGTGTGACATGCATATACGGCACATCAAGTCGTAGATATAGCTTGTCTCCGTGGCATCAGTCTTCATGAACTTCTTTCTCGCCGGTGTATTGTAAAAAAGATTTCTGACAATTATGGTTGTTCCACCCGGAGCACCTATCTCCTCGCTGGATATCTCCTTACCGCCATGTATCTGGTATCTGAGACCGGTCACATCATCAGCGGTCTTGGTTATCATCTCCACCTGGGCAACCGCCGCTATACTTGCAAGTGCCTCACCACGGAAACCAAGAGAAGAGATACTCAGGAGATCCTCGACTGTCACAAGCTTACTTGTGGCATGTCTGAGAAATGCAAGCTTAACCTCATCCTTCTTTATACCTGCTCCGTTGTCGGTGACTCTGAGAAATGACAGTCCGCCTCCCTTTACCTCGACGGTTACCGCTGTGGCACCTGAGTCTATGGAATTTTCCACAAGCTCCTTGATGACCGAGCTCGGCTTCTCTATAACCTCACCGGCTGCTATCTTGTTAATCGTATTTTGGTCTAATACTTTTATCATTACTTATCGCTCCTTATTATTTAAGTCGCTCCTGCAATTCATTTAAATAAAGCAACGCCTTCATAGGTGTCATGTTGGACAGATCAACACACTTTATGTCCTCGATCACCTGTGATTCGGCAAGTGAGCCGAACATTGACATCTGAGTGTCTTCTTTCTTCGGCTTGAAATCATTTGTAACCTTTATCTCCTTCAGCTTGGTGGTTATGTCCTTGTCTATAAGCTGATTACATATCTCATTTGCTCTTGCTATAACGACATCCGGCACACCGGCAAGCTTTGCAACCTGTATACCGTAGCTTCTGTCGGCACCGCCCTTGACGATCTTTCTGAGGAACACTATGTCGTCTCCGTCTTCCTTGACCGCTATACAGTAGTTGTTGACTGCCGACAGCTTACCCTCAAGCTCCGTGAGCTCATGGTAATGTGTCGCAAACAGAGTTTTTGCTCCGAGCAGTTCACTGTTGCTTATATACTCAACGACAGCCCAGGCGATCGCCAGACCGTCATATGTGCTTGTTCCTCGACCTATCTCATCAAGGATGAGAAGGCTGTTCTTCGTGGCATTTCTGAGTATATTTGCGACCTCGCTCATCTCCACCATAAATGTGGACTGTCCTGATGCAAGGTCGTCGGAAGCTCCCACTCTTGTAAATATCCTGTCGCATATGCCTATATTGGCAGATGCCGCAGGGACAAAGCTTCCAACCTGAGCCATGAGAACTATGAGAGCAGTCTGTCTCATATATGTGGATTTACCAGCCATGTTAGGACCGGTGATGATAGATATCCTGCTCTCATGGTTGTTCAGATATGTGTCGTTTGTGATGAACATATCGTTGTTCAGCATCTTCTCAACGACCGGATGACGTCCGTCCTTTATGTCGATGACTCCATCTGTATTGATCTCAGGTCTAACATACCCATTTGCAACAGCCACATATGAGAGTGAACACAGAGCATCGAGCATGGCTATGCTGTGTGCTGTTCTCTGTACCCTTGTGAGCTCTGCAGCAAGGGTGTCCCTGAGCTCAACATATGTGTTGTACTCCAGCGCAACAAGCTTGTCGGATGATCCGAGTATAACTCCAGCCAGTCTGTCAAGCTCCTCGGTTGTGTATCTCTCAGAATTGGCAAGTGTCTGCTTTCTGATGAAATAATCCGGCACAAGACTCTTATATGAATTGGTTACATCAAAATAATATCCGAACACCTTATTAAACTTTATCTTGAGATTCTTGATTCCGGTCTTTTCCTTCTCTCTGGCCTCAAGCTCTGCGATCCAGTTCTTGCCATCAGTTGTGGCATTCTTCAGAGTGTCTATGTCCTCAAGATAGCCATCTTTGAATATTCCGCCCTCTCTGATAAGTATAGGCGGATCATCAACTATGGCACGGTCAAGAAGGTCATAGAGATCCTGCAGATCATCTATTCCATCCCTGATCTCGGTGAGCTCATCCGAATGGAATTCACCGAGAAGCTGTATTATAAATGGAAGAAGCTGTATGGACGTCTTAAATGCCAGAAGATCTCTCGGATTCGCTGTTCTTAACGATATCCTCGTCATAAGTCTCTCGAGATCGTATATGGTATTCATGTACTCACGGAGTTCGTCTCTGGTTATGACAGAGTCGTTGAGCTCTGTTATCGCGTCAAGTCTGGCTTCTATATCATCTTTGTGGATAAGGGGCTGCTCTATCATATTTCTGAGCATTCTCGCTCCCATGGCCGTTTTGGTCTTGTCAAGCACCCAGAGTAGTGAGCCTCTCTTCTGCTTATCCCTGAGTGTCTCTGTCAGCTCCAGATTTCTTCTGGATGAGCTGTCTATGATCATGAAGTCCTCTATGGAATATATATCTATTCTGTTGATATGATCCAGTGAGTTCTTCTGTGTCTCATGTAGATACTGGAGAAGTGCGCCCGCTGACAGCAGCATATCCTCCTGCTCATCTATGCCGAGACCATCTATTGATCCGACCTTAAACTGTCTTTTAATGAAATCCTCACAGGTGTCATCGTTAAAATAATGAGACGGAGCCTCCGATATCGTTATCTTCATCTTCTCCTTCATGTAATCAAAGTTCAGGCCACATGACAGAAAAACCTCATTCCCTATGATCTCCGTCGGGGAATATTTGTTTATCTCGTCGTACAGCTTGGATGTAGATGAGATATGACAGGAACGGAACTCCCCTGTTGTGATATCGCATACGGCCACACCATACTCATCATTACAGCCAAATATACACATGAGATAGTTATTCCTCGTCTCATCAAGAATAGCCTGGGACATATTTGTACCAGGCGTAACTATACGTATAACTTCTCTTTTTACTATACCCTTTGCGAGCTTCGGATCTTCCATCTGCTCACATATGGCTACCTTGTAGCCCTTCTCTATCAGCTTGTTCAGGTATATGTCACAAGCATGATACGGAACACCACACATCGGTGCCCGCTCCTCCTGACCACAGTCCCTGCCGGTCAGTGTTATCTCAAGTTCCCTGGATGCCGTCAGGGCATCGTCGAAGAACATCTCGTAGAAATCTCCCAGTCTGTAGAAGAGAATACAGTCCTTATACTGATTCTTAACTTCCATATACTGAGCCATCATTGGTGTTAATGCTGCCACTTCAACTACTCCTATTCTGCTAATTCACCCATGTAATAAAATCCCTTACACTCAACAAGCTTTACATTCAGGATCTTTCCAACCATCTCCGCACACCCAGGGAAATGGACAAGTATGTTGTTGGAGAGTCTTCCGGTCAGAAGGCCGTCGCCCTTCTCGTCAAAGCCCTCAACCAGAACCGGCTGTGTCTGTCCCTTTATCGCAATGGTCTTCACATCACTTATCTCCTGCACACGCCTTAAAAGCCTGTTGTATCTATCCTGTATCTCTTCCTTTGTGGAACCATTCTCCATTCCGGCGGCAGGAGTTCCTGTTCTCTTTGAATATATAAATGTAAATGCGGTGTCATACTGTACTTTCTCAACCACGTCCATGGTCTCAAGGAAATCCTCCTCGGTCTCACCAGGGAATCCCACGATTATATCAGTGGTGAGTGATATCTCCGGAATCTTCGCCCTTATGCGGTCAACCAGTGCAAGATATGACTCCTTTGTGTACCGTCTGTTCATCGCATTCAGTATCTTTGTCGAGCCCGACTGTACCGGCAGATGGAGATGTCTGCAGATCTTTTGATTCTCCGCGATGACATCTATCAGTTCATCCGACAGATCCTTTGGATGTGAGGTCATGAATCTTACTCTCTGTATCTTCTCTATGGCACACACACGCCTCAGCAGTTCCGCAAATGTGATCGGATGCTCAAGATTCTTTCCATATGAATTGACATTCTGCCCGAGGAGCATGATCTCCACCACTCCGTCGTCAGCAAGCCTCTCACACTCAGCTATGATATCCTCCGGATTTCTGCTTCGCTCCCTTCCTCTTACATATGGAACTATACAGTAGGTACAGAAATTGTTGCATCCAAACATGATATTTACACCTGATTTGAATGGGAATTCCCTCACCGCAGGAAGATCCTCCACGACCTCCTTGGCATCCTTCCAGATATCTATGACCATGCTTCCGGATTCTATCCTGCTCACAAATATCTCAGCAAGCTTATATACATTGTGTGTTCCAAATACCATATCGACAAACCTATAGCTCTTGCTTATGGTTGTCACCACATGCTGCTCCTGCATCATGCATCCGCACAGAGCTATCTTCATCTCAGGATTTTTCTCCTTGAGGTGCTTCATGAGACCAAGGTGACCATAAACCTTTCTGTTGGCATTCTCCCTGACCGTACATGTGTTATATATTATAAAGTCCGCATGTTCGGACTCGGTCCTAACATATCCCATCTGCTCAAGTATTCCGGCAAGCTTCTCAGAATCCCGGACATTCATCTGACAGCCAAATGTCTGTATGGAACAGGTAAGGTCACGTCCCAGCTCTTTGCTTCTTGCTGTGACATACTCCCTGCCCTTTTTTATAAAATAATACTGCCTCTCCGGTTCCTCAAACGGAGCTGGAAGCCCCAGATCTATGCCGTCAATAACTTTTTCCAAATCATTCATAATCTCTATGTATCCTTATCTATTTCTTTAAAGCTGCGTAAATCCTTCTGGAGTTATTCCTCTATGCCCAGCTTACCAAGTATCCTGCCTATGTTATCCATAGTATTTTTCACGCTGGAATCCGCGGCATCCATCCTCATCTGAGTCTGTATATCCGCAAGATCAATATCCTTGTAATGATCCAGCGCCGCGATGTAATCAGGATCATTCTCAAAATGAACCTTAAGTGCCCTCATGGCATCCTTATAACCGAGCAGGCTTCTGAATTTTACTGAATTTGCAGAGAAATTCAAGGTTCCATCTATCAGATCTCCCAGGCTTACACTTGGATATATCTCTATGATATCCGCATCTGTATATGCAGATATGTCTTTCTTTGAGTCGGGATTAAGGCCGCACACAACGATATTCCTGTATCCCATATCATACAGAGGCTTCACCGGAACATTGTCGGCAAGACCGCCATCACAATACTCCTTACCGTTATAAGTCACAGACTCATAGAGCATAGGCAGGGTGGATGATGCCATGACGACTGTCCTGATCTCCTCCGCATCCATTCCTGCAAGGCTTATATACTCAGCCTGTCTTTCACCTTCCTGCGCGCACTCAGCTATGGCTGCATACACGGTGACCTGCCCATCAGACAGCTTTCCGTAATCCACATAGCTGTCCATGAGCTTTATCATCTCCCTGCGCGACATGAATCCCGATTTGTCGTTGAACATCAGATCAGGATCAACGTCAAACACCGTCTCAAAATGTATCTTCTTCCATGCCTCCTCGCTTCTGTCAGGATCATTGCACGCGAAAAGCACGGCATTTATCGCACCTATGGAAGTTCCTGATATGACTGTGACCTTGTCCATAAGTCCATACTCTGCAAGTGCTCTGTACACCCCGAGCTGGTACGCACCTTTACCGCCGCCACCGCCAAGGCACAGCGCATAGCTGTCAGCCCTATCACCGGACTGAGTGCGTCCTGCAACTTTTCCGGCATCATCCGCCCCGGCATTTTGCAACTTATCCATCTGTATCTTCTTTTCAAGTTCAGCGATCTTTGCTGTTATCTCGTCTCTGTTCATTGACCCTCCATTATGATATAACTTCCGATTCTGTTACTATGATATGTGGTCTGATATCTGTAGGTTCACTGTCTATCTTATCAACTATCTGGAATTCATACGCCAGTGCCACCGTGACAAGCCCTGCATGCCTCGCCAGATATCTGTCGTAATACCCTCCGCCAAAGCCTATGCGGTTGCGGCTGTGATCAAATGCAATCCCGGGCATGAACATAAGCCCATCTTCGATCTCCTCAAAATCATCAGAAACCGGTTCGAGTATCCCAAAGTTTCCGGATGCAAGTTCCTCGTAGTCTGTGATCTCAATAAACTCCATGTCTTGTCCATAAACCTTTGGAACATATACATGCTTTCCATCCGCCCACGCCCTCTCAACTATGAGCCTTGTATCCACTTCGTTCCCTTTGGAGATGTATGCACATATATTGATGGCATTCACATATTCAGGAAGCGCTGACAGCCGTCTGCATATAAGTTTTGATCTCTGCGCACGATCATCCCTGTCCATGTCATTTCTGACTGCTTTTATTCTTTTTCTTATAACTTCCTTGCTGCCGGAATTTACACTATCCTCGCTATTCATAAGCCAGCCTACGCCTTTCTTGTAGGATCAAGGTCCTGAAGTCTGGTTATAGATCGGAAGAGCACACGTCTGACGTCTGGTTATGGAGCCGTCCTTCTCTTTGATATCTATATTGTTGAGCGTGCTCCTGAGATTATTCTTCACAGCAAATATATATTCCTGCCTTAACTGCTGTTGCTCTTTCTTCTCAGCGTCGGTGAGCCCCTCAGCCTTGGACTTGTGATATAACTCATTTATACGTGCGATCTTTGCCGCATCGATTATCGTCTCTTTCATAACTATATAAGATACTCCTTATTCAAAATAAATCTGACAACGTCAAAGTCATGATCCTTATATTCTGTGAACAGAGTTCCTATACTTTCTCCGTTCATTACCTTAACAATATTGTCCATATCCGCTCCGGATACTATGACCATATCCGAGTTGGAGTTGGTTGCTATCCTGGCGGCTGCGATCTTGGTCGTCATTCCGCCGGTTCCGTACTTGGAGCCTGCACCTTTACCCATATCCATTATATGGTCGTCTATACAGTTCACCTCTGGTATAAGCTTTGCATCAGGGTTATTGTGTGGATCATCAGTGTACAGACCGTCTATATCCGTGAGAAGTATCAGGAGATCTGCATGGATCATGGATGCAACTATGGCAGACAATGTATCATTGTCGCCAAATGCCACGCTGTCATCCAGCTCATCGATGGCAACCGTATCGTTCTCATTGACGATCGGTACGACACCGAGCTGAAGAAGCTCGTTGAATGTGTTGATGGCATTCTTTCTCCTCTCATCCGACGATATAACATCAAATGTTAGCAGAACCTGAGCTGCTGTGCTGTGATACTCTTGAAAAAGCTTCTGATATATCATCATTAGCTGTCCCTGTCCCACTGCAGCACACGCCTGTCTGAGCGAGGTCGTCTTAGGTCTTCTGGCAAGTCCCAGCGCCTGTACTCCGACTCCGATGGCTCCCGATGATACGAGGACCACATCCTTGTCCTGATTTCTCAGATCACATATGATGCGCACCAGCTTCTCAAGCTTTGTATAGTCAAGTCCACCCGTCTCCTCGTGAATAAGTGAAGATGAACCAATCTTTATTACTATCTTTTTCTTGTCTTTCAAATACTCTCTATCCATTTATATTCTCCTGTGTACCGTCTGTTATTGCCTCATTGCTGAATCTGGATGCTATGGCCTCGGCCACCTTCATACCATCGACAGCGGATGAGGTTATTCCCCCTGCATAGCCCGCGCCTTCCCCGCACGGGTATATACATGTCCCCTCACAGCGCAGCTCATCGCCTCGTATCATACGAACAGGTGATGAGGTTCTGGCCTCGATTCCTGAGAGAACTGCATCGTCAGATGAATATCCCGGCATCCTCTTATCAAAGGACACAACTCCTTCTATTATAGCATCCTTTATATACTCTGGCAAACAGCATTTGAGGCTTGTAAGCCTGTACTTACCCTTAATCTGAGGCTTAACACCGCCCAGCTTTTCCGTAGGAATGTCCCTTCTGTAATCTCCGAAGAGCTGCACCGGAACAGCCCCCTGTCCGGCCTCGTATGCGGCCTTCTCCCATCTTCTCTGAAACTTCATTCCCGCAAGAGGATGATCTGATCCGTAATCCTCCGGGGTAACATTTACCACAATGGCGCTGTTGGAATTCTCACCATCCCTGCCGCTGTAGCTCATACCATTCACACACGTCTCACCGTGCTCGGATGATGCATTCACCACGTAACCTCCAGGGCACATACAGAATGAATATACAGCCCTGCCATTTGACGCCTGATGCGTCATCTTGTAGTCTGCCGCCGGCAGCAGCTTTGCATACGCCGGATCATCGCCATACTTCATGACATCTATATCTGCTCGCTTGTGTTCGATACGAAGTCCCATGGCAAATGGCTTTGGCTCCATCGGAACACCTTTTTTGTAAAGCATCTCCACAGTATCCCTTGAGCTGTGTCCAAGTGCCAGAACAAGGGCATTTGTCCTGTATTCCTTCTCACTGCCATCTGAAAGGTTCTTTATATGTACACACACCTCATCCTGTGTGATCTGATCATAACCGGTAAAAAGTGAATCAAAATGTACCTCTCCTCCAAGTCTCTTTATATCCTCACGCATATTCCTTACAATACCAGACAGCACATCAGTGCCCACATGTGGCTTATTTATATACATTATGGACGGTTCTGCACCATACTCCACAAATGTCCGCATGACCTCAGTGCGTCTGCCCGAGCCATCCTTTATGACCGTATTCAGCTTGCCGTCCGAAAAGGTTCCTGCGCCGCCCTCTCCAAACTGTACATTACAATTTGGATCAAGTCCTTCCTCACCCTTCCAGAATCTCTCTATATGCTCCATTCTCCTGTCAACATCCATGCCGCGCTCAAAAACAACCGGTCTGTATCCGGCTCTGGCAAGATACAGTGCAGCAAATAAGCCACCCGGTCCTGTTCCTATCACCACAGGCCTATAGGTCATTTTGACATTTCCCGGCTCAGGAAATCTATATTGGGCAGTATTTGTTAACATAACATTATTATTGTGAAGTCTTTTCAATAATTTTTCCGGATTCGGAACATCCACATCTATGGATGCAATATATTTCACCTGGTTTCTCCGCCTGTCATCAAGAGACAGCTTGAAAAAAATATACTCAAACTCCTTATCTGTCTTCAGCGTCTTTTTAATAACACTTCTAACATCTGCCTCTGTAAATCCAAGCTGCAGTTTTACATTGTTAATTCTGATCATCTTTTATTCTCTTTCCTGCAGACTCCCCGGCTCTCATGCCGCTTATAACAGCCCACATTATATTATATCCACCACATTTGCCGGTCACATCGACATACTCTCCAGCGGCGTATAAGCCTCTGTGTCCAGCAAGTTCCAGGTTATCTGCCCTGAGCTGCAATGTGTCAACTCCACCGCTTGCCGCCTGGCTGTCCTCATAGCTGCCGAATCCATCTATGTTGAATCTCATATGTTTGAGCATATCACATATGGATGTTATATCAGCCGCGTCAAGTCCGGCAGCTTCAGAAGCTTTGATACCAAGACTTTTTATAATATACCCGGCGATCTTCTCGTTGACAATACCATTGAGCATCGCCTCGACTCTCCGTCTGCCATTTACCTCGGCAAATCGTCTCATCCTGTCCGCCAGCATATCATCACTGATGTCCGGAACAAGTTCAAGTTCTATGTATGGCTTCTTGCCAGTCTCCATCAGGTCTATACACTGTATACTCATATTAAAAACCGCTATACCCGAAAGATATCCCGATGCAAACTGAACCTCGCCTCTCTCGTGGTCATACTCCTCGCCATCACACATTAGGCGGACAACAGCCTTTGCACGTACCCCTGACATATCAGATATATATTCATGGCATTTTAATTTACACAGAGCCGGATGCGGTTTCACAAACCGTACATTCAGATCATCCAGAAGTCTGTATACTCTATCAGATCCGCCAAGCTTTGGCGCAGCCGCACCTCCGGGTGCAAGTATCACCTGGGTCGTCCTATACCCGCCTTTGTCTGTGTCTACAATATATGTACCATCTTTTCCCTGTTTTATACTCAGGACTTCTTCCGATGTGCTGTTTTCTATACCAAGAATTTTGAGCCTGTCCGTCAGTGCCCACACTATGGTAGATGCCTGCAGCGATGCAGGATATATATATCCATTATCATCATAGCTGGAAACACCAAGACTTTCAAAAAAATCCATGACATCATTATGACTGTCCGTTGTTACGAACTGAAATGGGAAAAATTCATTTGCACTGGAATAGCATGACAGATCAAGCTTCGTATTTGCAATGTTACATTTGCCATTTCCCGTCGCATACAGCTTCTTTCCGAGTTTTTTGTTTTTATCTATAAGCTTTACCGAAGCCGATGGTGCTGTCTCTTTTGCTTTTATTGCGGCTGTCATCCCAGCCGGGCCACCGCCGATAACTATAATATCATAAATCATTCCGATACACCTTTCCCATAATCATTTATCATACGTTTTACAGGCTGTCAATAAACCTGTTCATGTCATCTATATCATTGAAATACACGTGCTTGTGGATCAGTTCTCTTATACGTTTGTCCAATGAATCCACTGTACGAGTCGTCTCCCTGCAAAGACTGCCAAATCTGTTGTACACCGCCACATGTCCATTATAAGTGCTCACATAGAAACTGCCATGTGGTGTTCCACCCTCAGCAGCAATCACGAGCCCTCCGTAAAGCTCCGGTTCACTCTCATTTGATATGGGTAATATATGCCCGCTATCCATACCGTCAAATTCTCTATACACACTTTTACTGTCTCCGGATCTGCACGCCGTGCTCACCACAATCTCTCTAGTTATAAAAGATAACACAAATACCGCTATAATGATA
>OOBT01001372.1_pt1 | contig 12876 bp, 7 predicted proteins | sample 1671551 | NCBI WGS metagenome assembly OOBT01 (sample SAMN06348168, study PRJEB24527) | human gut metagenome | reverse complement strand
ATCGGTTCGTTGAATCTGATTTTTAAAGAACTTTGCTGACCTTAGTCAGCGCAGAAGAAAAAGTTTATCTGAACTTTTTCTTCTTGTCAAGGACATTTCAACGATTCGTTTGAATGCATCTCAATGTTGCTTGATTTTCTGCCTCTCGTTCGAGGCAGGGAGCGAACTTTACCGATATTTAAATCTTTTGTCAAGGGCATCTTACAAGTCAGTTCATTGCGTGGCGTCACCCTTACTAGCACAGACTACTCAGAGCGCACTGCTCACAGCGTTGATCTCCCCTCATACAATCACGACAAATTTTGCAGGTTGCTCGTTTCAAGGAGTAGTCTGCGCACTATGTCAACGGTTAGACGCTGCAGGAGGAGCTCAGGTCTTATGTCGACAGAACATTCTCAGGCTCTGCCGCGGTCCGTTGTACTGCTTCGCCTGCTGCGTCGAATACTCTCTGTCACCGCCGTCGCCTGTGCTGCTGCCGGCATGATTGCTTCTGCAGATGCGCTCATTTCTGGATTCGGAGACGGCGGAGACAAGCTTTCCGTTGCTGCTGACAACAGCACCGTTATTACAGGCTCCATCTCTTCGGAGCAGGGTAATCGCGGTCTTCAAGTACGTATCGAACCGCCCGAAGACGGCCTCACCGCATCTGATATCCGCGTGAGCAATTCATTCTTCCCCAGCCGAATGAATTGGAGCGCCCTTCTCTACGCAGCACCCAGCGCCTTAGGCAAAAACTTCACGGTTACGGCCGGCTCTCCTGATACGCCGCCGCATGAATTGGACGTTCTTTTCGTTCAGGTTCTGCCTAACGCGACCGCTGTTCGCGCCAATAGTTCTTCCTTTTTAATGCGTATCTGGGGATGGGAGCCGCTTAATGCAGCCTTTGCAGCGCTGATAGTGGCCGTCTCCTCTATTTCGGCCTCATTTACTTTGGCTCTGCATGGCTCGCTAAACGAGGTTTCGTGCGCGTTTATCACACCCGGCAAGAAGGCGACGACACAATGCTCTATTGCATTGATCCTCAGTCCTCGCTCAATGAAGCACAGACTTATCCCGTACTTTCTGCCGCAGGAAAGTTGATGGGCACGGCTGAAGTAACCAGCCGAGGTGCTCGCTACTGCATCTTGAAGCTGACGGCCGCTCAAGCACGCACAGGCTGCCTGGTCGCACTTCCTATTGAAGCGGAAGCTGCTGACATCTAATACGAAGACAACACTCGATAACAAATCCGCCCACTGGCATCACGCTCGGATGCATAAAGCCGGACGCAAACCGGAGAGACTGCAAAAGAATAATTGGCTAAGGGGCTCGATAACGCTTGAGGCTGCGGCCCCTGCCATTGGCGAGCGAGCGTGATATGTGCGCGAAAGGGTTTCCGGTCATAGTGCTGTCCCATATCGTCAAGACACGAACGAACCTGCTCAGCCAACGCATTGAAGCGGTCCGTCTCCGCCAAGCCTGCCCACAAAATCTGCTGACGGCTGAAAACGCCCAGACCTGAAAAACGCCAGCACACCGCTGTCTGCGGCACTTTTGCCAAGGCTGTCGCGACTTTCTTTGCAGTGTCGGGTGTTGCTTCGCCGAGGAAAGCCATTGTGAGATGGAGGTTTTTTGACTGCGACCATCTTCCGCAATCTGAATATTTGCGTCGTAACCGATTGATTTCAGCCTCAAGGGCCGCTCTCGGTTCGTTCGGCAATGCTAAAGCAGCAAAAATTCGCATGGCGGCATCCCCACAAAAAACAAACGCGCCTTGAATGACAACATTCGAAGCGCGTCAGGATAATCGTCGACGAATCGATTGTGCTTAGCGTCCCTGCTTAGCGCGCCAAGCTGCCACGGCTTCAACGCTGTCAGCAACAAGCTTCGGGCCGTTGTAAATGAAACCCGTAAAGAGCTGCACGAGCTGCGCACCGGCTTCGATCTTCTCAACAGCATCTGCGCCGGTCATCACGCCGCCCGAAGCAATGATCGGAATAGCCCCCTTGACATGATCCGCAACGAGGCGAACCACTTCGGTAGAACGTTCCCGCAGAGGCGCACCCGAGAGACCGCCCGTTTCGTTGGCATGATCGAGCCCTTCTACGCCTTTGCGGCCGATCGTCGTATTCGTACAGATCACACCGTCAATGCCGTTGGCAATCAACGTATCGACGCAGCGCAGAATTTCATCGTTTTCGAGATCGGGCGCAATTTTTACGGCGATCGGCACGTGCTTGCCATTGCGAGCAGCTTTAAGCTCCTCACGCTTCTTCACGATCCCTTCAACCAAGTGATCGAGTTCTCCCTTCCCCTGAAGCTGGCGAAGATTCTTCGTGTTGGGCGAGGAGATATTGACAGCAATATAGTCTGCGGCGTCATAAACCTTGTCGAGACACTTCTCGTAATCTGAGAGCGCATTCTCAATCGGCGTGACGGCATTCTTGCCGATGTTGATGCCGAGAATGCCGCCGCGCAGACGAAATGCATCCGCCGAACGCAGGTTTTCAAGCACCTTATCGACGCCCTCGTTATTAAAGCCCATGCGGTTAACAATGCCGCCCGCCGGAATCAGACGGAAAAGACGCGGCTTAGGATTACCAGGCTGAGCAAGCGGCGTGATCGTTCCGATTTCGACATGACCGAAACCAAGACCGCCGAAAGCCGTAACATGCTTGCCGTCTTTATCCATGCCGGCTGCAAGACCGACGGTATTCGGAAAGCGAAGACCCATGACCTCAACGGGATCATCATCAGGCATGTGCGTGATGAGATTCGTCACGCCGAAATTGACCGCCCAATCCAGGTTCGCAAGCGTGACCGCATGTGCCGTTTCAGGGTTCATGGAGAAAAGAATGCGACGGGCGATTTTATAGAGCAACATAATCTCTGCAGTATTGGAATGGTCTGCCGGAGTGATTCTCCAGCGATCGGGTCTGATTTAAAGTCCGGATATTATAGAGAAACGAGTGCTGGTATTCCTTAAGAAATAGCTCGAAAGTATAAGGAAGTCCAGTCCTGCGAACTCGGTCGTCAAAAAACTTTTTCCCAAAGTCCTTGACAAGTCGATCATAATCATTCATAATTCAAATCTCTGCTGATTCAGCAGACCGGATTCATCGCGGGATGGAGCAGTCCGGTAGCTCGTCGGGCTCATAACCCGAAGGTCGGAGGTTCAAATCCTTCTCCCGCAACCAAATGCAGCTCCCGAATCGTTTTGCGGTTCGGGAGTTTTGTTTTTGTCTACTGCATTTGTCAGTCACTCGGCCGTTCAATTAAGCTGCCGATACCCCTGCAAGTCGATTCAGCAGGTTCTGTTTTTGCCTTGATCGGCCATTTAGAATGGCGGCTTCAAGATCAACGCCGCTCATGCGGCGGTTATATTAAACAGACCCAAACTTATGACCGCACCGCTCCCCGCGGATTTTCCTATCCGCCCTGGCTTCTGGAATGTGCCCCTCTGGGGCGAAATCGGCGTCTATGTCGCCGCCGTCATCACCATCGCCCTCTGTGCTTGGGGTGTCTGTAAGAACATTGAAGTTTGGCGCCGCCGCAAGGATGAAAAGCTGCCGAGCGATCCCAGTCGCCGGGATCGCCTGCTCAAAGAGGCTGTCCTTGAAGAAAAAGTGCGCCAGACTTCTGCCGGCCGCATGCATGCGGTGCTGGTCGTCGGCTTTTTCCTTTTATTCCTCGGTACGGCTACGGCAACGTTGGACTGGGATGTTGGGCACTATGTTTTCGGCAAACAGTTCCTTCGGGGGAACGTCTATCTCGCTTACAAGCTGATTCTCGACGTTGCCGGCGCAGCTGTGCTCGTCGCTTTGGCCTTTGCAGCCTGGCGCCGCTGGGGCACCGCCAACGAACTGCCTAAGGACGGCCGTTTTGTACTGGCCTACGCATCGCTGGCCTTTATTGTGATCACGGGCTTCGTGATTGAAGCGCTGCGCCTGGCAGTACAGCAGCCGGCCTGGATGCACTTTTCTCCCGTAGGTTCTGCGCTCGCGAAAGTATTTCTAGCTATGGGCATTTCAACAGCTGCGCTAGAAACTGCACATATCTGGCTTTGGGTGATTCACGGCATTGCTGCTCTCGCCTTCATTGCTGCGGTACCGCTCACTTATTACGCCCATATCTACCGAGTGCCAACCGCTATTGCGGTACGCAAACCCGCTCCCAACGGCGCACTTCCAAAAATTGAGAATATTGAAGAACAAGAGCACTTCGGCATTTCGTCCATCACGGATCTCTCTTGGACTGACCGTGCGCAGCTCGACGCCTGCGTCGAATGCGGCCGCTGCAATGACGTTTGCCCCGCTGTTCGCGCAGGAACGCCGCTCAAACCTCGAACCGTCGTGCTGAAGCTGCGTGATCGTGTGCGTGCAGCCGCGGCTGGCGCCGATGACGCAAATGCTGATGACCTGGCCGGAGGCGTAGTCACTAAGGACGAACTTTTCTCCTGCACCACCTGCGGCGCCTGTGCGGCAGTCTGTCCAGCAGACATCCAAACGCCGGATTTCATCGTCGGCCTGCGCCGGCATCTTGCCCTTGAGCAAGGCGAATTCCCTGAAGGCGCTGCGGAAGCGCTGGAGAATACGGCTTCCGTAGGGAACCCCTGGGGGCTTGATCCCTATGAACGAATGGACTGGGCTCAAGGGCTTGATGTACCAGTCGCAGAGGAAGGGGAAGACTACGATATTCTTTATTGGGTCGGCTGTGCGGCAAGCTACGATCGACGTGCGCGGCGTATCGCCCGCGCAATGGTGAAGATTCTCAAGACTGCCGGCGTCAAGTTTGCCGTCATGGCTGAAGAGCGCTGCCACGCAGAATTCGCGCGCCGCTTGGGCGAAGAGTACCTCTATCAAACTGCTGCTCAGGAAAATATCGAGAACTTTTCGCGCTTTAAGTTCAAGGAACTGCTGACAGCCTGCCCTCACTGCTTTAATACGCTTAAAAATGAATATCCCGCCTTTGAAGGCGGTTCATTTGCTGTCATTGACCACTCCAGCTTCATCAGCCGGCTTTTCGCCGAAGGGAAACTGCCCCGATCGGCCATGCAGTCTGAACGTGTTGTGTGGCACGATCCCTGTTACCTTGCCCGACAAAACGGTATCGTCCGTGCTCCGCGAGAGGTGTTGGCATCTGTTGGCTCTGCAGAATTCGATCCTGCCGAATGCGGTGCCAATACCCTTTGCTGCGGTGCCGGCGGCGGTCAGATGTGGACTGATCAGAAAACACAAAAGAAGCGTATCAATGTGATCCGGCTGGAATCCCTTCAAAATACCGCGTCTCAATGCGGGGCTTCAAAGATTGCCACCGGCTGCCCGCACTGCCTCACGATGCTCGAAAGTGCAAAACCGATGGTTAATGGCGCACAGGAGCTTCAAGTGCTCGATATTGCCGAAGTCGTTGCCGCCAAACTGCCTGACGAAGCATCCCCAACCTAACGGAATATCCATCAATCGAAAGGCCTGAAGCACCAAATGCTTCAGGCCTTTCATTTAGGGGATTGACGAAGCTTGTGAACTTATCGCCAGCAATCAGATGAATTAAAAAATTTCATAGGGCGCCACGTGTTCAAAGTCGCGTGAGAAATCACTTTCGCTTTGCACATAGGCACGCATCGTACGCATATCGTCAGCGCGCTGAGCATTATTTGGGCTATCGAGCACCACCATCACAAGACGACGCTCGCCCACATCGCTCTGCACGACCATGCAGCGGCCTGCAGCGGTCGTGAAGCCTGTCTTTTGAATGCCGATGCGCCACGAGGGATCACCGATCAGGCGATTGGTCGTCGCGAGATTGACCTGCCGGCGGCCCGTGCTGATGCGGGCCATGGAAGTGGTCGACGCATCCCGAATTTCCTGATGCTGGTAGACCGCTGCAACCAGTTTGCCCAAATCACGTGCCGTGGAGTGATTGCGGTTATCCAACCCCGTCGGATCAGCAAAAAAGGAGTTCGTCATCCCGATGGCGGCGGCGCGTTCATTCATTTTGGCGACAAACGCCTTTCGTCCGCCCGGATAGGTGCGGGCAAGAGCGGCGGCCGCACGATTGTCGCTTGACATGAGCGCGGCTTTGAGCAGCGATTCACGCGTCAGCCGCATGCCGGAAATCAGTTTTGAGTGGGCGGTTGAGCGGACATAGTCTTCGCGCGTGATACGGACTTTTTCATCCAAATCGACATCGCTCTCCGCGATAACCAGAGCCGTCATCAATTTCGTCACCGAGGCGATCGGCAGCTCCACATCGGCATTCTTGACGACAAGTTCCTCTCCCGTATCTTGGTCCATTGCATATGCAACGGAACTGCCCAGCTGCAGCGGATCGTCCGTTTGGCGCAGCCCTGCAAGGGTCGCCTGAGAAGGTCCTGTACGGCGTACTACGCGGCGTGCCTTCTGTTTTGGTTTTGGCTTCTTTGCAGCTGCCTGACGCGTATTTTTAGCCGCTGTTTTAATAGAAACCTTTTTCACTGACGCCTGTTTGGATTTGACATTCTTTGTCTGAGCTGTGCGCGCCTTCGCAGCAGTCGATCCCGCCTTTATCGGTACTAAAACCGCTTTTTTGCCGGCTGCTTCAGCAGCACAGGCACTCTCAAGAGGGAGAGCAATAAGGGACGCCCCAAGGGCGAATACGAGAGCGACTTGGCGGAAAGGGAGAAACATGGGACCGGCTTCAAGAACGGCGGACGCACAACCGCTCAGCTTTCTCCCAACAAGAAAGCAGATCAGCCAGACGTCGGAGGGAGCGGTACAGACGGGTGCACCGCTCCGTGGTGTAAACCTTAGAGAGATCTAAATATTGTCACTCATCAATCTTCCCGCGTACAGGGTATAGCGCTTAAGTTTTACAAATTTATGGAATTTTGTCTTAAGCAAACGCCAGTCCCGTTCTTGCCGTTAAAGGCGGGTTATCGACTGCCAAATACGCTCCAAACGCTTAACCGACACCGGCATGGGTGTGCGCAGCTGCTGCGCAAATAAGGAAACGCGAAGCTCTTCGAGCATCCAGCGAAACTCTTCAAGATGAGAATCAGGCTGCCCTCGGCGCGCAGCAACCGCCCGTACCCAAGGGAGCGTAAGACGCTCGACATCTGCCTGCCGTGCAACATCCCGAGCCGGATCACTTGAATAATGCTCCAGTCGATAGAGAACGGCCTTGAGGTATCTCGGATAGTTCATCAGCTGCGACAAAGGCGCAGACAATAGAAAGTGCGGCGGAAAGAGACGCTTGAGCTGCTCAGCGACATCTGCTGAGAGTGCCTCATTTTCTATGCGTTTGAGCTTTAGTGCTGCCGGAGCAGCCTGCGCAACAATTTCAGTGAGGAGCCGCGACACTTCGCCTGCAACCAAGGAAAGTCGTCCCCGGGCATCTTCCCGCCTCGTCTGGAAGGCCTCTTCATTCATCGGAAGCGGATCGACAAGGGCAGTGGCATCCAATACACAGTCAACTACATCGTTTTCCAGATCGTCGATACTTTCGAAGTTCTTGTCGAGCCCCGGCACCACTGACGCCTGCATCTGTACGCGGCCGAGGTCACGCAGGCTGCGCTCAATAAACTTCACCTGCTCACGCAAGGTGAGACGAAAGAGCCTTCTGAGTCCTTTGCGATGTGCTTTCTGTGCTTCGAGCGGATCGTCGAATACTTCGATGCGGCAGGCCTCTCCCACATCCACCAATGCCGGATGCCCAATGAGCGTTTCACCGCGGCGTTGAATTTCCATGAGTTCGGGGAGTTCGCCGAAGGTCCAGTTTGTAACTTCGCCGCCCAAATCCTTGGCAACGGCAGCATCTTGCTGCGCAACGTTGCGGAAAGTTGCTTGAGCCTCTTCGCCGAGTTCTGCACGCAGCTGAGCAAGATTGCGGCCCAGTGCGAGCTGACGGCCATGCTCATCAATCACTTTGAAGTTGAGGATGAGATGCTGGGGCAAACCTTCGGTCTTAAAGTCTGATGGCTGGCAGGGCAGCCCCGTTTCGCTGCGGACGTCAGCCGCGAGCGCATCAACAAATCCTATGCTCTGAGGCGTCCCGTTTTGGGTGCGGGTCAGAAATCCTGCCGCATAGTCCGGAAGCGGCACACAATTGCGCCGAATCTTCTGCGAAAGCATCTTCAATAGCGCCTGAGCCTTCTCCTTCACCATTCCCGGAACAAGCCATTCAGCACGCACAGGATCGAGCTGATTGAGCGCAAAAAGCGGCACAGTCATCGTAACGCCGTCACGAGGGCTGCCCGGCTCAAATTGGTATGAGAGCGTCATATCGATCCCTGCCATTTCCATGGTTTTGGGGAACCAAGCATCTGCGGCAGCAGAGGCTTCGTGACGCATGAGCTCTTCGCGCGAAAGCCGAAGCACCTTGGGGTTCTCTTTTTCAGCCGCCTTCAGCCATACCTCAAGCGTTTTCGTGGAACAGACATCCTGCGGCAGCTCTCGATCGTAGAAAGCGAAGATCATTTCGTCGTCAACGAGCACATCCGGACGACGGGTCTTGTGCTCGAGATCTTCAATTTCCCGCACCAGCCGCTGATTGTGGTGATAAAAGCTCAGTTTGCCGTCGAATTCGCCGCCAACGAGTGCCTCGCGAATAAAGAGTTCGCGGGAAAGCTTCGGATCATGTTTGGCAAAGGATACTCGACGCTGCTGATAAACCGTGAGGCCGTAAAGCGTTCCGCGCTCCAAAGCCACGACCTCGCCGCGGCTTTTTTCCCAATGCGGCTCGCTCCAGGAGCGGCGAATGAGCGGTCCCGCCGCCGCTTCGATCCACTCGGGCTCGATGTCTGCAACGCAGCGCGCAAAGAGCTTAGACGTTTCAATGATCTGGCCCGCAAGGATCCATCGGCCGCTCTTTTTGGCACGTACCGATCCCGGCCAAATCCAAAATTTGATGCCGCGAGCTCCCGCATAGGGCGGTGCCCGACGGTCGCTCTCGACCGTCTTGCTTCCGATATTGCCGAGCAATCCTGAGAGGAGTGCACGATGCACTTCCTCATATGTAGCGGGTGCCGTATTGAGACGCCAGTCCAGATCGTCGACCAGTGCCTTCAGCTGCCCCATGACCTCACGCCATTCGCGGAGTCGACGCGGCGACAAGAACCGACGCTTGAGTTCCTGGTCGTACTTGCGGTTGCTTTCTTTGGAAGCACGCGCAGCCTCAGCCCAATCCCAGAGCTTGACATAAGAAAGGAAATCAGAGCGTTCGTCAGCCAATTTTTTATGTGCTTCATCGGCGGCCTGCTGTTGCTCGGCCGGGCGTTCACGCGGATCCTGCACCGAGAGCCCCGAAGCGACAATCAAGAGTTCGCGCAGCGCACCGCGGCGAGCCCCTTCAAGGAGCATACGGCCGAGCTTGGGATCAATAGGCAGCCTGGAGAGACTGCGGCCGACTTCCGTCAGTTCATTGTCTTCACTGATGGCTCCCAATTCCTGCAGAATTGCAAAACCATCGGCAAAGGCCTTCGGAGGCGGCGCCTGCACAAACGGGAATTCACGCACGTCACCCAAGCGCAGCGCCTTGGCGCGCAAGATAACGGCAGCGAGATTCGAGCGCATGATCTCTGGATCGGTGAATGCAGGCCTACGAGCGAAATCCTCTTCACTGTAAAGCCGAATACAGATGCCTTCCGCTACGCGGCCGCAGCGGCCCGAGCGCTGGTTGGCAGAAGCCTGACTAATGGGCTCAACGAGCAGCTGCTCGACCTTGGAGCGATAAGAATAGCGTTTGATACGCGCGTAACCGGTATCCACCACATAGCGGATGCCGGGAACGGTAACGGATGTTTCAGCAACGTTTGTGGCGAGCACAATGCGTCGCATATTCCCCGAAGGCTTGAAGATTTTGTCCTGATCGGCCGCAGAAAGACGAGCGTAGAGGGGCAGAATTTCTGCCTTGCCAATGCGCGAGCGCCGCAGCTCTTCGGCCGCAGCATTTATTTCGCGTTCGCCCGGCAGAAATACCAAAATATCCCCTCGGCCGCTCATTTCACACTCGCTTACTGCATCGTCTATCGCAGCGAGCATCGTGCGGTCATCGTCTTCATCACGGTCTTCAACCGGGCGCCACCGGATTTCCACCGGATAAGTGCGCCCGGAAATGGTGAGCACCGGCGCGGGTTTGCCGTTGACCGCAAAGTGATTGGCAAAACGCTCGGCATCAATCGTGGCTGAGGTCACAATGACCTTGAGGTCGGGGCGTTTAGGCAGCAGACGCTTCAGGTAGCCAAGCAGGAAATCGATGTTGATCGAACGCTCATGAGCTTCGTCGATAATGATGGTGTCATACGCTTTAAGCAGCGGATCCCCCTGCGTCTCAGCAAGGAGAATGCCGTCCGTCATCAGCTTGATGGTAGCGCCCGAAGCCGTTTGATCTGTGAATCGAACCTTGTAGCCCACCACGTCGCCCAACGGCGTTTTGAGTTCTTCAGCGATACGCTTGGCAATGGAGCTCGCAGCGATGCGGCGCGGCTGCGTATGACCGATGCGGCCGGTTTCACCTCGTCCTGCCATCAAGCAGATCTTCGGGAGCTGCGTCGTTTTACCCGACCCCGTTTCACCGCAGACGATGACGACTTGATTCTCTTTAATCGCCTTGACAACATCGGCTGCGCGTTCAGAAACCGGCAGCCCCGGCATGAGTTCAAAAGGCGGAATGGGATTACGGCGTTCGGCCCAGGAGAGTTTCGGACGAGCTGAACGCTCCGATCGTCCTCCACTGAGAGCACGCGTGTCTTGACGTCCATTTTCAGTTCGTACCTGACCGCTCTCGGGCAGATTGGGACGACGAGGCCGCAGCTGACGATTTTGACGACTGTCAGCTTTTGCCGACCGTCCTGCCGCTGTTTGCAAGGGCCGATCTGCTCGCCCGGAACGATCCTCTCTATGTCCTGCATTCGCCTTCGCTGCAGAGGCGCTCTCAAAACGGGGATGCAGGATTTCGCGTTTGCCGTTCTGCACGGTTTTATCTGCAGATGCGGCTTTATTGGTGAGCGGCGCCTTGCTGCGTTTCCCTGCGCTTTCCCCCTGCAGCGCAGGAGACTCACGAAAAACAGCGCCGGACGCCTGAGCAGCGCCGGCAAGCACCGCTCCGAAAGCACCCTTTGGACTATAGGTACGGGGGGCTCTGACTGCCGTATTTTCTGAGACCCTCGCTGATGCTTGCTTGGCGGCTGAGGACGATGCCTGAAGGGGGGTCACCCGAGCAGCTTTAACCATTGACTGCTCGCTTTTGCTTTCCCTTGCGCTATTGGCTTCCCCCGCAGAAGCTTTACCCGACTGCTTGGCTGCAGCGCTTCCCTGCCGTTTCTCACGCCGCTCCTGAGCACGCTTGGCTTCTTCCGCCGCGCGGGCAGCTTCCTCCTTACGGCTCGTCTGTTCGAGTGCTTGATCCACATCCGCCCGAACTTTCTGAAATGCCGCCATGAGCGCGCTATTGTCCGCCATTATTTTGTCCTGTTTAACTGCAATTGAATTGAACTCAGTCGGTTCACTTTATCTGCCGCCGCTCTGCGCGGCGTCGTTAACTTTGAGAGCAAGTGAGCACGCGGCGGCATTATACGGAGGCGCCGAGATCCGTCCTGTCTCACAATCCGCGCAGATGAAGACAGATTTCTGCTTCGCAGGCTGATGATCCTTCGAGTAGACTTCTGCGCACAAGATCAGGATTGTTACGTCGGTTCGTCGTTAACCCACGGACGATCCTCCCGCTTTCAACATCTTCGCCGCACGCCTTCGCGTTCCGCGGCAGCAATCGGAGACTTCACGATATGGCTCGCATGGTCAACTGCGTCAAGCTACATAAAGAGGCCGAGGGCCTTGACTATCCGCCTTTCCCCGGCGAACTCGGCGTGCGCATCTGGAAAAACGTGAGCAAGGAGGCTTGGGCCGACTGGACGCGTCTGCAGACGATGATGGTAAACGAATACGGTCTCAATCTCGCCGATGCTTCCGCCCGCAAGCACCTCATGACGCAGTGCGAACGCTATTTCTTCGGCGATGGCGAGGCGGTCGCAGTTCCGGGCTACAAACCCCATCCGGAAGAAGATCAGAAATAAGAGCTTCTGCCCTCTTTTATTGAAGTCATGGGCTCGGCTTTTTTGAAAAAAGTCGAGCCCATGGCACATTTGTAACTGCCGCAGCTCACCCGCGCTTAAAGGTCTTAACGCCTTCGGAAGTGCCTAAGAGCAGCACATCGGCGCCGCGAGCAGCAAAGAGACCGACAGTCACGACACCAGGCCAACTGTTGATCTCCGTCTCCAATCCCTGAGGATCTCGAATCTCAAGACCTGCAGCATCGAGAATGCTGCAGCCGTTGTCGGTGACAAAGTCACGAAGCTTTACGTCAGCGCCCAAAGCTTCCAAACGGCGCTTAATCTCGCGCGCTGCCATTGGGATCACTTCAACGGGAAGCGGGAAACGTCCGAGCACATCCACTTTTTTCGACGCATCGGCAATGCAGACGAAGCGGCGAGAAATACTCGCCACGATCTTCTCCCGGGTGAGTGCTCCGCCGCCGCCCTTAATCATTGCAAAATGGCCGTCAATTTCGTCGGCGCCGTCAATATAAACACCAATCGAATCAACCTCATTCATGTCGAGCACCTTAAAGCCGAGCGCTTCAAGACGCTTGGTCGAACGCTCCGACGAAGAGACGCAAGCCGGAATACGATCGCGAATTTCAGGAAGCTGGTCAATCAGCTGATCAACGGTGGAGCCGGTGCCGACGCCGAGCACTGCGCCCGATTCGACATAGTCGAGCGCGGCACGTGCGACGAGGCGCTTGAGTTCACTTTGAGAGAGCGGACGGGATTGTGTCATGGGAATTTCAATGGAGTCTTCTTTGAATCACGAAGCAGAGCTCTCAAACTGACAGCGTCTGCGGCGCATTGAGTTGAATTCTAAAGGC
>OOBT01001362.1_pt1 | contig 13002 bp, 10 predicted proteins | sample 1671551 | NCBI WGS metagenome assembly OOBT01 (sample SAMN06348168, study PRJEB24527) | human gut metagenome | reverse complement strand
TGACCAGTACATTATAAAGAGGCAGTACCATAAAAGGCAAAAAGTTGTATACCATACCCAGTACGATGGCAGAGGGTGTATTGATAATATTTAACGCCGGCAGATGCAGGGTGGAGAGGATGCTGTTGATGACACCTGTCTTCTCAAGCAGTGTCTGCCATGCCAGGGTACGAAGCAGAAAATTCATCCACATGGGCAAAATGAAAATCAGTACCAGGAATGAATTCTGATTCACATTCATGTTACACAGGATCATGGCAAGAGGATATGCTAAAAGCAGGCAGATCACAGTGCTGATCACAGATAACTTTAATGCCTCCCACAGAGCCTTGGAATGCTCGGCAGTAGCAATCGCCAGAATATTATCAAATGTAAATGCACCGCTCTTATCGGTCAGACCATAGTAGAAGACCATGCACAGAGGCACGATGACAAACATGGCTGACCAGAAGATAAAAGGGAGCGATAATAACTTTCTATTCATTGACTCCAATGGCCTCCTCGTCCTCAGATTCCGGCTTCTTCATGATCTGGATGTTAAAAGGATCAACCTTGATGCCGACTTTGGTCCCAACGGGAACCATCTTCGTGGACTGTACCAGCCATTCAAAGCCATTTGCCATAACTTCCATCTCATAATGAACACCCTTGAAGATAGAGTGGATCAGGGTACCCTGGAGGATACCTTCCTCCGGAGATACCAGTTCCACGTCCTCGGGTCGGATGACTACATCTACGGGCTTATTCTCACCGAAACCGGTATCTACACAGTTAAAACGGGCACCCAGGATTTCTACCAGACGATCTCTGATCATGGTGGCACCGATGATATTACTGTCACCGATAAAATCGGCAACGAAAGCATTTTCCGGTTCATTATAGATGCTCTCGGGAGTACCGATCTGCTGGATATACCCCTGGTTCATGACTACGATGGTATCTGACATGGTCAGAGCCTCTTCCTGGTCATGGGTGACATAGATAAAGGTAATGCCAAGCTCGTTCTTCAAGCGGATCAGCTCATACTGCATGTCCTGGCGAAGCTTCAGATCCAGGGCGCCTAAAGGCTCGTCTAAGAGCAGGAGCTTGGGTTCGTTCACGATCGCACGGGCGATGGCGATACGTTGCTGCTGACCGCCGCTTAAGGAATCCGGCATACGGTTCTCAAAGCCATCCAGATTGACTAACTTCAGAGCGTATTTAATTTTATCATTAATATAAGATTTACTTTTACCACTGATCTTTAACCCAAACGCGATGTTTTCTGCAATGGTCATATGCGGGAACAGGGCATACTTTTGGAATACAGTATTCAGATTGCGCTTATTGGGTGGAAGGTTAGTGATATCCCGGCCTTCGAAAATGACCTGACCTTTGTCGGGAGTCTCGAAACCGCCCAGAATACGGAGGGTTGTAGTCTTTCCGCAGCCACTGGGTCCCAACAGTGTCAGGAACTCATTTTCGCGGATGTACAGATTGAGATCATCCAGAACCATCTGATTGTCAAATGATTTTGAAATGTTCACTAAATTGACTAAAGCATTTTTCATCAATTTTTTCCTTCCTGATGTAAAAAATCCTGCAAAAAATTATCGAAAAACCTAAATGAAAATTTTTTGCAAGTCGAATTAATATTATACGTAAATACATGGAAAGTCAATGTGAAGTTTTGCATTTTCCGGGCTGATTTACATAAACTTTATCTCAGGGAAAAAACAGGAGTATTTTTCGGGATTTTACAGAAAAAATGTTTCACAATTTTCAGAATTGTGCTATATTTATAAACATAAAAAGATATAGAATGCTAAGGAGGATCCGGTCATGAGCAAGGGAAAATATGTTGCCTATGTTTCCAGTTATACACAGGGGGACAGTCACGGTATCAGAATATATGATGTGGATATGAAAAACGGTCGTTTTAAGGAAAAAGATAAAGTAGAGATCACAAACTCTTCTTACCTGACCATTTCCCATAACGGAAAGTTTCTTTATTCTATAACGGATTTTGGTGTAGAGGCTTATACGATCATGCCGGACGGAGATCTGGAATTGATCAACTTTGCACCAATCAACGGTATGAGAGGATGTTATGTATCTACGGATTACACAGATCAGTATCTGTTTGTGGCAGGTTATCATGACGGTAAGCTGACCGTACTCCGTCTGAAGGAGGATGGTTCCATCGGAGAGATCACCGATGAAATCTATCATAAAGGACTGGGCAGTATGGCAGAGCGCAACTTCCGCCCCCACATCAACTGTGCTCGTATGACGCATGACAACAAATATCTGCTGGTAGCGGATCAGGGAATGGATCATGTCAATGTGTATCGTTTTGATGTAGAGAAGGGTAAGGTGAAGCTGGAGGATATCATCCGCAGCGAGATGGAATCTGCGCCCCGTCATATCAAGATCTCAGAGGATGGCAGATATATTTATATTCTGCATGAGCTGAAGTGTTACATTGATGTCTATGAGTATGCGGACCATGATAATGATCCTACTTTCGAGAAGATTCAGACGGTAGAGCTGATCAAGCTGACCAGAGGCAATACGAACAGTGCCAGTGCATTCAGTTTTTCCCTGGATTATAATTATCTGCTCAGCTCCATCGCGGGAGATAATTCGGTCATTGTATTTGATGTGGATAAGAAGACAGGATTGCTTAAGAAGAATTTCCTGCTGCCGGTCAGCGGTGAGTATCCGAAGGATGCGGAGTTCTTCCCGGATAATAAGTTTCTGGTGTCTTTGAATCATGAAAGTAATACGATGACTTTCTTCCATATTGATCTGGAGCATGGAACGATGATCATGAATGGACCGGCGATGAAGGTCAATATGCCCAACTGTATTGTGTTCCATAAGTTGGGGTAGGTATTATTTAGAAATAAAACCCCCACAGACCCGGATGGGGTAAGAATAATCCCCGTAGCCCGTATTGGGGCTAAGAATATTTCCCGCAGCCTCGGCTGGGGTAAGAATAATTCCCGTAGCCCGCATTGGGGCTAAGAACCGCAGACCCGTTTTCACTTCGGACGCAGACCGTAGCGGTACATAAGCGAGGAAAGTACCCTCGCTAAGTGCCGACGGCTGCTTAGAGTCTGCTTGTTCTTACCCCAACTGCGGGCTACTTGTTTATGGAAATAACCTTGTGATATGAGATGGGATTTGGTAAAATAGGATTATATAGTAATTGGGAGGTAGGAGTATGGCACAGATCAGACCATTTAAGGCATATCGGCCCTGCAAGGGGATGGAGGAGAGGATTGCGGCACTTCCTTATGATGTATATAACAGGGCGGAAGCGTGTGAAGTGGTGAAGAAGAATCCGGAATCTTTTCTGGCGGTTGACCGGGCGGAGACGCAGTTTGGCGAGGAAGTAGACACGTATGCGGACTGCGTGTATGAGAAAGCGGATCAGATGCTTCGTGAGAAAATTCTGGAAGGAAAATTTGTACAGGATCCGACGCCATGTTTCTATCTGTATGAACTGACGATGGATGGACACAGTCAGACCGGGGTGGTAGGCTGTGCATCCATTGATGATTATCGGAACAATGTGATCAAAAAGCATGAGAATACCAGGGCAGACAAAGAGGAAGACCGTATTCGTCATGTGGATACATGCAGTATGCAGACGGGACCGATTTTCCTGGCGTATCGGGCGAAGGAGGATCTGAAGGAGAAAATCAGAGAGCTGAAAAAACAGGCGCCGGTCTATGATTTTGTCAGTGAGGATGGAATCGGGCATCGTGTGTGGGTGATCGATAACGATTCGGATGTGGCGATGATCGAGGAGGCTTTTGGGAAGATCCCGGCAATCTATATCGCGGATGGGCATCATCGATGTGCTTCCGCAGTGAAGGTTGGGTTGAAGCGGAGAGAGCAGTACCCGGATTATACAGGAGAAGAGGAATTTAATTATTTTCTTTCCGTGATTTTCCCAGATGAGGAGTTACGGATCCTGGATTATAATCGTGTAGTGAAGGATCTGAACGGAATGGATGCAGCAACTTTCCTGACCCGTATTGAAGAGTACTTCGTAGTGGAGAAAAAGGGACAGAGTCCTTACAGACCCACGGAGAAAGGCACGTTTGGCATGTATCTGGAGAATGAATGGTACAGTCTTTCTGCAAAAGATGAAATAAAAAGTGAGGATGCCGTAGAGGGACTGGATGTATCGCTTTTGCAAAATGATCTGTTAGATCCCATTTTGGGGATTATGGATCCGAAGACAGATAAGAGAATTGATTTTGTCGGAGGCATCCGGGGACTGGGAGAACTGGAGCGGAGAGTACATACGGACATGAAAGTGGCGTTCTCGATGTATCCCACATCCATTGCAGAGCTTTTTGCGGTGGCGGATGCGGGGAGACTGATGCCTCCAAAGTCCACATGGTTCGAGCCCAAGCTGCGAAGCGGGCTGTTCCTGCATGAGATAGAGCGGTAATCCTCAGGGTTTTTAAAGGCAAAAATGACAGAATAGAATGCAGCAATCGCGCCGCAGAAAAGAGGGAATATGACAAACAAACTTTATAAATTGATGAACTGGCCCCAAATAGAAGAAATCACGTATTCCGAATGTGATAATCCCCATAAGCTGTTGGGCCCCCATAAGCAGGGAAGCAAAATGCTGGTTCAGGCATACTTCCCAGGAGCGGAGAAAGTAACGATCCACTGGAAGAAGACCGGCCAGGTGGGAGAAGCATTTCTTACGGATGTTCCCATGGAACTGGCAGATGAAGAGGGATATTTTGCCGCATTGGTAAATGCAGGGAAAATGTCACCTTATGAATATGTGGTGGAATACGGTAAGACGAAAGAACATGCAGCCTACAGAAAAATCTGTGGAGATGCATACCGCCATGTTCCGCAGATTACGAAGGAAGACATGGATCGTTTTGCCGCAGGCATTCATTATACAATCTATGAAAAGCTGGGAGCACATCCCATGGAACTGGATGGGGACGAGGGAACCTATTTTGCCGTCTGGGCACCGAATGCCATGCGTGTCAGTGTAGTCGGTGATTTTAATGAATGGGACGGGCGGATCCATCAGATGAGACGGCTGGGGGATTCCGGTATCTTTGAATTGTTTATTCCCGGAGCGGAAGTTGGAGACTGTTACAAATACGAGCTGAAGATCAAGGGCGGACTTACTTATCTGAAGGCGGACCCCTACGGCAATGCAGCGCAGAAGAGACCGGAGACGGCTTCTGTAATTGCGGATATCCGTAATTATCAATGGGAGGACGACGAATTTCTGAAAAGTCGCGAAAAGTATCAGTGCGGTAATGCTCCGGTGAGCGTCTATGAAATGTATCTGGGAAGCTTTGTGACACCGGGGGAAGGACAGGATTATGTCAATTACCGGGAAATTGCTCCGAAGGTCATAGAATATGTAAAGAAAATGGGATACACCCATGTGGAACTGCTGCCGGTGATGGAGCATCCCTTAGATGCGTCCTGGGGATATCAGGTCATCGGTTATTATGCACCGACTGCCAGATACGGTACACCGGAGGACTTTATGTTCTTCGTGAATGAACTGCATAAGGCGGGAATCGGTGTGATCCTTGACTGGGTGCCTGCACATTTTCCGAGAGATTCTTATGGATTAGCTGCATTTGACGGCACCTGTCTTTATGAGCATCAGGATCCCAGACAGGGCAGTCATCCACACTGGGGCACCCTGATCTACAATTACGGTCGTCCCCAGGTATCGAACTATCTGATCGCCAATGCGCTGTTCTGGGTGGAGAAATATCATGCTGACGGTATCCGTATGGATGCGGTAGCCAGCATGCTTTATCTGGATTACGGCAGACAGGACGGAGAATGGATTCCCAATATGTACGGTGGCAACGAGAATCTGGAAGCCATTGAACTGATCAAACACTTAAATTCTATCCTGAAAAAGAGAGATCCCGGGGTATTATCCATCGCAGAGGAGAGTACGGCATTTCCCATGATAACCGGTTCTCTGGAAGAGGGGGGACTTGGTTTTGATCTCAAATGGAATATGGGCTTCATGAACGATTATCTGGATTATATCAAATACGATCCGTACTTTAGAAGCCACCATCACGGAGAACTTACCTTCAGCATGATCTATGCCTACAGCGAGAAATTCATGCTGGTATTTTCGCATGATGAAGTGGTACATGGGAAAGGAACCTTACTTGGCAAGATGCCCGGAGACAGAGCACAGAAGCTTGCCAACTTACGTCTGACCTACGGCTATATGATGACTCACCCCGGGAAAAAGCTCCTCTTCATGGGACAGGATCTGGCGGAAGAAAAAGAATGGAATGAAATGCGTCAGGTGGAATGGGCACTGCAAGAGCAGAAGGAAAATGCAGGAGTTCAGAGGCTGGTGAAGGATCTGAATGCATTATACAGAGAGAATAAGGCGTTGTACGAATGTGACGATCAGGCGAAGGGATTCCAGTGGATGAACGAGATCTCTGCCAATGAATGTTATGTAAGCTTTGTGCGTAAAGGCGAAGCTGCGGAGGAGATGCTTTTGGTCGTAGCAAACTTCTCCGGTGTGCCCAGAGAGATCACTACAGGAGTTCCTTACGAGGGAAAATACAAGGAGATCCTGAACACGGATGCTGTCTGCTACGGTGGTACAGGTGTGGTCAATGACCGCATGAAACGGGCAGAGGATTTGGAATGGGATGATAAAAGTACGTCCGTCACCGTGAAACTTGCACCGTTGTCCTTAAGTATTCTGCAATTTATCCCTTACACAGAGGCGGAACTGGAAAAGGTGATCGAGAAGCGTATCCGTAAAAATACGCCCATTCGTAAGACAACAAACAAGACTGCAAAAAAGAAACAGGAGAAATAAGACAACATGGATCTGACAGATAACGTAATCCAAGAGGTACAGCAAAAGGAAGGACTGATCGCTTCTTTTCTGGATACTCTTCCGGAGAAAGCATTGAACTTAGGCATCCGTATCGGATTGGCACTGATATTTTTCTTCATTGGGGTACAACTTATCAAGCTGATCCGCAAGATCATCCGCAAGTCCATGAACAGGGCGGGAGCGGAAACGGGAGTGATCCAGTTTGTGGATTCTTTTGTGAAAGCTTCTTTATATATCATACTGATCCTGACCCTGGCATCCTCCTTCGGCGTTGATGCTGCCAGTATCGTGGCACTTCTTGGCTCAGCCGGAGTGGCAGTGGGACTGGCAGTGCAGGGAAGTCTGTCTAATCTGGCGGGCGGTGTGCTGATTTTATTATTGAAGCCGTTTAAGGTGGGAGATTACATTGTGGAAGGCTCCTCCGGTAAGGAAGGTACAGTAAAAGAGATCCAGATCTTCTATACAAAGCTGTTAACCTATGATAATCAGACGATTATTCTTCCAAACGGCAATCTGGCAAATAACACCATTGTAAATGTCACTGCTGCCGAATCCAGGCGATGCGATGTGAAGGTGTCTGTTGCTTACAGCGCAGATATTAAGAAGGCAAAGGAAGTTCTGACAAAGGTTCTCTCTGAAGATCCCGATACTATAAAGGAAAGAGAGCATTTTGTATTTGTAGATGAACTGGCAGACTCCGGAATCAATCTATGTGTACGCTGCTGGTTCAAAAATGAGGATTTCTGGCAGGGAAAATGGCGTATTACCGAACAGTGTAAGTATGCACTTGATAAAGCAGAAATTGAAATACCGTTCCCTCAGATGGATGTGCATATGCGTTAATTAAAAATAGATATTGAATTTTACAGACTATAATGATAATATTACCGTTGTGATTCATTGTTTTAATATTTACATTTTTAGGAGGAAAAAATTATGAAAAAGTTTCTGGCACTTGCACTTGCATCTGTCATGGCTGTTTCTCTGGTAGCATGCGGCAGCACCAATGCTGACACCAATGCAGAATCCAGTGCGGCAGCTACCACCACTGCAGCAGCTACAGAGAGCGGCAGTGAAGAACCCGGTCTGAAGATCGCTATCGTATCCAGCCCCTCCGGCGTGGATGACGGTTCCTTCAACCAGGACAACTACAACGGTGTTCTGAAGTTCATCGAGGAGAATCCGAATGCAACCGTAACCCCCATTCGTGAGGAGACCGGTGACAGTGCAGCAGCTGTTCAGGCAGTAGCTGATGTTGTAGCTGATTATGATGTTATTGTATGCTGTGGTTTCCAGTTCGCCGGCATCGGTAATCTGGCACAGGAGAATCCGGATACCAAGTTCATCCTGATCGATTCCTGGCCTACCATTGACGGTACCGAAGTAACTGCTGATCAGGTGATCGACAATGTATACGCTGCTTACTATGCTGAGCAGGAGAGTGGTTTCTATGCAGGTATGGCTGCAGCTCTGTCTACCACTACAGGTAAGGTAGCAGTAGTAAACGGTATCGCATATCCTTCCAACGTTAACTATCAGTATGGTTTCGAGTGCGGTGTTAAGTATGTGAACGGTACCGAAGGCATGAATGTAGAAGTAGTAGAGCTTCCTTCTTACGCAGGTACCGATGTTACCGGCGCTAATGTAGGTGGTAACTATGTTGGTAACTTCTCTGATGAAGCTACCGGTAAAGTACTGGGCAATGCTCTGATCGCTGAAGGCGTAGATATCCTGTTCGTAGCAGCAGGAGGTTCCGGTAACGGCGTATTTACCGCTGCCAAGGAAGCTGACGGCGTTAAGGTTATCGGTTGTGATGTTGACCAGTATGATGACGGTGCAAACGGTGACAGCAATATCGTTCTGACCAGTGGTCTGAAGGTAATGCATGATACTGTTTACAACGTACTGAACGAAGTAAAAGATGGTTCCTTCAAGGGCGCTAATGTGACTCTGACCGCAGCAGATGATGCTACCGGTTTTGTAAGTGAGGAAGGCAGATGTCAGCTCACCGCAGAGGCTATTGAGAAGATCAATGCAGCACAGGCTCTGTTAAAGGAAGGCAAGATCGTTCCTGCGGCAAACTTTAACGGTGTAACTCCGGAGACCTTTACCTGGTAGGAAGAATGAATTTACAAGAAGGTGATGGTGAGGAACTGTCACCTTCTTATTTATTTACATGAGTAGAAATGAGGATGAACATGTCGGAATATATTGTTGAGATGAAACACATCACCAAACGCTTCCCCGGGATCGTAGCCAACGACGATGTGACGATCCAGATCAAAAAGGGTGAGATCTTTGCTCTGTTGGGAGAGAATGGTGCCGGAAAATCCACCTTGATGAGTATGCTGTTTGGAATGTACGAGCCGGATGAAGGAGAGATCTATATCCGGGGAGAAAAGGTGAAACTGGAATCCCCCAACCATGCCACCAAATTAAACATCGGTATGGTACACCAGCATTTTAAACTGGTATCCAACTATACCATTGCAGAGAATATTGTGATGGGTATGGAACCGGTGAAGAAGGTATTGGGATGTATTCCGGTAGTGGATATGAAGAAAGCCAATCAGGATATCCGCGAACTTTCGGAGAAATACGGACTGGCAGTGAATCCTACCGACGTGATCAGTGATATTAATGTCTCTACACAGCAGAGAGTAGAGATCTTAAAAATGCTTTACAGAGAAGCAGAGATCCTTATTTTCGATGAACCCACAGCGGTTCTGACTCCTCAGGAGATCGACTTTTTATTAGACATTATCAAATCTCTGCGGGATGACGGCAAGACCATCATCTTAATCACACATAAACTGGAAGAGATCAAACGTATTGCAGACAGATGCGCGATCCTGAACCGCGGACGTCTGATGGATGTTATGGACGTGGCAACCACATCCACCAAAGTCATGGCAAACAAAATGGTAGGTCGTGAAGTGAATTTTGAGACAGAAAAAGAACCCGCGAAACCGGGTAAGACGATCCTCGACATACAGCATCTGAACGTCTATAACAAGCAGGATTTTCAGGTGGTAAAGGATGTATCCCTTGAGGTGCATTCCGGTGAGATCGTAGCCATTGCAGGTGTAGCCGGCAACGGTCAGGTAGAGATTGCCGATGCTATTGCAGGATTGATCCCGGCACGTTCCGGTAAGATTCTGTTAAACGGCAGAGATATTACGGATCTGTCCATCAGGGAACGTACCACAGAAGGAATTTCCTATATTCCCGAGGACAGACAGAATTATGGACTGGTCATGGATTTTACCCTTTCGGAGAATCTGGCACTGCGTAACTACTACAAAGAGCCTTTCTGTCATAAGGGAGTGCTGGACCAGAAGATTTTTGAAGATAACAGTGAAAAACTGATAGAAAAATACGATATCCGAAGCGGACAGGGTAGCAAGACGGTGGTACGCTCCATGAGCGGCGGTAATCAACAGAAAGCCATCATCGCCAGAGAAGTGGAGCAGGATTCCTCTCTGATGATCTTCGTTCAGCCCACCCGTGGACTGGATATCGGTGCCATAGAGAATATTCACAAACAGATCATTGCGGAGAGAGACAAGGGTAAGGCAATCCTTTTAATATCTCTGGAACTGGATGAGATCATGAACTGTGCGGATACCATCGCCGTTATTTATAACGGAAGCATACAGAAGATCGCCAAAGCCAGTGAACTGACCACTAACGAAGTGGGTGAGTTCATGATGGGCGTTAAGAACAAGGAGAAGGAGGCATAAGACCATGAAAAAGATGACAAAATTCTGGAATGCAGTAAAGATCCCTCTTCTTGCAATCCTTTGCAGCCTGGTGGTGGGTGGTGTGATCATCGCCGTGACCGGTTCAAATCCTTTCAAGGCTTACTACGCATTGCTGCAGGGCAGCGGACTGTCACCCAAGTCTTCTTATGCAAGCTATAAGAGCATGCTGACAGACTTTATGAGTTATGTGAACTATTTTACCCCTATGATCTTCGCAGCATTGGCAGTAGCGGTAGCTCTGCGTGCGGGTTTGTTCAATATCGGTGTCTCCGGACAGATGCTGGCAGCCGGGTTCACTGCAAGTATTATTGTGGGCTACAGCAGTTTAAATGCTGTACTGGCAAAGCCACTGGTAGTGATCATCGGTCTGATCGTCGGCGGACTGGTGGGTGCACTGATCGGCTTTTTGAAGTATCGTTTTAATATTAATGAAGTTGTTTCGTCCATTATGTTAAACTACACGTTCCAATACGTGATCAGCTTCTTTATCAATACCTTTTTCGTGGATCCGGTTTCCAGACAGTCAAAGGAGATCTCTGCGGCTTCCAGGCTGACACTGATGGATACCATGGTGGGCAATCTGAAAATGGATATTCCGCTGGGAATTATTCTGGCTCTGCTTACCGTAGTGGCAGTGTGGTTCTTATTAGAGAAGACGAAATTAGGATACGAACTGAAGGCTGTGGGCTATTCCCGCAGTGCTGCAAAATATGCGGGTATTAAAGTCGGCAGAAGCATGGTGCTGTCCATGACGATCTCCGGTGCTCTGGCAGGACTTGCCGGTGTGACCTATTATCTGGGCTATGTGGGTTCCATTCAGCCCAAGGTACTGATCAGCACGGGATTTGATGCTATTGCAGTGTCACTGCTTGGTAACAATAATCCCTTTGGAATTGTATTTTCCACCATGCTGATCACCTTGATCAGTAAGGGAAGTACTTATATGAAATCCGCTGCCGGTGTGGATGCGGAGATCGCATCGGTTATTACCGGAATTATTTTGTTGTTCAGTGCATGTAATGCTTATATCAAATGGAAGATGGAACGAGGCAGAAGAGAGAAAACGAACAAGACAAAGGAGGGCAAATAAATGGATATTGTGATCATTGACGGGTTATCCTTTGCATTACCTTTATTTATTATGGCAATTGGCGGTATTTATTGCGAAAAGTCCGGTGTGACTATGTTAGCTGTGGAAGGATTGCAGGGTTTCGGTGCCTTTATCGGAGCATTTGTGGCAGTTGCCATTGCAGGGAATTTCTCCGGAGATTCTCCGGTACCTTTCTACATTGCCATGATCATGGCGGCAGTAGGAGGAAGTATTTTTGCCCTGATCCATGCGCTGCTGTGCCTGAAGTTTAAAGCCAATCAGGTGATCAGTGGTGTCGTAGTCAATATTCTGGCTATGGCATTGACAGCATATTTGACCAAACTACTCAACAGAGTTGTATTCGGTGCCACCTCTGACAAGTTTGTTCTGACCGTATCTTCCAGAATTACCATCCCGGGAATTTCTAAGATTCCGGTACTGGGAGCTGTATTTACCAATCTGTATCCTTTTGAACTGGTGATCGTTGCCGTAGCATTTATTGCATGGTTTGTAATGTACAAGACCCGCTTCGGCATGCATCTGCGCGCCTGCGGTGACAATCCCCATGCAGTGGATGCAGCCGGAAGACAGGTGGGACAGATCCGCCTGGCAGCTATCATGATCTGCGGTGCGTTGTCGGGACTTGGCGGTATCTGCTTTGCATATTCTATTTCCGCGAACTTTTCTTCCAGTATCTATGTAGGTTACGGATATCTGGCCATCGCAGCGCTGATCTTCGGTAACTGGCGAATCCTTCCGACCCTGGGAGCATGCCTGTTATTCGGATTCGCCAGATCCGGCGGCTACCGACTGGTACAGGTATTACAGATGCCAAGCAGTTATCAGGATCTGGTGATGATCCTGCCGTACGTACTGACACTTTTACTGCTGGTATTCTTTTCCAAACAGAATGGTGCACCGAGAGCTTTGGGGGTAATCTATGACAAGGGAGCAAGATAAATCTGCCGGAATGCAGGCATTGCAGAACGCGTTTTTTCGTGGCTTTGAATAATTAATACAAAAAAGAGAAAGCTTTTTGGCTTTCTCTTTTTTATAGATAAGCTGAAAATGGGACTCGAACCCACGACCCCTTCATTACGAGTGAAGTGCTCTACCGACTGAGCTATTCCAGCTTGTGTTAAACACAAATGATATTATACCTTATTTTTCAGAAAATGCAAGCAATTTTTTATTTTTTATCCGCACCCCCATACCCAATCATAAAATCATCCGTCTTACAGATCACCTTCGAATCATTATCCTTCTGGAAA
>OOBT01001351.1_pt1 | contig 13093 bp, 5 predicted proteins | sample 1671551 | NCBI WGS metagenome assembly OOBT01 (sample SAMN06348168, study PRJEB24527) | human gut metagenome | reverse complement strand
CGTGTGCTCTTCCGATCTCTGTTGAAGAACCACTGCCTTTGTTTACAGTTGTTGATGTCTTATTACTTGAATTGGTTGATCCACTATAATTAGACTCTTTGTTTGAATCATAGAGTTTACTTGAGTTGTCAGACTTACTCAAATCGTCTGACTTACTTGAATCATCCGGTTTGCTCGAATTATCCGATTTGCTTGAATCGTCCAGTTTGCTTGAATCGTCCAGTTTGCTTGAATCGTCCAATTTGTTCGAATCATCCGATTTGCTTGAATCGTCCGATTTGCTTGAATCGTCCAATTTGCTCGAATCGTCCAGTTTGCTTGAATCGTCTGACTTGCTTGAATCGTCTGACATTATCACGTTAACGGTGGCAGGTATAATCTGATATGATGTTGCATCATAATTAGCATCAAGCACCTCAAATACTTTATTTTCATCAAACGTTACTGTATAATCACCTGGCACAGCGTCATCATCCACGGTACATTTAAACGTACAAAGATCTATGGTCTCATCTGTTGAATAAGGTTCTGCTCCATTACCGCTAAGCAAAATAACATCTTCGTCCCATAAAACATCATCAAACTGTAATGTAGTTTTAAAATTGCTGTTAATCTTAACAGAATTTTGAACGTAAGTCAGACCTTCAGGAATATTTAAGTACATCTGATAGCCTGTAAAACCATTAAGTTGACCAAAAGAAACAGTAAATTCAATCTCATCTCCTGCACTTACACTACTATTTTCCGTGGTAATATACACTGTTACATTTGGTGTTTCCGCTCTCACTCCAAGAATTGGCATTGCACCCGAAGCAATTGCCGATGCAATCATCAGCGTTAAAATTTGTTTTTTCATATTTACCTCCTGATAGTTTATTTCCACAACGAGGATTTTCCTCGCATATGTGCGTTAATTTTGGCTTTATCCGATACAGTAACCTTTCCATCGCCGTTAATATCAGCAACAGCAAAGTCATAATCTTCCAGCAACACTTTACCTCTAATATGAGAAGTAGTTTTTGCTACATCGGATATTGTAATTTTTCCATCACCGTTAATGTCTCCAATAAGATGAATTTTTAAATCTTGAACTATATCTTTATCGTCAACTGAGACTTTATAAGTCCGGGTAACATGATTCTTCTTGCTAATTATTAGCGTGTACTTGCCTGTCATAACGTTTGGTATCGAATACTTAACTGTACCTATACCACCGACTGTTATACTATATGTAGGCTCGGAGTTACCCTCCGTCATTAGTGTAATAGTGGTCAAGTCTTTTTCATTACTTCCAAAGCTTGTAACATTGCCTGCAACGTCATATCCTACATCATTAACAGAGTATGAAACTTCAATCGATCCCGTGTAGAGACCCATTCCAGTTATAATGACTGTATATTTGCCAGGATCAGTCGCGCTATAATCTCTTTCCAGATAATATGCCTTGCCCTCGGCGAGAACCTCACCGTCAAAGGTAACTACAGGCTCGACAAATTGCTCATTCCCAGTATACTCAAGGTCTCCAAGCGCCACATCTGCACTTGAAATATCCGTCTGCGTCATAGGAACAGCTAACCATACAGCATCATCATATTTCTCCGCTAGACCATAAGCCACGCTCAGCTCGCCGTTTTCGTCTGAAACCGCCTGTGTTATGTACAGCAGATTATCCGAATCAAGCAGTGTTTCTGCACTTTGTGATTTAATTGCGTAAATGTTATACACTTCGTTTGTTTTCAAATCTGAAAATGATTTTGTTGTACTTACCGACATTTCGGTAAAAAGCATAACGCTTGGTGACATAGCTGAAATTGCTGTTGTTGCAGCAGGTATTGTTATTTTTATTGGAATGGAACTATCAGTGGTTATTCCGTTACCTAACTGACCAGAGCCGTTATATCCCCAAGTATATAAGCTGCCGTCTTTTGTTATTGCTGCACTATGGGAATTTCCTAGGCTTACAGACTTTACATTATCCAATATCTTTATAGGAGTTGCGACTATTCCATTACCATATCCATTTCCAAGTCTACCTCCATTATTATAACCCCACATATATAAACTGCCATCTTCAGTTATTGCCGCACTAACAGAACTAGAAACACTAACTGAAGCCACATTGTCCATTATTTTTATAGGATAATATCTATCAATTGTTGTGCCATCTCCAAGCGTTCCGTCACTATTATCACCCCATGTATAAAGTTCACCAATTTCAGTAATTGCTGCGCTACTTGAACTACCAAGACTTACCGACTTTATATTATCCATTATTTTTATGGGTGTATAACTATCCGTAGTTGTTCCATTGCCTAACTCCCCTCTACTATTGGAACCCCACATATACAAATTTCCACTTTCAGTAATTATGGCACTGTCACCCATTCCTAAACTTAATTTACAATCATCTGTGCTGATCTTATCGTTACCACTTTGATTATTATTAGTTGAAAGTTCAACAGGCAGACTTTTTGCATTATCTAAAACAGCAAACTTTCTCTTTACTTTGGCACTGTTTTTTTCGACAGTAACTTTATATTTTCCATTAGGTAAATATAGACTGGTCTTACCGTCCTTATTGGTTATCAACTCATTGCAAACTATGCTATCGTCTATTTCAACTTTTGCATTTTCAACAGGGTCTGCCTCTTGGTCTAATACAGTTATATTAATCTTATATTTTTTATAGGGACATCCACCCCAACCAAACTCTTTTTTATCTACTGAAAAATAAAAGTCTGCACTTGTAAACTTAAAATCAAGCATTTTAATATCAAGTGATAACTTTGAATTGTCAAGCAATTTCAGTTTCACACCCATTTCCACTTTAGGAGCAATTTCGCCATCAAAACATATGCTACAATCATGTTTTACTGAATCCGAACTCGTTGCAAGAGTTGCTTCTGCCGCTATTTCCGCTCCCGCCTTCAAATCAAGTTCCGCCTTTGCAATTTTGCTACTTATCAACGAAACATTTGGAGCTAATGAAATGCCTATAAATACTTTAATTTCAGCTTGTATTTCTTTATCAATATCCAAATTAGGCTTTTTTACTAGATTTTTAAATCCAGTATCACTGGAATATGAAAAACCTATTGATGTGTATTCAAGTGTAGCGCTAAAAGATATTTTACCTGCTATTGATGCTAAAAAATTCAAATCACAGCCTATATTGATTCCTGGAAACGGTATAAAGGTCACTTTTCCTATTGGAATTTTAATCTCGACCTTATCTTCAAAAGCCAGTTCCAATTTCATATCTGAATTAAATGCAATCTCTATGTATTGATAAGAAAATGAAATATACGTTTTAACATTAACTCCTACGCCTAAGCTAAATGATCCAGTCACCTTAGGTCCGTCTTCATCATTTCCTAAAAATTTATATGACAGTTTTGTGCTTGCTCCCGTATCAACATCAATAGCATATGTGCTAGTTCTGCTGTTTTCATTCTCGGAAATCGTACCCATATACTCCAAACTATCGTCACAGCCATTTGTATCAATTTCCGCATCGCCAGTTTCCTGCTGGGTGTCAATCTTTACATAATCAAATGTTTCCTCTAACGATGTTTCTTCCCCTTTAATCGTCACAGTAGTTCCATTGATTGAAATTGTATTAACTTTAACGATCAACACATCACCCTCGCCATACTCATAAGCAAAAGTCTCACCCGGCTGCAAAGACGTAATAGAACTATCTGCGTTCTCAATAACATAGATATTATTTTCATCATCAGCAGAAACGACCTCATTTGTGCCCTCTGCTTGCGAAATTATCTTAGTGTCTTCGCTGTAAACCGCAAAATTATTTGTCTTATCCTCGTCTAAATTCAACACTCTGTCCTGATCAAAATCATCGGTAGTTTTTTGCAAAAACTCCTGCATTTCTTGTGTGTAATTCGGTGACTCATAGGCTGCACACAGCGGACGAAAACACTCGGTGTCCACCAGAAAAGCCCTTAGATAGAAATACTCTGGCATACTATCAGTTTCAATATCTACGTATACATCTGTTTCGCCTGAAATAACCTCTGTACTACCTGAAGCTAGCATAGCTTCACCAGCTTCGTCGTAGATTCCGACTACTAGCGTACAGTCCTCCAATGTTTCAAATTCAACTGCGGCAACAGTGGTATCTGCCATTTCCACCGAGAATACATTATATCCGTTGTTAGCCTCCTGTTCATCCATCTTCTCGTCTAGAGAAGATGTCAACATATTTCCGAACGAGTTTGTACCCTCAATAGATACGTCACCGCTGCCTGTCGTGATTTCTCCATTCCTTTCCTCTGTAATATCGTCGGCTTTAGCGTTGACATTCGGAACATACGACACCATACTAAAGACTAATAACATACTTGTAAACATACTGACAATACGTTTTTTCATAACTTTACCTCCATTTTGAATAAATTTTAATTATAGTGTCTATACCTATCTTATAATATACCACTATAAGAAAAAAAGCCCCGCAATCCCCGATAAATCAAGGCTTTGCGGAGCTTTCCGACCACAATTCTGACCAGAAATAAAATAAAAAAGCTAAACGCAGGCATATAATTTTTCAAGCTGCTTACGTTTCATATCCATATTGGAATGTACATACCTCTCAAGTGTAATTTTCACACTTGCATGACCTAAAAGTTCGCTGACAGTTTTAACATCAATCCCAAGCCGAATGCATTCCGTAGCAAAGGTATGCCGCAGAACATGAAAATTCCTATACGTTACACCAATGTGTTTCAGAAAAGTTTTGTACCTGTACTGATAAGTCCTCGGTTCGGTATGTTGAACTGATTGTGTCAGGAAGCAGCAGTCAGGATTGACATTTCGTTTGATTTTAGCAATCTGCGACAGCATAAAAGTCGGAATAGGAATATCACGGATAGACTTAGCGCTTTTTGGCTCATCGATTAGCACAACTGTTTTAGGTGTTATTGCATTAGGGTTTTTAATTCTCTGGAGCGTTTTCCGTACACGAATCACCTGATTTACAAGGTCAATATCCTGCCACTTCAAAGCGCATATCTCACCTATTCTCAGACCAGTATAAAGGCAAAGCAGAATACCGAGAATTTGGCAATCATCACATAAAGCATTCTTACGAATTTTCTCTATTTCAATGCTTGTAAAAACCTCAATTTCCTTATGCTCCGATTTTGGCAGCGATACATTTTTAGCAGGGTCATCAAGCTTGTATTCAATTTCTCCGTAAGCAAATACAGATTTCATCATGATTAGAATTGCCTGCACGCTCCTTGATGAAAGTCCTTTTCCGTCATCTCTGCCGCATTCCAACAGTTCGGACACATAGCGATTGATCATAAATGAAGTCACTCTGTCAACACGCATATCTCCAAGCGGTGCAGCGATGTAATTCTGATACATGGTGCGATAACTGACATAGGTTGATGATTTAATACTATTTTTACGGCTTGCAAGCCAGACCGCAAACAACTCGTTCACAGTTATCGGGTTGTTTTTTGGCAACAAATCAACTTTAGCAAGCTGTAGCTTCTGCGAACATTCCACATAGCTGTAAGCGTAAACAGACGAATACTTTGCTCTACCGTTTTCCATGTAACTTGAAATATACCTGCCCTCCCAGCGACCGTCCTTGCGTTTGAATATGTTTTCTCCTCGTCTTGACATGGCGATACCTCCTTAAAATATGTACTTTAAGTATACACCCGTTTTGACGAGATTTTTGACCAGAAATAGAAGAAAAAAGAGTTATAAACATCTCGAAATCCTTGATATTTTACCGTCAATTATATAGATTGACAGAAAGCTATCATTGAATTTGTACAAAATATATAATTAGTTTTGTCAGTTTTAGTCAATCCGTGGATTGACATTTTTATCTTTTAGTGGTATATTATAAGATAATTTCGGTGTATACTGCACATTTTGTCGTATGTTAACTCTGTTTTAGGGAGAAGTCAAGTCCATTTTAAAGGTTTATTGCTTATGCTTTAAGTTGGTTACTGAATTTTGTAGCATTATGTAATATACTTATAGTTCAAAACAAAGCGTGCTCCGAGAGTAAAAAATCTTGGAACGCAAAAAAGTTTTTTATTAGCTGTTGACAAACGAATGTGCCAGTGATATAATATTAAATAAGAACGACATAGTTCAACATAAAATGACAATTAAATAGTGTGCCACTTACATAAACATATCGTCGAATACTTTTAGATCTTTAAGCTCGTACATATTTCAGGCACGATTTTGGTAACAACGGGATAACTATATCCTTTTGTAAAAATCGTGAAACTGAAAAGTGTACGGGCTTTTTTGTTTTGGTTACATATTGATATCGGAAATTTAATTAATGTGCGTAAAAAATTTGAATGCGATTTACAAAGTAAATTAAAACGAAAAGCAACAGAAACTTGAAAATTGAATAGGAGGCTTGATAAATTGAAAAAGTTCAACTCAAAGTCCTGCGAGGAAATCATGACCACAGTGTACAAACCGATTGAATTTGTAGTTGACAATCTGCTTGCACAAGGTCTGTATATCTTAGCAGGAGCACCAAAAGTCGGAAAATCGTGGCTTGCGCTTGATATGTGCTTGTCTATAGCGAAAGGAGAAAAGGTATTAGGTCAGCAAACTACACAAGGAACTGCGCTGTACTTGTGTCTGGAAGATAGCTATGTACGAATTCAAAATCGTCTTTACGAAATCACTGACGAGCCTACAGAGCGATTGCATTTTGTAATCATGTCCGAATCAATCGGGAACGGTTTGGAGGAAGAGATTGAAAACTTTAAAAATGAGCATTACGATTTAAAAGTTGTGTTCATTGACACTCTGCAAAAGGTGCGTAACGAATCGGAGTCAAGCTACGGTACTGATTACAAAGAACTGTCTGTGCTGAAAGCACTTGCCGACAAGCTTGAAATTACGATAGTAGTTGTGCATCACACACGAAAGTGTTCTGACAGCGATCCGTTCAATATGATCTCAGGCAGTACAGGCTTAAGCGGTTGTGTTGACGGCAGTATGGTTCTGATTGAAAGCAAGCGTGGAAGTCGTACAGCAAAGCTATACTGTGTAGGACGTGACATTGAAAATGCCGAGATAAGTTTGCAGTTTGACAGCAATTTAAAGAAGTGGATCGTCACCGATGAGCCGCTCAACTGCAAAAATAAAGATAACATTTTTCTGGCTGCACTGTATGTGTATCTTAAGAAGCATATTGATTTCTGCGGTACACCTTCGGAATTAGTGAATGTTCTGAAAAGTGTTTCCGATGAAACGTTTTATCCCAACCGAGTAACAAGAGATCTGGTGCAGAACGGTTACACTCTCAAAAAGTTTGGAATTGATTTTCAGTACAAACGAACAAGAAACGGCAGACTGATAAATCTTCATTACGACCATGAGCGTGACAGTAGTGACAGTAAAAACACTATCGAAGTTACTGTCAACAAGCTGATTCAAAAAGTCTGAAAAACCTTGTAAAATCTTAATTTACAGAGTGTGACGGTAAAATTCAAATAAAAGTTTTACTGTCAACCCAAATCAGCGAACGTGTGGCGATTTGTGGACTAAAAAAATCAGTCGGGTAAGTTTAGCAGAAACTCACCAAAACCCCACACAAGCGATTTGTGAGCCGCTGTTGGCGATGCGTTGAAAGCAGTGACAATACAGATGAGAAAGTTTAGCTTATGGTGAGAAAAAATGACTTTTACAAGAGATAAGGAAACGCATAATATTTCATTGCAAGTTAAAGTATCGGGGTCAAAGCCCCCGATACGCTCACAGCGAACGAGCAAAGCTCGCCGCAAAAGTGCCGTAAATACGCAGTTTGCGAGATACGACAAGGTCGAGAAGTCAATGGGGTCGTAAAAACAGGTCCTTGATAATTCAGAGGTCGCACACCGCTAAAATCAGGCTGAAACAGCGTAAATGCGTGCTATCGTGTCGGCGTCGAAAGGTATAAATGCAATAAAATCAAGCAAGTTTTTTGTTGCAGTTGGTGATTACTATTTCAAAGTTTTTGTGATATCATTGACTGGAAAAACAGTGAAAAACAAATGGATAATTTTTGATGAGTGTGAGAAAATATTACTGATGCAAATGGAAAAGGAGAGATGTCTATTGAGTAAAAATCCGAAAAGTCCCTATTCCAAGCTGGAAATGAAGAAGAAAACCCTGGCTGCTTGGACTAAGCTGCTGCTCAACAGCGGCGAGATCGACATCAAAAAGTACAACAGAATGATAATGATGATCGAAAGACTGGCGGCATGACCGCAAATGCAGTGCCGAAAGGCATTGCTACATATTGCCACAGGTAAGTTATTCCGTGCCATTGACCCTGTGCTGTCGGCATGGTATAATCATATTAACTAAACAAAATCAAAGTCAAAACAATCAGTCAAGGCTTTGACGAAAGGAGAATTTTAATGGATATTTATGCAGCCGCTGACCTTATGAAACGTGAGCGGAAAACAATTTTTGATCTTGAAATCAATGTTACATTTTATGCACGAGTGTCCACCACCCGTGATGAACAGGAAAACTCTATTGAAAATCAGATAAACTTCTTTACAGAGATGATAAAGTCAAACCCAAATTGGAATTACATTGAGGGGTATGTTGACAGGGTCAGAGGAGAACACGCTGAAAACCGTGCTGAATTTATGAGAATGATCGAAGATGGAAAAGCAGGAAGGTTTGACCTTGTACTTACAAAAGAAGTCAGCCGTTTCGCAAGAAATACTATCGACAGCCTTACCTATACCCGTGATCTTCTCCGAGCAGGGGTAGGGGTCTTCTTCCAAAATGATAACATTTGTACCATTGATTCTGACAGCGAAATGCGTCTTACTATAATGTCAAGCATCGCCGCTGATGAAGTCAGGAAGCTTTCTGAACGTGTTCGTTGGGGTCACAAGCGTTCAATAGAAAGCGGAAATGTTATGGGCAACAATCGTATATTCGGCTATGATAAAGATGACTGTAAACTTGTCATAAACGAACCTGAAGCAGAAATGGTAAGAATGATATTTGACCTTTACTCTACTGGTGATATGAGCGTCAGAAAGATAGAACGAATACTATATGATAAAGGCTACCGTGGACGCAATGGTACAAGGATACATCACAACACCGTTTCAGGCATTATACAAAACCCAAAATATAAAGGATTTTACTGTGGTAACAAAGTAAGAATAGTTGACTACCGAACAAAAGAACAGCGTTTTTTACCCAAAGAAGAATGGGTGATGTACAAAGACGAAACAGGCGAAGTCGTACCTGCCATAGTATCTGAGGAAATATGGAACAAGTGCAACAGAATATTTGAAACAAGAAGTGCTGCCATAAAAAGCCGTGAACACTCATTTAAAGACACAAGTGTCTTCACCGGTAAGATATGGTGTGCAGCTCACGACAAGCCATATTGGAGGACAAGTTACTCAAACAGCGTATCAAAAGGTCAGCCAATATATCAATGGATATGCTCAGAAAAAAAGAAAGAAGGTGCAAAAAGCTGTGCTTCATTTGCAATAATGGAATCAGAACTTTACAGCATACTGTCGGGATTTTTCAAGGACGTGGCTGAAAACCTTGAGGATTATGTTGAAACATTTCTTCGGATATATAAAGAATCAGACCGCTCTGCCGAGGCAATGCGGCAGGTAAGCGGCCTGAAAGCAACACTGGAAAAGGAAAATAAAAAGCGTGATAAACTGCTGGAGCTTTATATGGAGGAGCTTATCACAAAATCAGAATTTACAAAACGTAATACCGAGAGCAGTGAACTAATAAAAGAAATAGAACATCAGATAAGATTTATCGAAAAGAAAAGCGAAAACGACAATAGTTATGCAAAAGCTATAAAGCGGATTGAAAAATACTTCCGTGAAATGTATGATCCTAGCCTACCAATGAACAAGGAACAAGTCGACGAAATGGCAAAGGCAGTCATAGACCGTATAAGTGTAGTTCCAATAAATAAGAACACAATGAAACTGGAAATTAAACTTCTGACAGGTGAATCAGAGCCGATGACATACATTAGGAACGGAGAAAGATATGCTCGGCGTTCTGGACTCACCAGCAAGAAGATGATCGACGCTTACAAGACAACAGGCAACAAGTAATTCCTCCCAAAAGTCCAAAAAACTCCGCCGTGGCATTTCGCTGTGGCGGAGCTTTTTACTTGAAATCAGGCAAAAAAAGTAGTATAATATACACATAGGGTCGGGGTAAAGATCATAGTAAAGAGGGATAAATATGTTGACTAAAAAAATCACCGCAGGACTTACAGCTTTTGTTATAACAGCTTCTGCCGCACTGCTTCCGCTTCAAGAAAGCATTAACGGCATATTTGGGAACACCGCTATATCAGCTCAGGCTTATTCTGCAAACGGCGCCGTAAAAATGCCGTCAGATTTTCTGACTTTTAACAGCTCCGATCAGGTTTTCGTAAACGTGGTTTCTGCCACTAAAAACGGACTATACTATTATACTGTAGAAAACTACAAGAAGCTAATTAAATTCTATAGCTTTTCCAACAACTCCGTGAGAACTGTAGCAACGCTTGGTGACATTATAAATGTATATGCAAATAACTCCAAAATCTATTATATCGAAAGAGATACCAGCACATACAATTCCAGCGTGAAGGGCTCGTCATATTCTTATTACATAAAGACCTTTGACACCGATACGGAAAATGTGACCAAAAGCGTTAATGTGAGCAAGTATACGCCCAATGGTATTTTAAATTACCCAAACTGTTTTGGCGTTGACGATAACGGCAGGATATATTACTATGTAACAGACAGCAGCGGTGCTGAAAAAGGCGATAATCTATTCCTGCTGGACTCAAACGGAAATAAGCTGTCCTCCTGCAGCACCGATGTTGCCATAACAAAGTTCTCAGGCTTTGACAGCACAAACGGAAACTTCTATTTTGAAAGAAACGCTGATTACGTTTATTGGGGCTATAGTCACAAAATGAACGCCCTTGGCTTTGGAAATATTTCAAATAACAAAATAACCGTGTCTGATAAATCTATCGACTATTTCTATCAGAAATATTACGATTATCATTATGACAACGCACAAATGCTTGGCAACGGCAAGCTTGCGTGGACTTCTTCTGCAAGCGGCACTGTAAACATCGTGGACTCTGCCAAATTTCATACATCAACAGATGATACATTATATCTCTTTGGAAGCGTTTCAAGAGCGGAACATGAAAACAAAAATGATCTCTACAACAGCGTTGGAACAAGAACTGTATACAACGGCGAAAATGACAGCACTATCATGTATGTAAACAACAACACTCTTATGGAGTTCAACAATGATTTCAAGCAGGTGGCTTCATATAAAACAGCTTATCCTGTTTTCGCTTTGTATTATACAAACGGCACTGTGACAGCTATAGAGCGTGATACTGACGGCAATTTCTACTCAGAGAATATTGCTTGGAAAAAGCCTAGCAGTGTTACGATTTCAAATTCTTCTGCCACGCTCAAAACGGGCGACAGCCTTAAACTTTCTGCAAGAAGCAATTCCGATATAGACTACGGCTTCACATGGTCAAGCAGTGATAATTCTGTGGCTTCTGTTACAAAAGACGGCAAGGTGTACGGAAACAAGGCAGGCGTATGCACAATAACCGCTACCACCGACAACAGTTTGAAAGCAAGCTGTACAGTGACAGTTACGCCTATGGATAGCGACACAAAAGGCTCTGCCACTATACTCAGCGGACGTGCAACAGACAATGCTTCAGATAACCATTACATCACATGGTCATCTGTCACAAACTCTTATCTTGTACAAAACAGCGACGGAACGCTCACAAGGCTTGAAAACACATCAAGCGGCATTGTGGTAGAAAACTACTCCGCAGACGGCAAAAAGCTTATCTCACAACGCACTATTTCAAAAGAGCTTAACCTATTTGGTGGATTCTATTCAGGAAAAGACTATAACTATCTCGTGTTCGGTCAGAACAACACTGCCGAAAGCGACAGCAAGGAAGTTGTAAGAGTAGTCAAATACACCAAGAGCTGGAGCAAGGTAAATTCATGCAGTATCTCAGGTGTCAATACAACAAAGCCGTTCTCGGCAGGCTCACTGAGAATGGAAGAAGCAGGCGGAAAGCTTTATGTTTACACCTGCCATGAGATGTATGCTGACAGCGACGGCATAAATCATCAGGCAAATATGCTTTTCACCATTGACGAATCCTCCATGTCCTTGACCGACTCAATGTATGACGTTTTAAATCTTACAGACGGCTATGTTAGCCACTCATTCAACCAATTCATCAAAGCTGACGAAAGCGGAAAATACATCTACAGAGTTGACCACTCAGAGTCCAGCAACTATTTCATGAACGGCTCTTACCTCTCTGTAAACGGCATTACTCTCACAAAATATAAGGCTGACGGAAAATCAACAGCCGTGAGCGTTTCTATCCCTGTTAAGTTCGATATGAACAAAAGCAACTACACGGGCGCTTCAATAGGCGGTTTTGAGCTTGGCAGCGGAAACTGTCTGATAGCCTATGCAAAAGACGTTTCAAGCAGTTGTAAGACAAGAAACGTTTACATAAGCGTCACAGACGAGCTTTTCAATGGCACACAGAACATTGCCCTCACAAACTACGGCACATCAAGTAAAGTGACCTGCCGCACCCCTCAGCTTATAAAGATAAATGACAATCTGTTCCTTATTATGTGGGAAGAATACAACAGTTCCACAGGCAAGACCGCCACAAAGACAATGACAGTTGACTCAAACGGCAAAACTGTTACCAAAGCCATTTCTCACTCCTTCGGACTTTCAGATTGTCAACCTGTTGTATGCAGTGACGGTATGGTAAAATGGTATGTCACAAATAATTCAGCGCCGACCCTTTACAAACTCTCACCATTTGCGCTGGACGATTATCATGAACACAGCTATACAAAAACAGTTATCAGCAACGCCACCTGCACCACCGCAGGCACAGTAAAATACACCTGCTCATGCGGTGACTCCTACACAGAAACTATCCCCGCCACAGGTCACAAGTCAAGCGGTTGGATAGTCGACAAGGCGGCTTCTATCGGAG
>OOBT01001342.1_pt1 | contig 13156 bp, 10 predicted proteins | sample 1671551 | NCBI WGS metagenome assembly OOBT01 (sample SAMN06348168, study PRJEB24527) | human gut metagenome | reverse complement strand
ATTCTCACAGATACCGCCCTGCAATTCCATGGAGATTGCCTTTGCAGGACGGTCGAACGTGGGAAAATCTACGTTGATCAATAAAATTTTTCAGCGGAAATCGCTGGCGAGAGTCAGTGCTGTTCCGGGGAAAACAGCGACAATCAACTTTTACCGTCTGGATCCTTTGACGATCGTAGACCTTCCCGGCTATGGCTATGCTAAGGTTGCCAAGTCGGAAAAGGAACGGTGGTCCGGACTGATCTCGGGCTATCTCGGTGCAGATCGGGACTTGCGTCTGATCCTGTTACTGATCGATATGCGTCACGCACCCTCTAAAGACGATTTGCAGATGATCGATTTCTTGGTAGAATCGGAACTGCCGTTTTTGATTGTGCTGACCAAAGCAGACAAACTGAACAAGACAGAACGCACCAAACGCATGCAGGCATTTGAAACAGAAATTCCGTACTTCTCACAGATTCATGTGATCCCTTTTTCCGCAGTGACGCGGGAGGGCGTTGCAGAAGTACAGGGCGTTCTGGAGGAAATTGCCTCCGAAACCGAAGAATGATCTGCGGGGTGAACGGGAGTATTTTCACCGCGATACCGCGTTCATAAAAGCAATGCAGAAAGGAAGTATAAACATGTTTGTATCTGATAATCTGGGGGTAAATGCGTCCGGAAATCTGACCATTGGCGGTGTAGACACCGTTGCACTGGCAAAGAAGTATGGTACACCGCTGTATGTCATGGACGAGGACATGATTCGTCGGGACTGCAAAACATTCCAGAAAAGCATCGACACATACTATGACGGACAGGGTCTGGTCTGCTATGCCAGCAAGGCATTTTCCTGCAAGGAGATCTATCGCGTGATGCAGTCCGAAAATATGGGCATCGATGTGGTTTCCGGCGGGGAACTGTACACCGCCGTGCAGGCAGGCTTCGACGTGACAAAGGCTTGCTTCCACGGAAACAACAAGACCACAGAAGAACTGAACATGGCACTGGATTACGGCGTTGGCAGAATTGTTGTGGACAACATCTATGAAATGGAGCACCTGAACCAGCTGGCAGCGGAAAAGCATCTGACTGCCCCGATCCTGCTCCGCATCAAGCCGGGCGTAGATGCACACACCCATAACTTTATCCGTACCGGACAGATCGACAGCAAGTTCGGCTTTGCACTGGAAACCGGCGAAGCATACGAAGCAGTCAAGAAAGCGATCTCTTACCCGAATCTGAAGCTTCGCGGTCTGCACTGTCATATCGGCTCGCAGATTCTGGATACACAGGGCTTTACGGCAGCAGCAGAAGTCATGATGGAATTCATTGAAAAGCTGAAGAAAGAACTGGGCTACGAAGCAGAAGATCTGAATCTGGGCGGCGGTTTCGGTATCCGCTATACAGAAGCAGACGACCCGCTGCCGTATGATGCATATATGGAAGCTGTGGCAGAGGTCATCAACGGTTTCTGTGCATCGCACGATGTAAAGCGTCCGTTTATCCTGATCGAACCCGGTCGTTCCATTGCGGCTCCGGCAGGCATTACCCTGTACACCGTAGGCGGCATCAAAGAGATCCCGAATATCCGTACCTATGTTTCTGTCGATGGCGGCATGTGCGACAACCCGCGTTATATCCTGTATCAATCTGCATATGATGCACTGGTTGCCAATAAGGCAGGACAGCCGAAAACTGAAAAGGTAACTATTGCCGGAAAGTGCTGCGAAAGCGGCGACCTGATCGGCGAAAATATGGAGATTCAGCCTTGCGAAGTAGGCGATATTATTGCGGTTTGTGCAACTGGTGCCTATAATTATTCCATGGCATCGAACTATAACCGACTCCAGAAGCCGGCAGTCGTTTTTGTAAAGGGCGGCGAAGACAGACTGGCAGTGAAGCGGGAATCTCTGGACGACATTCTGCGGAACGACATCTAAGACAATCAAACGTTAACATAAGGCAATACCACACAAATAGCGTCTGGCGACTTTGCACGGTATTGCCATAAAATAACAACAAATAAAACAGCGGCGATCCGAAGAAAACGGATTGCCGCTGTTTTGCAATTTGGTTACACTATAAAGAGCACTTTTCAGAATGGGAAATAGCTTATCGGCAAGCTTTTGCAGCTTCTACCATGTTTTCCAAGCTGGGTACTGTTTCAGCAATACCTCTGGTTTTCAAACCGCAGTCTGGATTGATCCAAAGCTTTTCTTTCGGAATACGGGAGAGCATTTTGGAAATTGCCGTTTTGATTTCCGCAGTGGTAGGGATTCTGGGGGAGTGAATGTCATACACGCCGGGGCCAACTTCGGTGCGGAAGTGGTTCTCCTGCAATACGTCCAGAATCGTCAGATCAGAACGGCTGGCTTCGAACGTAATGACATCCGCGTCCATATCATCGATGTCCTGAATGATGTCAGCGAATTCGCTGTAGCACATATGGGTATGCACCTGTGTTTCCGGTTTTACACCGCTGTGCACCAGTCGGAATGCCGGAATTGCCCAGTTCAGGTATTCTGTTTTCCAGTCAGATTTCCGCAAAGGCAGCTTCTCCCGCAGAGCAGCTTCGTCTACCTGAATAATGCGGATACCGTTTTTCTCCAGATCCAGTACTTCTTCCCGAATGGCAAGTCCGATCTGATACGCACAATCCTGCAAGGAAATGTCCTCCCGTGGGAATGACCAGTTCAGAATAGTGACCGGTCCGGTTAGCATGCCCTTCATCGGCTTTTTTGTCAGGCTCTGGGCATAGACAGACCATTTTACAGTCATCGGCTTTGCACGGCTGACATCACCCCAGACGATCGGCGGCTTTACACAGCGTGTGCCGTAGGACTGTACCCAAGCCTTTTCAGTGAACAGGTAGCCTTCCAGACACTCTCCGAAATATTCTACCATGTCGTTTCGTTCGAATTCCCCGTGTACCAGCACGTCCAGACCGATTTTTTCCTGCAATGCCACGCAGTCTGCGATCTGCTTCTTGTTGAAATCTACATATTGTTCCTCGGAGATTTCGCCCTTTCGGAATGCAGCACGATTGGCACGGACTTCCTTTGTCTGCGGGAATGAACCGATAGTTGTGGTAGGCAGCGGCGGCAGCTGGAATGTTTCCTGCTGAATCTTTTCCCGTTCTGCAAAAGCCGGCTTTCGAACGAAATCAGCTTCTGTCAAGGCTGCAACTTTTCGTTGTACTTCTGCATTGCTGCAATGTCTGTCCTCGCAGAACAACTGCTGATTTTTCTGATATGCCTCTGTCGTCTGCGGCTGTGCAGAAGCACAGATCTGTGACAGTTCTGCCAGTTCTTCCAGCTTTTCTTCTGCAAAAGCGAAGTGCTTCTGATAGCTCTCCGCCAGCTTGGTTTCGTTTCGCAGCGTGTACGGAACGTGGAGCAGAGAGCAAGAGGTGTTCAGTACGATCTCACCGCAAATCGGACGCAGCTGTTCCAGAATTTTCAGAGTTTTCTCATAGGAATTCCGCCAGATATTTTTTCCGTTTACTACACCGGCAAACAGAATTTTTTCCTTGGGGAATCCATTTTTCTGTACCAGTGCCATCGTCTGTTTTCCCTCTGTGAAGTCCAGACCGATGCCGTCAAAGTCCAGTGCTGTGATCTCAGAATAGCAGTCCCGCACATCGCCGAAGTATGTTTGCAGCAACACCTTGACATTGCCCTTTGCCGCCAAGACAGTCTTGTAAATCTGGGTAAACAGAGCAATATCCTCTGCGGACAGATCTTTTACCAGATACGGTTCGTCCAGTTCAGCCCATGCAGCACCCAGTTCATTCAGCTTTTCCAGATAATTACAGTATGCCTTGACTGTATCTTCTACAAAGTCAGAGAGTGTCTTTTCACCGGTGAATCGTGCCAGCTTCAGGAATGTAAACGGTCCGATCAGCACCAGCTTTGCCGGAACGCCCAGTGTCTTTGCTTCTGCATATTCTGCAAAAGGCTTTTCGCCGGCAAGGCAAATTTCTGTGGTGTCCTCAATTTCTGGCACCATATAGTGGTAGTTGGTGTTGAACCACTTTTTCATTGCGAATGCTTTTACGTCACCGTGTTCGCCTTGATAGCCACGTGCCATTGCGAAATAGGTGTCCAGCGGCGACAGAGAAAGAGCACGATAGCGTTCCGGAACCGCATTCAGCAGAACGGCGGTGTCCAGCATGTTGTCATAGAAAGAAAAGTCGTTGACAGGAATCAGAGAGATGCCATTTTTCTGCTGCAGCTGCCAATGGGTGCTCCGCAGTTTTTTTGCGGTGTTCTGCAATTCTTCTGCGGAAATCTCTCCGCGAAAATACTTTTCGCTGGCAAATTTCAGTTCCCGCAGACTGCCCACTCTGGGGAATCCGATAATAGTTGTTTTCATAAGATAACTCCGTTTCTGGGGGAACACATGCTTGGGCAACCATGTAAACTGAAACAATGTTGCCCAGCGTATTCCGTTTTGTTTCTGATTGTAATTCTATTATACAGGATTCCACCGGACATGTAAAATATATAAAAATACCGGTGGGCTATAGCTTTATTATATAGCAAACCGGTATTTGAGGTCTGTGCTGCATCAGAGCCTATTCAGTATTTTAGGACAACACCGCACAAAGCCCGCCTGACGGCTTTGTGCGGTGTTGCATCAGGAGTTTTTCGCATAACGCTTTAATGCATCTAAATAAATGCTGCCCAATCGGCTGGGCACTGCATGCTTTTTGGTGATGTAACCGATGTGCATGCTTCCGTTTTCCGCAAGAGGAATTGCCACAATGTTTTCTCCGTTTAGTTCTTCGTCAATGACACCGCTGCAAATGGTATACCCATTTAGTCCGATCAACAGATTGAACAGCGTTGCCCTGTCCCGCACCCGAATATTTTTCGAGCGAATTTCTGTGCTGAAAATTTCTTCAGAGTAGTAAAACGAGTTGTGTTCGCCCTGTTCAAAAGACAGGTACGGATAGGGCTGCAAGTCTGCCATGGTGACTTCTGCTTTTTGTGCAAGAGGATTTTTGTCGCTGATAAAAATATGCGGCTTCGCTTCAAACAACTCTGTAAACTGTAAGTCATTGGATTTCAAAATCTTTCGCAAAACGGTTTCGTTGAACTCGTTGAGATAGAGAATTCCGATTTCACTTTTCAGACGTGCAACATCATCAATGATCTCATAGGTCTGGGTTTCCCGCAGACTGAAATCATAATTGTCACTGCCATACACCTGAATCAAGTCTACAAATGCATTTACCGCAAAGGAATAATGCTGTGTCGAAACGCAGAATTCCTGTTTTCCACCGGACTGGTGGGTATACTTTTCCGTGATCAGAGCAGCCTGCTCCAGAACCTGTCTGGCATAGCCCAGAAACACTTCTCCCTCTTTGGAAACAAAAACGCCTTTATTGGTGCGGTTGAAAATGGAGATGCCCATTTCCTTTTCCAGTTCCTTGAGTGCTTTTGTCAGGCTGGGCTGGGCAATATACAGTGAAGCAGCTGCTTCACTGACTGTTCCTTTTTCCGCAGTGACAACGGCATATTTCAATTGCTGTAATGTCATACGGCTGTTTCATCGCTTTCCGGCTCTGCTTCCGGCAAGTCTGTGAGATCCGATTCTGGTTCTGTCGGCTCCGGCTGTAATTCTGCAATGCGAGCTGTCAACCCGTTGATTTCCACAGCCGGGTCGTCCAGATCGATCAGCAGATACCGTCTGCCGTCTACGCACTGTGTCCGCACCTTGTCTGTGGCATCTTTCCCAATCGAAACAGTGATGCCGTCTACGCTGATCGTTGTTTTGTTGTCGATCAGGTTGTTGACAGTAATCGGCTTGTCCTGTGTTGCCTCCCGATATGCCATCTGCATTTCTTCTGCACGTTCCTGACTAACGCCGGAGTCCAGCAAAATGTCCCGCACGTGAATATCGTCCACAATGGGCAGATCCGGTTCATTGGCGTATTCTGCTGCAATATCCCGCAGCTTTTCATTTACGCCGGTGATGACAGAGTAACTCAGTTCATCGGAAACGATTTCCTGCATCATGCTCTGGAATGTTTCCTTCTGCTCCTGAGCCGTCCGGTTAAACGGGCAGCCCAGTACATTTTCTATGATGCTGATATTGACATCTTTGGGCTTGTGGGCGGAGTACAGCACATGGTTTACGTCCGGACCTCTCCCCGTGAAAGTTGGATAGACAAACCCGTCTGTGGGGATCTCTGCCACGATTCTGTCGTAAACATTTTTCTTTTCAATGGCATTGTCATCTTCGTTGTAGATCAGCCCGTCTACGCGAACTTCTACCGGACAAATTGCTGCCACCAGAAAACGGTAATCGTGGCTCTGATACGGGTCTAATTCGTCACTCTTGGACTTTTGAAAAACGGTATAAGTACAATGTCCGACCAAAATCGCATAGGTGGAAACATAGTCCATGTTGCGGACGATCTGTTCCATCAGCGTTGTAACGGCAGTTTCGTCTTCCAGTTTGGACTGTAACGCCTCGTAGAGAATCGCCTGACTGCCGCCTTCTTCATAGGCTTCTTTGGGGAATTCGTATTCCAGCAGTCCTTTTCCCAGTGTGCCCGCAAGAACACGTTTCAGCGTTGCCATAAGGCAGTCGCTTTCTTCGGAAGCAATGTTGTGATAGGCACGGCTGGTCTGACAGCGGATATTTTTTTCGCTGTCCACAAAAGCGGTTGCCACCTGATTCAGTACAAATAAATCACTGGTATCTGAAAAATTTTTTCGAATTTCGGAGAGTTCTTTTTTATTCATGGAAATCCCTTTCTGTTATCTATGGAAACGCTGCATAAAAATTGTCTTTCTGTTTTGCTTGTACGATTTTACAGCACATCGTTTCCTTTGCAAAAGCATTGCAATGCCCGTGCAGTTTCTGCCACCGGCAAGCCCATTACGCTGTAAAAATCGCCGTTGATGTTCTGCACCAGCAGTGCACCGTATCCCTGAATGCCGTAACTGCCGGCTTTGTCCATAGGTTCGCCGGTCGCAAGATACGCCTGTATCTGTTCTTCAGTCAGCGGATAAAATGTCACCGCTGTTTCTGTCTGGAATGAGGATACGCGTTCTCCTTGTGCCAAAGCTACACCAGTGATGACGGTATGTGTCTTTCCGGAAAGTTGACGAAGCATCTTTGCCGCATGTTCCGGCGTTTTCGGTTTGCCGAAAATGGCATTTTCCAACACCACCGTGGTATCAGAACCAAGAACAATGTCATTCGGATATTCGTTGGCGACGGCAAGAGCCTTTTTTCGTGCCAGATACTGTGCCGCTTTCTGTACAGACAACACGGGCGGCAGGGACTCGTCTACGGCTGCCGGAAAAACCGTAAAGTCTTCCGTGATCAGCCGCAGGAGTTCCTGCCGCCGCGGTGATGCAGAAGCTAGAATCAGCCCCATTACAGCACGTCCTTCGGGTCGTAATGCGGTTCTTTGTAGATGTGTTCACTCTCGGTGACTTCCTTGCGGAATTCGTCCTGCCATTCTACCGGTGTGAAATCTTCTACTGCAACAGAAATGTGTTCCGGATTGCAGCCGATCGCATCTACCAGTGCAGCGGCAACATTGTCTGCAGCAAGCTTTTTCTGATCGTCTGTTCTGCCTTTGAGCATTTTGATCGTAATATGGGGCATGGTATGTTCCTCCTTGAAATTCTATTTCTGATATATTGCCCGTGAGATTTTCGGGTGCTTTTATTATAGCATATTTTATAGGAGATTGCAAGGTGTAAACGGAATACAAACACATTTTTCTAAAAGCTTTTATATGCTTTTTTACAGTATCATTTTTGCTTTTCCGCTTGGTCATTACGGAATTTAGACAGAAAACATTGACACCACACCCTCAATGTGTTATAATAAAAAAAGAAATTTACATGGACATGACATACAGCATTGCCGCAGCGTCCATGAATCATAAGGAGCAAAAACATGAAACAGATTATTTTGACCGGAGATCGTCCCACCGGACGGCTGCATGTAGGACATTACGTAGGTTCCCTGAAAGAACGGGTAAAACTGCAAAACTCCGGAAAATTCGACGAGATTTATATTATGATCGCCGATGCACAGGCACTGACAGATAATGCAGAGCATCCGGAAAAAGTACGACAGAACATTACACAGGTGGCTCTGGACTATCTGGCATGTGGTCTGGATCCGGAAAAAAGCACCATTTTCATTCAGTCCATGGTACCGCAGCTGACAGAACTGACGTTCTATTACATGAATCTGGTTACCGTTTCCCGCGTACAGCGGAACCCTACCGTTAAGGCAGAGATTCAGCAGCGGAACTTTGAGGCAAGTATCCCAGTAGGCTTTTTCTGCTACCCGATCAGTCAGGCAGCAGACATCACCGCATTCCATGCAACTGCCGTTCCGGTCGGAGAAGATCAGCTGCCGATGCTGGAACAGTGCAAGGAAATCGTGCACAAATTCAATTCGGTATATGGCGAAACTCTGACCGAACCGGAGATCATTCTCCCCAGCAATCAGGCATGCCTGCGTTTGCCTGGTATTGACGGCAAGGCAAAAATGAGTAAATCTCTGGGCAACTGTATCTACCTGTCTGATGAGCCGGAGGAGATCAAGAAAAAGATCATGTCCATGTTCACCGATCCGAATCACCTGCGGGTAGAAGATCCCGGTAAGGTAGAGGGTAATCCGGTATTTATCTATCTGGATGCATTCTGTAAGCCGGAATATTTCGAGGAATTCTGGAAAGATTACAGCTGCCTGGACGAAGTGAAGGCACACTATCAGCGTGGCGGTCTGGGCGATGTAAAGGTCAAGAAGTTCCTGAACAATGTAATGCAGGAAGAACTCCGTCCCATTCGGGAACGTCGCAAGCAGTGGGAGCAGCGTTTGCCAGAAGTTTACGAGATCTTGCAGCAGGGAAGTGCTACAGCGAGAGCAACTGCGGAAAAGACTCTGGAAGGTGTTCGCCATGCCATGCGAATTGACTACTTCTCTGAAGGTGGTTTGCAGTCAGAACTGTAAAAAGAATATCCAGACAATATATTGCATCGTTTTGCCGTGAGCAGAACGGTGCTTTTTGTAAAATGGTAAGCATTGTAGAGGAATGAAACGATGAAGCGATTGAACGCTGTAATATCCGCAGTTGTGTTCTTGTTTTTTACGGGCTGTTCTTCCTATCCCCATCAAAGCTGGCTGGAAGATAGAAGCTTCGATAAAATCGCAGATGATAGGGCTTCAGAAATTGTTACAGCATTAGAAAATGGAGATCAAGCTGCAATTAGATCCATGTTTTCTAATCAGGCATTGAATGAAGCTGAAGAATTAGACGATTCTATTTTATCTGCAATAGAATATTATAAAGGTAATTTGGTATCATCTAATGGAACGATTGCAACCGATGAAAGTCAGAATGGAAAAAAGAAAACATTTAAAATCAGGGCAGATTATACGATATTGACTGATTTAGAAACTTATAATTTATTGAAAAGTATAATTCAGAAGATGAGAATGAAAATGGTCTATATTTGATTTGGTTGTCTAAAGATTCTGAAAAAGACGAATATGAAGGGGATTATGGAGCAGGAATTTACTTTCCTTCATGAATAAACAATCATACATGTCCAGCAACCGATTTCAAAAAAAGTTTTACGCAAAGGATTTTACAGGAAAAATTGTGATATTTCAATGGCGGAATTAGAGTTGCTCTTGTTTGTTCATAAAATATTGTAGATATTTTGCCAGAAAAACGCTATAATATATAGCAGATTGCACGAATCTTATCAGGACATTTCTGAAAGAAGTATCAAAAATAGGAGGAATCACTTATGAAACGCAGAATCGGAATTTTAACCAGCGGCGGCGACTGCCCGGGACTGAACGCCACAATTCGCGGCGTTGCAAAGGCATGTTACGAAATGCTGGGGACGGAAAATGTAGAGATCGTTGGAATTTCAGACGGCTATTATGGCTTGATTCACAACATCTGCAAGGAGATGTCACCGGACGATTTCTCCGGCATTCTCACACGCGGCGGTACGATTCTGGGTACCAAACGTCAGCCGTTCAAGATGATGAAAGTCATCGGCGATGACAATGTGGACAAGGTCAAGAACATGAAAAAGACCTATCAGGATCAGAAGCTGGATTGCCTTTTGACACTGGGCGGCAACGGCACACATAAGACCTCCAAGCTGCTGGCGGACGAAGGACTGAATGTCATTGGTCTGCCGAAAACCATTGATAATGACATCTTCGGTACAGATGTGACTTTCGGATTCCATACTGCGGTAGACATTGCCACAGATGCACTGGATCGACTGCATACCACTGCAAACAGCCACTCCCGTATCCTGCTTTGCGAGATCATGGGCAACAAGGCTGGCTGGCTGACTTTGAGTGCAGGCATTGCCGGCGGTGCGGACATCATTCTGATTCCGGAAATTCCGTATGACATTGACAAGGTTTGCAAGTCCGTGCAGAAGCGTAGCGAAAGCGGCAAAAACTTCTCTATCGTCGCTGTGGCAGAGGGCTGTTTTGACAAAGAAGAAGCCAAGATGAAGAAGAAAGAACGCACCAGACTGCGTCAGGAAGCTGGCATCACCACTGCGACCAACCGGATCGCAGCACAGATTCAGCAAAAGACCGGACTGGAAGCCCGCGTTTGCGTACCGGGGCACATGCTTCGTGGCGGAAGCCCCAGTGCGTATGACCGCGTTCTGGCAACACAGTTCGGCGTATACGCAGCAGAACTGATTCGGGAGGAACATTACGGTATGTCTGTAGCAAAGGTTGGCGGCACGATCACTGCCAATAAGCTGGACGACATTGCTGGTAAGACAAAGTTTGTTTCGCCGGACGATCAGCTGGTACAGACTGCAAGAAATCTGGGAATTTCTTTCGGCGACTGAGCAGAGTTATTGAAATCTATCCAAGAAGCGGGTGCATTTTCGATGTGTCCGCTTTTTTTGTGAAATGATAAATTATCAGTTGCATCTTCGGTTAACTTGTGGTATAATAACAATATCTACATTTTCGGCAGAAACCACAAAAAAGGAGGATCTACGTTGAAAACAAGAAAACGATATTCAGTCGCCGCGGTATGCGTTGCGGCAGCATGTACAATTTCCATGGATGCATCTTCTGCAATGCCGGTTCTGGCAGCTGCAAAGAGCAGTGACACTGTTCAGAAGTACGAATTTGAAAACGGAAGCACCAGCGGCGGAAAAATTTACAACGAGGGCTGGAAGGGCAATACCGAGGAGGACGGCAGCGGCGAAGACTTTGACTTGACCAATGCGTCCGGCGGATTTTCCTATCTGGATCAAAAGGGGACAACTGTCAGCCTAAAGGTTACCGTCGAAGAAGCCGGTCTTTACGAGATGAAGATTTCCTACTGTGAACCCTATGACAAAAACAAAAAGGTGCAATACCTGAATGTCAATGGCGTAAATCAGGGAGAAGTCAGCTTTTCTCACAACCTGAAATTCGAGGAAACTTCCGGTGGTGTAGTGATGCTCAATGCCGGCGAGAACACCATTGAATTGAGTGCCTATTGGGGCTATACATTCTTTGATTACCTGACGATTCAGCCGGCAGATGAAAGCCTGACAAACCTCTCACCAACCAGAACGCTTTCCAATCCCAATGCGTCAGATTCCACTAAGCGGCTGTATCAGTATCTCTGCGACCAATACGGAAAGCATATCATTTCCGGACAGCAGGAGTACTGCGGCTCGCATAACTACAACCTGTACGCAGATCCGACCAATTTCATCAAGGACAACGAACAGGAATTCGAGTATCTGGAAAAGACGACCGGCAAAATGTGTGCGATTCGCGGAATCGACTTCTTGAACTATCGTTCCAACGCCACATGGGACGATAACGCAGCCGAACGTGCCATTCAGTGGGTGAATGAATACAAAGGCATTGCTGCCCTTGTGTGGCACTGGAGCGTGCCATCAGAGGAGGGGAGTACAGACTGCAATTTCTATGTGGAATCTGCCAGTGCCAACTACACCACATTCAGTATTTCCAGAGCACTGGAAGAAGGCACATGGGAAAATAAGGTGCTGATGGCGGACATTGCGGAAATTGCAAAGCAGCTGAAAAAGCTGAAAGATGCCGATGTGCCGGTTTTGTGGCGACCGCTGCATGAAGCTGAAGGAGCGTGGTTCTGGTGGGGAGCCGAAGGACCGGAGCCCTGCAAAAAGCTGTACCGCCTTCTCTACGACCAGCTGACTAACGTCTATGGATTGGACAATCTGATTTGGGTCTGGAACAGCTACACCTATTCCACATCTCCGGACTGGTATCCGGGCGATGATGTGGTAGATATTGTAGGATACGATAAGTATAATGCCGTAGACGGCAAGCCGAACCTAAGTTCGATTTCTTCCACATTCTATAGTCTGGTGCAGAGTACAGACGGACAGAAAATGGTAGCAATGGCAGAAAACGACACCATTCCTTCTTTGGAAAACCTGCTGAAAGACAAGGCTTCGTGGCTGTACTTCTGCCCGTGGTATATGAACTACCTTACCAGTGAGCAGAACAACCCCGCAGAGAATCTGAAAGAGATCTATAACAGCGAGTACTGTATCACGTTGGACGAACTGCCGGATCTGAAAAAATATCCGCTGGACGGCAGTGATGCCGATTCTGATGCTGTACTGGCGGGAGATGTCAATCTGGACAATGCAGTAAATCTGGCAGACATCATCTTGTTGCAAAAGTACCTGCTGGGAAAAACGACACTGACAGAGCAGCAGGCAAAGGCGGCTGACTATGCGAAAGATGCATTGATAAACGGAACTGACTTGACAGCACTGCGACAGGCTTTGCAAAAAGGCTAAAAAAATTACAAAACGGGATATGACCGGTAAATCCAGTCGTATCCCGTTTTTTATCTATTGATTTGCTTCGGTAAATACTCCGTTTTTCTTACGAAGAATCCGTTGATTTGCAGAACCGCGAAATGCCAGCTGCAAGGACTTCTGTTCCTCCACAAAAGGTCCGTCTACCAGCACGTCGATTTCCCGCAGCAACGCATCAGTGGCATCGCACCGATAGGGGCTGTCTGTCAGCAGGTCTGTTTCCAGAACACAGCCGGTATAGCACCAGATGTCTTTTTCTGCACCGTAAGCTTTTCGCACTGCCTGTACCAATTCCAGCAGTACAGGCTGGTTCTCCGGCTCCA
>OOBT01001333.1_pt1 | contig 13197 bp, 13 predicted proteins | sample 1671551 | NCBI WGS metagenome assembly OOBT01 (sample SAMN06348168, study PRJEB24527) | human gut metagenome | reverse complement strand
AGGCGGACCCCGGCGAGACCCGGCGCTGGACGGCTTATTTCCGGGAAAAGGGCTATGCTGTGCTGGAGGCCAATGCCAAGGGCGGCGCAGGCACCGCCCAGTTTGCCGCCGCTGTCCGGGAGCTGCTGCGGGACAAGCTGGCCGCCTGGGCCCAGCGGGGCCAGGCGGGCCGCACCGTGCGGGTCATGGTGCTGGGAATCCCCAACGTGGGCAAGTCCACCTTTATTAATAAGGTAGCCCGCCGCAAAACCGCCCGTGCCGAGGACCGGCCCGGCGTTACCCGCAGCAAGCAGTGGGTGCCGGTGGACAGCACTCTGGAGCTGCTGGACACCCCGGGCATTCTGTGGCCCCGGTTTGACGACCCGGAGGTGGGCAAGCGCCTGGCCTTCACCGGCGCCATCAAGGACGACGTGGTAGACATGGAGGAACTGGCCTGCTATCTCATGGACTATCTGGGCCGGCGGTATGCGCCGGTGCTGGAGGAGCGGTACAAGATCGACGTGCAGCCGGAGGACAGCGGATATGACCTGCTGGAGAAGGCCGGGCGGAAGCGGGGCTTCCTTATGCGGGGGGCCCAGGTGGACACCCAGCGCATGGCCCGGGTTCTGCTGGACGAGTTCCGGGGCGGCAAGCTGGGCCGGTTCACCCTGGAGACGGTGGAGGATGCGCAATGAAGCCGGATGAATCCCTGGAGCAGGCGGCCCGGCAGCGGGGCTATGCCATTGTGTGCGGCTGTGACGAGGCCGGTGCAGGACCCCTGATGGGTCCCGTGTGCGCGGGAGCGGTGATTTTGCCGCCGGGCTGCAATATCCCGGGGCTGGACGACTCCAAGAAGCTGACGGAGAAAAAGCGCGAGGCCCTGTACGGCGTCATCACCGAAAGGGCCATCGCCTGGGCCGTGGCCTCCGTCAGCGCGGCGGAGATCGACGCCACGGACATTTTAAGCGCCCGGATCCGGGCCATGGAGTTGGCCATCGAGGCCCTGACCCTCCGCCCGGACTACGTTCTGATCGACGGCAACCGGGATCACGGCAAAACCGCCGCCATTACCCTCCCCCACGAGACGGTCGTAGGCGGCGACGGACGCAGCGTATCCATTGCGGCGGCGTCCATCCTGGCCAAGGTCACCCGGGACCGGTACGTGACGCAGGTGCTGGACCGGGAATATCCCCAGTATCTGTTTGCCCAGCACAAGGGCTACGGCACGAAGCTGCACTACGCCATGCTGGACCAATACGGTCCCTGCCCGGAGCACCGGCAGTCGTTTCTGAAAAAGTGGAAGGAGCGGCAGTCATGAGCCGGGCCGAGGGCACCTGGGGCGAGGCGGAGGTGGCCAACTATCTGCGCCGCCGGGGCTACACCCTGCTGGCCCACGGGTTTCACTGCCGGTTCGGGGAGATCGACCTGATCGCCCGGAAGGACGGCGTGCTGTGCTTCGTGGAGGTCAAGACCCGGACGAATTTGTCCTGTGGCCTGCCCCGGGAGTATGTGACCCCAAAAAAGCAGGAGCGGCTGCGGAAAACGGCGGCCTGGTACCTGATGGTGAAGGACCTGGACTGCCCCGCCCGCTTCGACGTGGCGGAGGTCTACACCGATGTGCACCGCAGCGCGGGCAAAACGCGCATCCGCTACATCGCAAACGCATTTTGATCTGACTTTGGAAGGGAGGCACGCGATGGCATTATACGCGATCGGCGACCTGCACTTATCGCTCGGCACGAACAAGCCCATGGACGTGTTCGGCCCCAAGTGGGCAAACTATGTCGAGCGCATTCGGGAAAATTTCTCGAAGCTCAACGATGACGACGTCATCGTCATCGCGGGGGATATCTCGTGGGGGATGTCGCTCGAGCAGTCGCTGCCGGATTTTCAGTTTATTGACGCGCTGCCGGGGAGGAAGATCCTCTTAAAGGGCAACCACGACTACTGGTGGGGCACGGCGTCGAAGATGAAAAAGTTTTTTGCCGAGCACGACATCACAACGCTCGATATCCTCTACAACAACGCCTTTTTCTACGGAGGCCACGCCATCTGCGGCACGCGCGGCTGGTTTTATGAAGAGGACGCCGCGGGCACGCACACGGGCAAGATGCTCGCACGCGAGGCGCTGCGGCTTGAAGCGTCGCTCAAGGCGGCGGAGGGGAAGCCCATCTACTGCTTTCTGCACTATCCGCCCATCTATCAGGGCTACAAGTGTCCCGAGATGCTCGAGCTTCTCGACAAATACGAGGTCGAGCGCTGCTATTACGGGCATCTGCACGGCTACACGCACCGCCGCGCGTTCGAGGGGATGCGCGAGAAAACCGAATATGCGCTGATCGCGGCGGATTATGTCGCCTTTCAGCCTGTAAAAATTTGCAATTAAGACATAAATTGATGCAAAAAAGGGTGGAAATTTTGAGGAAGCTATGGTATAATTCCACTTTGCAAAAGCATCATTATCTGATGTTAAACGGAGGAAAAAGAAATCATGACTGTCAAAAATGTTGAAAAGCTGGAAAAGAGCAGAGTCGCGGTGACCGTCGAGGTCGGCGCGGAGGAATTTGAAGCCGCCGTTGCCAAGGCCTACGCCAAGGCCCGCGGCAAGCTCAGCATTCCCGGCTTCCGCCCCGGCAAGGCCCCCCGCAAGATGATCGAAAAGCTCTACGGCGCGGGCGTTTTCTACAGCGATGCCGTTGACATCGCCCTGCCCGAGGCATATACGCAGGCCATCGGCCAGAGCGGCCTCGATGTTGTCGGCTATCCCGAGATCGAGATCGTGGACGACAAGATCGACGAGAACGGCTTCACCTTCAAGGCGACCGTTGCCGTGTATCCCGAGGTCAAGCTCGGCGAGTACAAGGGCCTGACGGCTGAGAAGGAAGAGATTAAGGTCAGCGCCGACGATGTCAAGGAGCGCCTCAATGAGATGGCCGAGCGCAACGCCCGCCTCGTCTCCGTCGACCGCAAGGCCAAGAAGGGCGACATCGCCGTCATCGACTTCGAGGGCTTCGACAACGGCGAAGCGTTCGAGGGCGGTAAGGGCGAGAATTATGAGCTCGAGCTCGGCTCCGGCAGCTTCGTCCCCGGCTTTGAGGATCAGGTCATCGGCATGAAGGCCGGCGAAGAGAAGGATCTCGACATCACCTTCCCCGAGGATTATCACAAGGACCTCGCCGGCAAGAAGGTCGTCTTCCACGTCAAGGCCAAGGAGATCAAGTGCAAGGAGCTTCCCAAGCTTGATGACGACTTCGCCAAGGACGTGTCCGAGTACGACACGCTCAAGGAGCTCAAGGACAGCATCAAGCGCGAGATCACCGAGCAGCGCGAGCAGTCCGCCAAGTATGCCGTCGAGAACGAGCTGATGGAGAAGGTCGCCGCGAACATCGAGTGCGACATCCCCGATGCGCTCATCGATGAGCAGTGCGCCCGCTTCCTTGAGGAGTTCAAGCAGCGCTTACAGTCTCAGGGCATCCCCTATGACCAGTACTGCAAGATGACCAACATGGATGAAGCCAAGTTCCTGGAGGAGGGCAAGGAGCCCGCGACCCGTCAGGTGCGCATGGACCTCGCCGTGAACGCCATCATCAAGGAAGAGAAGCTCGAGGCCACCGACGAGGAGGTCGAAAAGCAGTACAACGACCTTGCTGAGAAGTACAGCATGGACGTGGGCGAGCTCAAGAAGTATCTTGACGCCATGTCCGTCCGCACGCAGATCATCCGCGACAAGGCCATCAGCGTCGTCGTGGACAGCGCGAAGATCGAAAAGAAGAAGGCTCCCAAGAAGGAAGCCGAGGGCGAAGCCGCTGAAGGCGAGGAAAAGCCCGCCAAGAAGACCGCTGCCAAAAAGTCCGCCAAGAAGGAAGAGGAAAAGGCTGAATAATCGGCAAAGCGGCCATAATAGATAGAAACGACGATCAACCACAAATGCCAGCCATTTGTGGTTGATTGTGTACATACCAATTTTTTGAACAGGGTATGAACAAGGAGGTTACCAAGATGAGTTTAGTCCCTTACGTCATTGAACAGACCAACCGCGGCGAGCGCTCTTACGATATTTTCTCCCGCCTTCTGGAAGACCGCATCATTTTCCTCGGCGAAGAGGTCAACGATGCGACTGCGAGCCTGATCGTTTCGCAGCTTTTATTCCTCGAGGCCAAGGACCCCGACAAGGACATCCAGCTCTATATCAACTCCCCCGGCGGCAGTGTGACGGCCGGCATGGCGATCTACGACACGATGCAGTATATCAAGTGCGACGTGTCCACCATCTGCGTCGGCCTCGCCGCCAGCATGGGCGCGTTCCTGCTCTCGTCCGGCGCCAAGGGCAAGCGCATTGCGCTGCCGAACGCAGATATTATGATCCACCAGCCCTCTGCCGGTACGCAGGGCAAGGTCACGGATATGGAGAGCGACGTGGAGCACTTCCTGCGCATCAAGCAGCGCTTGAATAAGATCCTGGCCGAGAACACCGGCAAGACGCCCGAGCAGGTCAAGCTCGACTCCGAGCGCGACCACTGGATGACGGCGGATGAGGCGCAGGCCTACGGCCTTGTGGACAAGGTCATTTACAAGAGATAAGGACAGTTTGACTTATGAGTGAAGATAGGAAAAAAGAGCTTCGCTGCTCGTTCTGCGGCAAGAGCGAGCACGAAGTGCACCGCATGATCCAGGGGCCTGGCGTGCGCATCTGCGATGAGTGCGTCCGCCTGTGCATGGACGTGCTGGAGGACGGCTATGAGCCGCACGACGAGCTGGAAGCGCCCGACTCCATCCCCACGCCGCGCGAAATTCGCGAGGTGCTCGACCAGTATATCATCGGGCAGGAGGCGGCCAAGGTCGCGCTGTCCGTGTCCGTCTACAACCACTATAAACGCATCTTCTTCGGCGGCGACGACGAGGTGGAGCTGCAAAAGAGCAACATCCTGCTCCTCGGCCCCACTGGCAGCGGCAAGACGCTCTTTGCCCAGACCTTGGCCAAGATGCTCGATGTGCCGTTTGCCATCGCGGACGCGACTACGCTCACCGAGGCCGGCTATGTCGGCGAGGATGTAGAGAACATCCTGCTCAAGCTCCTGCAGGCGGCGGACTTTGACGTCGAGCGCGCACAGCGCGGCATCATTTACATCGACGAGATCGACAAGATCGCCCGCAAGAGCGAGAACACCTCCATCACGCGCGACGTCTCCGGCGAGGGCGTGCAGCAGGCGCTGCTCAAGCTGCTCGAGGGCACGGTCGCAAACGTCCCGCCGCAGGGCGGACGCAAGCACCCGCAGCAGGAGTTCATCCAGGTGGACACGACGAACATCCTCTTCATCTGCGGCGGCGCGTTCGACGGTGTGGATAAGATCATCGAGCGCCGCATGGACAAGAAGTCCATGGGCTTCGGCGCCGAGATCCAGAGCGCCAAGGAGCGCGACCTGACCGAGATCATGAAAAACGTGCAGCAGCACGACCTGCTGAAGTTCGGCATCATCCCGGAGCTGATCGGCCGCATGCCGGTCATCACGGCGCTGGCCAGTCTGAGCCGCGAGGACATGGTGCGTATCCTCAAAGAGCCCAAAAACGCCCTGACCAAGCAGTATCAGGCGCTGATGCAGTTTGATAACGTCGAACTGGAATTTGAAGACGAAGCGCTGGGTAAAATTGCGGATAAGGCGATCGCAATGGAGATCGGCGCCCGCGGCCTGCGCAGCGTCATGGAAGGCGTCATGACGGACCTGATGTACTCCGTTCCGTCGGACCCGACGATCGCCAAGATCACCATCACCGCGGCGAGCGTGGACGGCACTGAGCCGCCGCGCATCGAGCGCCGGGAGCAGTGAGCCATTGCCTCCTGCCCCCAAGACCCCTGAGCGAAAGAGGAATCTGAATGGATAACACAACGACTATGGATCATGCGGAATTCACCGCCCGGCGCAGCCTGCCCATGATGGCACTGCGCGGCCTGACCGTGTTTCCGGGCATGATGCTGACCTTCGAGGTCGAGCGCAGCATGTCCATCGCGGCGCTGAACATGGCCATGAGCGACGATCAGATCATCTACCTGGTCCCGCAGAAAGACATTGCGACCGACATTCCCACCCCGGACGATGTGTACGGCGTGGGCACGGTCTGCCGCATCAAGCAGATGATGAAGCAGCCCGGCACCAAGACCATCCGCGTCATGGCCGAGGGCATCGAGCGCGGCCGGACGCTGGCCGTGCGCACGGACACGCCCTGCTTTGTGGCCGAGGTCGAGCCGATGCCGGATGTGCAAGAGCGGAAAACGGCGCGCACCGAGGCGCTCATCCGTCACTGCTGCAATTTGTTTGATGCCTATGTTACCGCGTCCGGCAACATGGCGCCGGAGTCGGTCATCAGCGTGCTCGGCAGCACGAACGTGGCGTTCGTGTCGAATTTTATCTCCCAGCACGTGTTCCTGCGTCCGGAAGAGAAGCAGGAGCTGCTGGAGGAGACGCGCCCGAGCCGGAGACTGTCCAAGCTCTCGAAAATGCTGCTGCACGAGACGAGCGTGCTCGGCCTGCAGCATCAGCTCGAGGAGGCGGCACAGGACCGGCTGAATCAGACGCAGCAGGAGTATCTGCTGCGCGAGCAGATGAAGATCATTCAGGCGGAGCTCGGCGAGTCCGACGATCCGGACTCCGAGAGCGCGGACTACCGTGAGAAGATCCTCGCCCTGCACCTGCCGGCCGACTCCGAGCAGCGTCTGCTCAAAGAGGTCGACCGGCTCAAAAAGCAGCCGTTCGGCTCATCGGAGGCGGCTGTCATCCGCAATTATCTGGATATCTGCCTCGAGCTGCCGTGGAACACGCGCACGAAGGAAACGCTCGACGTGCGCGCCGCGCGCGAGGTGCTGGACAAAGAGCACTTCGGCCTCGAAAAGGTCAAGGACCGCATCACGGAGTATCTGGCCGTGCGCCAGCTCGCGCCCGATGTCAAGGGCGGCGTGCTGTGCCTTGTCGGCCCTCCGGGCACCGGCAAGACGAGCATTGCCATGAGCATTGCCCACGCCACGAACCGCAAGCTCGCGCGTATCTCTCTCGGCGGCGTGCACGACGAGGCGGAGATCCGCGGCCACCGCAAGACGTATGTCGGCGCCATGCCCGGCCGCATCATCAACGGCCTGACCATCGCCGGTAGCATGAACCCCGTCATGGTGCTCGACGAGATCGATAAGCTCGGCAGCGATTACCGCGGCGACCCGTCGTCGGCGCTGCTGGAGGTGCTCGACGCAGAGCAGAACGACCACTTCCGCGATAACTTCATGGAGATTCCGGTCGACCTGTCGGATGTGTTTTTCATCCTGACGGCCAACACGCTTGACACCATCCCGCGCCCGCTGCTCGACCGCATGGAGGTCATCCAGCTCTCGAGCTATACCGACGAGGAAAAGCTCCAGATCGCAAAACAGCATCTGCTTCCTAAGCAGCGCAAAAAGCACGGGCTCAAGCCGTCGCAGCTGCGCGTGAGCGACGATGCCATCCGCGAGATCATCACGCTCTATACGCGCGAATCCGGCGTGCGCGTGCTCGAGCGCGAGCTGGCCGCCGTCTGCCGCAAGACGGCCAAGCGCATCGCGCTCGGCGAGTGCAAAAGCGTGCAGCTGCGCGCAGGCAGCGTGGCCAACTATCTCGGCCCCGCGCGCTTTGAGCCGGAGCACGTCTATGCGCAGGATGAGGTCGGCCTCGTGCGCGGCCTTGCCTGGACATCCGTCGGCGGGGAAGTGCTCGATGTTGAAGCCGCCGTGCTCGACGGCACCGGAAAGCTGGAGCTGACCGGCAACCTCGGCGACGTCATGAAGGAGTCGGCGCAGGCCGCCGTCACCTATATCCGCAGCCGCGCACAGATGCTCGGCATCGACCCGGAGTTTTATAAGAAGAAGGATATCCACATCCACTTCCCGGAGGGCGCAATCCCGAAGGACGGCCCGTCGGCCGGCATCACGATCTGCATCGCGGTCATCTCCGCGCTCACGAATACGCCGGTCCGCCGCGACCTCGCCATGACGGGCGAGATCACGCTGCGCGGCCGCATCCTGCCGATCGGCGGCCTGAAGGAAAAGACCATGGCCGCCATGCGCATCGGCATTACGACGGTCATCATCCCGCGTGAGAACGAAAAGGATCTCGAGGAGATCGACCCGACCGTGCGCAGTGCGCTCAAGTTCGTCACGACCGACCACGTGGACAAGATCCTGGATGTCGCGTTCGGCCGCCGGTTTGCCGCGGCCGTCAAGGCGGCGCACAAGGATGCGCCCGGCGACGCGGCGAACGTGAACCTGCGCCAGTGAGGAGACTGCCATGGCGACACTGAACCTGAATAAGGCGGAGTTTCTCAAGTCCGCCGTCAGCCCGTCCGGCTTTCTCGCGGCCGACCTGCCGTGCATCGTCTTTGCCGGCAAGTCGAACGTCGGCAAGTCCTCGGTCATCAACCGGCTGCTCAACCGCAGGAATTTTGCCCGCGTCGGCTCGCAGCCCGGCAAGACCGTCCATGTGAACTATTTTTGCATCGACGGCCGGGCATACTTCGTCGACCTGCCGGGCTATGGCTACGCCAGCGTCGCCAAGACGGAGCGCGCACGCTGGGGCAAGCTCATGGAGGACTTCTTCGCAGACCCCGCGCGCATCACGCTCGGCGTCATGATCGTCGACGCCCGCCACAAGCCAACGGCCGACGATGAGACGATGGCTGCGTGGTTTCATTCCACCGGCTGCCCGATGGTCGTCGTGGCCAATAAGTGCGACAAGCTCAAAAAGTCGGAGATCGAGCCGAACCTTGCGCGCATCCGGGCCACGCTTTTGCTGCCGGACGATGCGGTGCTCCTGCCGTTTTCGGCGGAGAAGGGCACCGGCCGCGAGGCGCTGCTCGGCGAGATCTTTCGCGCCATTGGATGAACCCAAGTGCAGAGCGTGCATTCGCGCGCTCTGCGCCGCAAAGCTCTGCAGGGCAGAGCTTTCTGCGGCGGCTGATTGGATTCGAGGCGGGCCTTGCCCCCTCGAGCCCCCCGCTGCGCATTCGATCCGGCGATGGCGGGGTCATTCTTAACTGCCCGAAGTGCAGAGCGTGTATTCGCGCGCTCTGCACTTGTTTTTTCGGCGGGGACTTGATATAATGCAAATTTGTAGGAATGGGAGGTGTGCGCGTGAACACCCTGCAATCGATCTGGAACGGGCTCGACTGGTCATATCTGCTGAATATCGTGCTGTCGGTCGTTCCGTCGCTGCTGTGCATCACGTTTCATGAGGTGTCGCACGGCTATGTCGCCTATCGCCTCGGCGATACGACGGCAAAGGACGCCGGCCGGCTCACGCTCAACCCTCTGAAGCACATCGACCCGATGGGCCTGCTGATGATGGTCGTGTTCAAATTCGGCTGGGCAAAGCCCGTGCCGGTGAACATGATGCGCTTTCGCAGCCCCAAGCGCGGCATGGCGCTCACGGCGCTGGCGGGGCCGGTGTCGAACGTGCTGCTCGCACTGGTGTTTCTGTTTTTGTACGGCCTGCTGTACCGGGCGCTGTATTCGGTGCAGTTTCTGCTGGACATGATCTGGCTGACGGCATATATCAGTCTGGCGCTGGCCATTTTCAATATCATCCCGGTCTCACCGCTCGACGGGTCCAAGGTGCTCTTTGCGCTGCTGCCCGACGCGGCGTATGCCAAGCTCATGCGCTATGAGCGCTATGGCATGATCCTGCTGCTCGTGCTGGTCGCCACCGGCGTGCTCGGCAAGCCGCTCACCACGGTGACGGAGGCCGCGTTTGACAAACTCTTTGTATTTGCGGAGTGGGGCTATGAACTTATCGGCATCTTCGGCTAAGCCGGACGATCCAACTTATTTTCTCGAGGGCGTCATCCACGACAAGAGCGAGATGGCGGATTTTGAGGGCCCGCTGAGCCTGATCCTGCTGCTCTTGTCGAAGAACAAGATCGAGATCCGGGACATCAAAATTTCGGAGATCCTCGATCAGTATCTGGAATACCTCAACGCCATGGAAAAGCTCGATCTCGAGATCGCAAGCGAGTTCGTGCAGATGGCGTCCTATCTGCTCTATATCAAGACCCGTATGCTCCTCACGGAGGAGAAGGAGGTCACAGAGCTTGAGCAGCTCATCGCATCGCTCGAGCAGCTCAAGTGCAAGGACACCTATGCGGCTGTGAAGTCCGTCACGCCGATGCTCGACGCTGCGGCCCAGACCGGCCTGCACTATCTCTCGCGCCCGCCGGAGCCGCTGCCGAAGTCAGCGGGGGAATACCGCTACCGCATCGAGCAGGCAGACCTTCTGCGCGCGCTGCTGTCGGTGTTCACGCGCGGCGGCGCGGCGGCGACGGATGCGCTGCAGATGGCGGCGCCGAAGCGCATCGTCTACAGCGTGCGCGACAAATGCCGCACGCTCATTGACCAGCTGCGCGAGCGGGGCAGCATGCCGCTCAGCACGCTCTACAGCCAGTGCACCAGCCGCAGCGAGATCGTGGCGACGTTCTTGTCCGTGCTGGAGCTGTGCAGCCTCGGCCATCTGATGCTTTCCGAGCAAAACGGTGAATATGTGGCAAGCTTCACCGGCGGCGTCACGGACGATATTCTGGAATCCATTGTTGAGTGAGAAATTTTTATGGAACACGAGGAATTACTTTCGGTCATTGAGGCCATTTTATTTGCAGCGGGCGATCCCGTGCCGGCGTCGCGCATCGCGCTCGTCACCGGCGAGGAGACGCAGACGATCGTCTCGGCCGCCAGGGAGCTCGCCGCGGCCTATGAGGAAAACCGCTGCGGTATGCGCTTGGTGCAGATGAATGATCTGCTGCAGCTGTGCTCCGCGCCGGAGTATGCGGAGTATATCCGCCGCGCGCTCGAGCAGCGCAAGCCGCCCAAGCTCTCGCAGCCGGCGCTGGAGGTGCTGGCGATCGTGGCGTATTTCCAGCCCGTCACGCGCGCGTACATCGACCAGGTGCGCGGCGTGGACAGTGCCTACACGGTCACAACGCTGCTCGAGCGCGGGCTCATCGAGGCCTGCGGCAAGCTCGACGCGCCCGGCCGCCCGTCGCTGTACCGCACGAGCGCGCTGTTTCTGCGCACCATGGGTATGCAGTCGCTCGATGAGCTGCCCGTGCTGCCGGATCTGTCGTCCGACGAGGGCGCGGAAAAGCTCGAACAGGCCATCTCGGAGCTGCGCGGCCGCGGCGAGCAGATGGAGCTGACGGACACGGAGGAAAAACCGACAGGGGAGTGATGCCGATTGACGGCCCTGTGGATCATACTGGCGGTCGCGCTGGTGCTGACGGTGCTGAATCTGCTGCCGGTCGGCGTGGACGCCGCCTACGCGGACGATGTGTTTTCGCTCGCGGCGCGCATCGGCCCGTTCCGGCTCCGGCTCCTGCCGAAACCGCCAGACCAGAAGCCAAAGAAGAAAAAGCCCCCAAAACCGAAGAAGGAAAAGCCGAAGAAGAAATCTGCCCCGCCGGATATCCGGACGATCCTCGCCCTTGCAAAGCTCGGCCTGCAGGCGCTGGATCGCTTTCGGCAGCGGCTGCGTGTGCAGCTGCTGCGGCTGGTGTTTGTCTCCGGCGCGTCGGATCCGTACGACACGGCGCTGGCGTTTGGCTATGTCAACGCCGCGCTCGGCGCGCTCACGCCGCTGGCGGAGCGGGCGCTGCGCATCGACGAGCGGGATATTCAGACCGGTGTGGATTTTCAGGCCGAGCGGCCGCGCATCGACGCGCGCATCGTCTGCACGATCCGTATCGGACAGATCGTCATTATCGCGCTGGCGTTCGGCGCAGGATTCCTGAAACAGAAAATGCACGCGAAACAGGCCCGGGCCGCACGCGCAAAGACCGCGCCGGCCACGCAGGAAAGGAAGGTCAGCAATGGATAATGAAATCAGTGCAGTCATGACTGCGACCATGAGCAAGATCAAGGAAATGGTGGACACGAACACCGTCGTCGGCGAACCGATCACGACGCCGGACGACATCACGCTCATTCCGCTGTCCCGCGTCAGCTTCGCCTTTGCCAGCGGCGGGTCGGAGTTCCCGATGAAGGAGAACAAAAACGGTGTCGGCTGCGGCAGCGGCGCAGGCGTCAAGGTCGAGCCGATGGGCTTTCTGATCGTCAAGGACGGCAATGTGCGCATGCTCAACGTCATGCCGCCGGCATCGAACACGTTTGACCGCCTGATCGACATGACCCCGCAGGTGATCGACCGCATCGACCAGTTTATCGACCAGCGTAAGGCCGACAAAGCATAAACCGCACCGAAAGTGCCCATAATAAGCACCGCCCGAAACTTGGAAAGGGTGGTGCTTGTTTTGAAACGGACGTTTTTTGGCCTTGCCTGCGTGCTGGCCATTTCTTTGCTTTTCACGCCGCGCGCACATGCCGCCGGGACGGACAATGCGGCCAGGGCCGCCATTGTCGTGCATCCCGAGACCGGCGTCGTGCTCTATGAAAAGAACGCGGACGAGCGGCTCGGCATTGCCAGCACGACGAAGATCATGACCGCGCTCGTCGTGCTCGAACACTGCGCGCTCGACGAACCGGTCGAGATCCTGCCGGAATACACGGCGGTCGAGGGCTCGTCGATGTATCTGCGCGCCGGCGAGACGTACACGGTTGAGGAGCTGCTCTACGGCCTGATGCTCGTGTCCGGCAACGATGCCGCCATCGCGCTCGCGTGTCACACGGCGGGCTCTGTGGCGGCGTTTGCGGGCATGATGAACGACAAGGCGCGCGCGCTCGGCATGACCAGCAGCGCGTTTCAAAACCCCAACGGCCTTGACGCCGAGGGGCACTATTCCACGGCGCGCGACATGGCGAAGCTCGCCTGTGCGGCTCTGGAAAATGAGACATTCCGCGCGATCGTGTCCACAAAGAGCACGACCGTGGACGGGCAGACGCTCGTGAACCACAACCGCCTGCTGCGCAGCTATGACGGTGCGGTCGGCGTCAAGACCGGGTACACCAAGACCGCGGGCCGGACGCTCGTGTCCTGCGCGCAGCGCGGCACGACGCAGTTCGTGTGCGTGACGCTCTCGGATCCGGACGACTGGAACGACCACACGCACCTGCTCGACTGGGCGTTTGAAAACTACGAGTACCGCTGCGTCGCCGGCGACACGCCGGTGTACGCCGTGCCGGTGCTCTCCGCCACGGTGGAGCTCTGCGCAGCGGCGCCGGAGCGGCCTGCCTATCTGCTCGTGCACCCGGATGACCCGGTG